>ODAI011323553.1_pt1 | contig 11495 bp, 10 predicted proteins | sample 1539321 | NCBI WGS metagenome assembly ODAI01 (sample SAMN02144231, study PRJEB22623) | gut metagenome | biome: sheep rumen | host: Ovis aries | place: New Zealand
CGGCGAAGTAGTTCTTGTAGGCATCAATTACGATAAGAAGTCTAAGCTGCACGATTGTAAGATTGAGAGGATTTACAAAAACTGAAGCCAAGCAGTACGTCCGCGACCACAACCCCAAGTCCGACGATCTCCGCCGCCTCCTCTCCCTGTTATGCAAAAGAAAGGCTCTATCATCTGTTAAGGAATCTTTTCCCTAAGGACATTAAAACCAACATCTTCATAAAGTCACGAACTATAACAGTTACTATGTATTTATCTCTTAAAGACAGTAATGTTTTCAAAGGTCTAGCCATTTTACTAATGCTTTGGCATCATCTTTTTTATAACTGTCAGCAATTATATGATGAATTTGGGTTTTTGACATATGACGTTATTGAATACACAAGGGTCATGGCAAAACTGTGTGTATCGATATTTGTTTTTATTTCTGGATATGGCCTTGCTGTAAAAGCTGAAAAACAAGGTGGAATAGGTAGTTTAAAATCCTTTTATCGACATAGATTTACGAAACTCTACCTCAATTATTGGTATATATGGCTTTTATTCGTACCTATAAGTGTGTTCATATTCCATCGTACTCTCGAAATGGCATATCGTGAAAACATTTTACAGAGTTTGGTTTTAGACATATTAGGGGTAATTAATTGTACAGGTGGGACAAGCTACAACCCTACTTGGTGGTTTTACTCATGCATTATTATTTTATACGCAATATTCCCTTTTGTCTATTATATAAGCAAAAAAGATTTATTATTTACTGTCCTTTTTTGTGTTTGCGTCAAATACTTACCATATGAATTCAATCCCATAAAAAATTATATATATGTTTTTCTGGCAGGAATAGTATATGTAAGATATAGTCCATTTACCAATTTTTTTCCCCCGACAAGAGAAAAAGCAGCATGGTTAGTCCTGCTTGCGTTAATGTTGATGGAGAGAAATTCTGTTGGTCAAGTTACAGATTGTGTAATAACATGCTGCTTGGTAAAACTTTACGCTATTTTAGGGATTAACAGCAAGATAAAATCAACCATGGCTTATCTAGGAAAGCACAGCATGAATATCTTTTTGATTCATACTTTCATTTTCAATTTTTGGTTTATGCATCAGGTTTACAGTTCAAGAAACCCTATTGTCATCTTTATTGTATTATTACTGTCCTGTCTTGTCATTTCTGTGGCATTAGAATGGCTGAAGGACGTCATCGGTTTTAATAAACTGATAAAAAAAATGTCAAAATATGAATAGACTTGCAATTGTGGTCCCTTGTTTCAAGGAAGAAGCGGTCCTGCCAGAAACTAACAAACGCTTAACAGAAGTCATCGACAAGATGATCGATGAGCGGTTGGTTTCTGATAATAGTTACATACTATACGTTAATGATGGCAGTACAGACCATACATGGGAATTAATTAAACGATTCCATGAAGAGAACAAGTGTATTTGTGGAGTCAACTTGGCAGGAAATGTTGGTCATCAAAATGCTTTGATGGCAGGACTCTCTACTGCTGTTGAGAACGCTGACATTATAGTTACCATTGACGCTGATCTTCAAGATGATGTGAACGCTATCAAAGAAATGGTAATAAAGTATAACGAAGGATATGACATCGTATATGGCGTAAGAGACTCTCGAGCCTCAGACACATGGTTTAAGCGGACTACTGCTTTATACTTTTATAAATTAATGAAGATCATGGGGGTCCGGTCAGTTTATAATCATGCTGACTATCGCCTAATGAGTACTCGTGCTGTCAAATACCTTTTGTCTTTTCGAGAACGTAATTTGTTCCTTCGTGGTATGGTTACACTTGTCGGATATAGGACATCTTGTGTTTACTACGATCGAGCGAAAAGGTTTGCTGGCGAGAGCAAGTATCCTTTATCCAAAATGCTTAATTTTGCGCTTGATGGCATCACAAGCTTTTCGATAAAACCTGTAAGAATGATTTTATATCTTGGAGTATTGTTCTTATTGATTGCTCTTGGTATTTTATGTTGGGTTATTTCTGTCTACATCCGAGGACTTGTTGTCCCTGGTTGGTCATCACTCATATTATCCATTTGGTTTTGTTCAGGCTGTTTGCTTATCGGCCTTGGAATCGTTGGAGAATATGTAGGCAAAATCTATGTAGAAGTAAAAGACCGTCCTCGATATAATATAGAAACAGTATTAATGCACTAATAATGCCAGAAGAGGTTTCGTCAAATAAAAGGATAGCAAAGAATACCATACTGCTATATGCACGTATGATATTCATGATGTTCATTGGTCTATACACGACAAGGGTCATCTTGAATGCTCTTGGCGTATCTGACCTTGGCCTCATGAATGTTGCAGGTTCTGTCGTCGCAATGTTTACTTTCCTAAATGGCACACTGCTCAGCGGTACCATGCGCTTTCTAACCTACGGCTTAGGCGAAGGTGATAAAGAAAAGCTTCGAAAGACTTTTTCATGTGCAATGACGATGCATCTTATAATGGCATGCAGTATAGTGCTTCTTTGCGAAACTATTGGATTATGGTATCTATATAATCATCTTGTGTGTGAGCCCGACCGTTTTAATGCTGCTGTTTGGTGTTTCCACCTTTCTGTATTGAGTACATTTATCGGGATTATCTTGGTTCCATTCAGTTCCTCCCTGATAGCTCACGAACACATGGGCATGTATGCATACATGGGCATATACGATGCTGCCTATAAGTTATTAGCTGCCTATCTAATAATGATTGTCCCATGGGATAGAGTTATATTCTATAGTTCTTTTTCATTCCTTTTAGGATTGATTCCAACATTAATCTATAACTGGTATTGTCGCAAACATTTTTCTGAGTGTAGCTTCCATTTCGGGTATGACAAAGAAATATTCCGAAAAATGCTCACTTTTTCCGGATGGAACACCATCGGTTGTCTTGCAGATATGGGCCGTGGCACGGGTATCAACCTAGTCCTCAATGCATTCTATGGTACAGCGGTCAATGGTGCCAGAGGCATTGCCGGTCAAGCAAATGGCTGGATATACAAATTCGTAGACTCATTCATTGCTGCTATGCGCCCCCAAGTAACTAAATCTTATGCGGCGGGTGATTACGTACGGATGTCGAACTTAGTTTGTAATGGTTCTATGTTTGCAGCATATCTTTATCTGTTCCTCGGAATTCCGTTGTTTATTGAGATTGAATGGGTTCTGACTTTATGGTTGGGAAAATGTCCAGACCATACAGCTACATTTCTCCGAATTATCATGGTACAACTATTGTTCCAAACCATGGGACATCTTACTGTAACTGCTATGCATGCCACAGGCCAAATGAAAGCAGTTAATCTCACAGTAGGCGTTATTCTACTAACTATAGTGCCGATTGGGTATCTTATAGCACGACTAGGATATAGCCCAGAAACGGTTTTGGCCATTTGTGTTATTCCCTGGGTTATAGTTCCTTTGGTTCGCATACAATGGGTTAATAAGTATAGTGACGGGCAATTCCCTATCCGCCGATATATTACTCAGTGCTACCTCAAAGTCCCATCGTTGGCAATTATAATGTTCATTCCTCCCTTTATTGTACGACGGCTCTGCATTAACTATAATCCCATTGTATGTTTCCTTTGCGTAGGCCTTACAAGTGTCATTGCATCTGGTTTCATTATTTATTTCTGGGGATTTATACCTGAATTACGTACTATGACGGTTTCAAAAGTAAAAGAGAAAATATCATCCTTAAGAGGACGCAAATAAAAATCGTCTAAATGAGAATCGCCATTTTATCACTTCTGCTGAACACAAACTACGGAGGAATTCTGCAATCCTACGCCTTGCAGACTGTTCTGGAACGTATGGGGCATAAAGTCTGGGTTCTCGATCATGAATTCATCTCGGACATTCCTATCCGACAGCGTCTTAGGATATACCCCAGACGGTTTATTGAGAAGTATATCTTACAGAAGAATATCAGTGTTTACACACCGCAACATGATAAGTGCCTAAGTTATAGGGAAAAGTCTGAAAATACACGTCATTTTATCTTCCGACATATCAAAATCCACAAATGCCGCGCTTTGAGAAGGCTTCGCCGTAATGATTTTGATGCCATTGTTGTTGGGAGTGATCAAGTTTGGCGACCATCTTACTTCAGTTGTTGGGGCAACATCGCAGATGCTTTTCTCCTTTTTGCAAAAGACTGGAGCATCAGACGCATTTCGTATGCAGCTTCATTCGGCACAGACAAGTGGATACTTAGTCCTTCCGACACCCAAAAAGTGCGTGAACTCGTTAAATTGTTTAACGCCGTTTCCGTTCGGGAGTTAGATGGGGTAAGTTTATGTAAGGAGTATTTAGGTATAGATGTCGCACAAGTACTCGATCCGACTCTCTTATTAGCCAGAAATGATTACGAACAATTAATCGAGTCCTCAACTACAAAAGCGAATATCCCAGAATCGTCGCTGCTGAATTATATACTTGACGACAATGAACTGAAAAACAGCATGGTAGAAAGCATTGCCAAAGAAAGATCTTTAAAAGTCTTTCGCATAAACAAAACAGAAGACATTAGGTCAAATCATAAACGCGAACCTGTTGAAGTCTGGTTGAAAGCATTTAGAGATTCTGATTTTATAGTAACTGACTCTTTCCATGCTTGCATTTTTTCCATCATTTTCGGGAAACCATTTGTGTGTATTGTCAATAAAAAAAGAGGTGCCTCAAGGTTCCAGACTTTAGCCACCTTATTTGGGCTTTCGCGCCATTTCATTACAAGCGCAAACGAATATGATACATCCTATGACTATAGTATACCTCCATTTGTTTATAGTGAATTGGAGAAACTTAAGAGTATTTCAAATGATTTCTTAAGAAAGAATCTGCCGAATGAATAGGCCTCAAATTTCATTTATTATTCCTATATATAACGGTAAGGACTATATTAAATCATGCCTTGATAGTATCCTTGCACAGAAATACAAAGATTGGGAATGTATCATAGTAGATGATGGATCAACTGACGGCTCTAACATTATCATTGATAAGTATGTTGATGAATTAGGACAAAAAGAGCACTTTCATATTTTGCATCAAACAAATAGTGGAGTTTCAGCAGCCAGAAATGCAGGACTTGATATGGCGCAGGGGGAATGGATTTGTTTTGTTGACATTGATGACGGTCTCTCTGAAGATTTTTTAAACTCGAGGGATTTTGAAACTGATGCTGAATTGATAGTTAAAAATATTAGATACAAAAATCGTGATAGTCAATATCATCATCTCAATGCGGGTATATATAGTGGGGATAGTTTAACTATTCTATTGTCAACGTCACTCTTCCATTCCCATTTCTTATGCCCATGGACGAAATTTTTTCGTAGGTCTATTATTAAAGAGCACGGAATCGCTTTTAACCCAAAATATAAATTTGGAGAAGATACACTTTTCGTATTATCATATCTTAAGCACATCACATCCCTATATGTTTCTCCCAAGGGAGAGTATCTGTATTTAGTAACTGCCTATAATAAGTATAAATTCTCTGTTACTAAGGCTATTGAATATATGCACGACTTTTCTGAAGTCTTTTTCAGTCTTGGATTAAGTTGTCCTGAAATGGCAAAACGGGTTTTAATCTGGCACTCTGGTTTCTGCTCTGATTTCAAAGGCATCAACAAGTTACGGTGGTATTCTGATCCTTCTGTCAACAAATTATATAGACACGCTTACATGTTGTTTCCTTCATCAGTGAAAGTAAAAATTTGGGGGGGATATTTTCTTTCTGCCTTAAAATGGGTATAATGAAGAATCTTCCTATTACATATTTAAAGGCTTTAGGCATCATCTTGATGGTTACTGCTCATGCTCATGCTCCAAAAACTATTTGTGATGCGATTTGCCTTTTCCACATGCCCTTGTTTTTCATCGCATCCGGTTATTGTTTTAGGTTGACATATTTATCAACGCCTTTCAAATTTGTAAAAAGAAGACTACAATCTGTTTGGTGGCCATATGTTAAATGGATGGCCATATTTACACTATTGCACAACACCTTCTTCAAGCTCAATCTTATTAGCGACGAATATGGCGTCACTGGAACTGATAACAACCATATTTACATGACAGAAGAATTGTTTCATCGTCTTGGGGAAGTTTTCATCTTTCTGTCTCACGAGGATCTTTTGTCTGGATACTGGTTCCTCAAATCACTTTTCTGGGGTTCAATGATTTTTTGTTTTCTTTCATGGCTTTTTGTTAAAATAGTAAAAAACCAACACTACTCTTCACTCGCCGTTGGAATAATTCTGGTCATTGCAAACATTTTTCTTCAATACTTACATAGAGAATGGACGGTTTTCCACATTTCTCCACGTGATTTTCATGCTGCTTTCTTTATTTGGTTTGGCTTCTATTGGCATCAGAAAAACATTGAATCTATTAAAGTTCATTGGGCAATTCTTATGAGTCTGTCATCTCTGATTCTTGGATTGCTATTTTGGCGTGAATCAATGCTGTCTATGAGCCTTACAACATGGATACCATATACAACATCGGCCTGCGTTTGCACTATTTCAATTCTGATATTATTCAAGCACACACCTCGTGTTTGGGGGTCGCATATTGAGTTCATAGGAAACAACACGCTCACAATTCTGACCTGGCACTTTCTTTCCTTTAAAGTTGTAAGCTATGCCTTGGTGAGCCTTTATCATCTACCTGCTAAGCAACTAGCCGAATGGCCAATCATACATTCGTTCGAGGGTTCATTTACATGGGTGCTATATCTGCTATCCGGAATATCAATACCTTTATTGCTCGCATTTATCAACAAATATATTCCCAACAAGTATTGTAAACTTTAGTAATACGTAGCACATAATGAGAAGAATATTATATTTTACCTTATTGCTCATCAGCATAATAGGAAATATTGCTTTCTTTTTGGCAGACGGTATTACCTATCTCCATATAAATCAACTACAGAAGACAGAAAGAACTGTATTTCCTAAAGCTCTTAGCATAGAGGATTTCCGCCAAGAAGTTTTCGACGCCAATATGAAAATCCTCATATCAGGCAACCGTCCTGACATCCCTAATTTCCCTACAGGCGTTATTGAGAGGATAAAATACAATTTAGGCTATAAACAGCCAAGTCACCCTTTCTTTGAAGGTGGCGAACCAAATCACGTTATGGTTGCAACTTTGCAGGATGCTATCTGTCGCCACGACACAGTATCAATTGCATCTATACGGGAAATATTTGACTCTCGAATTCTACACACAGAATTAACAGAAGTGGATTGTTCATATTCTGGTGGAGTAGCTATTTTATTATATCAGTTAACTAGTAACGAGAAATACAAGGATTACGCTGACAATACTCTAAACTGGCTTGTTAATCGCGATACAGAAAACGGAATACTATATCGAAAAAATAACAACAAATTCCAACTTAACGACGGATACGGCATGTATCTCCCTTTCCTGAATGCTTATTCAAAAGCATTTGGCGACACAGTTTCTCGCAAACTTATAGTTAAACAGATGGAAATTGCTGCCAAATATTTGATGGACTCAGTGAGCGGTATACCTGTTCATGGTTTCACTCTCGACGAGAACCACTCAAAAGTAATGATGTGCAATTTTGGAAGGGGTATTTCTTGGTTTGTATCCGGACTTGTAGATCTTGATACATCTGACTTATCTACTGATTGCCTAGAAGCAATTTGCCGCCTTGATTCTACACTCTGTAAAATATGGGAAAAAGAGGGGCACTTTAGTCAATTTCCCGGACAAGGGGGACCATCTGACCTGTCTGCAGAACTTCCGATATTATATTACCTAAGTCACAAGGGGCTTGTTCAATTGTCAGACGACCAACTATTACAATACAGCACAATGGCCGATAATGGTCTGCTTTACCATAGTAGTGGGTCGGTGACGACAACATATTCAAATTTGACAGGACCAAACATCTTGGCTCAAGCCTTTATCTTAAAACTTCTCAACGAAAAGTTGAAATGAATAAAAAGTCAGATTACATCATCATCTTGTTGTTGAGTATTCTTGTTGCTCTCATACCATTTGTTTGCAACATCTATTATGTCACTCCTGATGACCCCAGATATATTGGCCTCGTTTCAGGCGCATATACAGGAACACCTGTGAAGGAACTCGTATATGTCGGCACTATGCTTGGTAGTATCGAATCGTGGCTATATAAGTATATTCCTCAAATTGAATGGTATAGTGTTATCTATTATTTGTTGGCTTTAAGTAGCTTTATCGCATTTCTTATATGTACCTTAAATTCCCATATAACCAGATATGGGAAGTATGCACTTTTGTGTGCCATCACTGCTATGCAGGTATACCTTTCACTTACTCCTCAATTTACAACTCTTTCCACACAATTAAGCTTTGCCTCACTGGCAACTTTCCTTACTGCAAGGGGGCGCAAAAGATCCTATATTTTTAGCATTATCTTTTTCTTTCTAGCTACCCAGATACGATTAGCAGCGGCATTTCTTCCTTATATGGTAGCATGCCCGCTGCTACTTCTTGATGCCAACCATCGGGACAGGTCGTGGTGGAAAAAGAGTTCTTGGATAGTTGGACTGATAATGGCCGCAAGTTTGACATTCCTATCGGACAGGTTCGTTTATTCAAGTGAAGAATGGATTTCTTTCAATACAACAAATGATGCCCGAGCATACATTGCTGATAATCCAACGGCATCAGACTATTCAAAAGAAATTAAGAGCCAAGAGGACAAATTAGCTTTCGAATTGCTTTATCGCTACCGCATCTTTGACCTAAATATATTAACACCAGACAAATTCCAGCATTATCAGCAGGACCTTGCGAGTAAAGCACTCTCAACCATACAAAGCAATATTATCCCCTACTTTCAAGTCTACTTGAAATTGGGATTATGGATGGTAATCATTCTTGGGCTATTGTTAATCATCGAATCTTTCCGAAAAAAGAGATGGTGGAGGTTATTTTTATTCTGTCTTGTTTGCGTGTTGTTTTTGTTAGCAAATTTGCAAATGATGTCTTATAGTTTCTACAAAGAACGTGTTATGTTGGGATCATTTGCTTCTTTCCTTTTTGCGTCAGTTTATTTGTTATATGACTATGGGAAATATGCCAACAAGGTGTTGTTTGCTGTATGCGTGTTATTAGTCTTATTGTACGTACCTCGTGGTTATAAAGCTTTTTATAAAGCAAAGAACGACCATACCATTATTACTGAAACAGAAAAAATGATTTCACAAGCAGGTGTTAACAAGGTTATGCTTACAGTGCCAGTTTGTCTTACACCAGAGGCATTTCATACTTCAACGAGTCCCATTTACAAGAACAGTGTTATTCAAGGATGGATGCACTACTACCCCAAAATAGACAAAAAATATCAATCTTTTACATCCTTTACTGATGGGGTACCATTATTGGTTGACAAAAGTGCTTTAGAACAAGTTGACATCATTCGTCAACTTCTAATCATGCACTACGGAATAAGAGCACAAGTAAAAACTCTGAAAGAGTCAGAACACTATGTTTTACTGACATTGGTAAAAGAATAATGTTTAGAAGCAAAACTATCATACAAACATCAAGAAAGTTATTTCTGAAGTCATATCTAAGAAGCATAAGCAATTGTTCGAAATTCTGATGAATAAATGAAGCAATGGATGTCATCCTTTCTTTATAAGCCACAAGTACAAGAATTCATCAAATTTTGTGTTGTCGGTGTGCTTTGTACTGCTATTGATGCTGCCATCTTCTTTGCACTTCACGGATGGCTTGGATATCAAATTGCATTAATATGTGGTTACATTCTTAGCCTTTCTGTTAATTATATTCTTAATATCTATTGGTCGTTTAAGGAAAAACCTTCTGTAAAAAACGCTGTTGGATTGGTTTCTGCACATCTTTTCAACCTATTTGTAGTAAGGATGTCACTAATGTGGCTATTTGTCAACATATTGGAATTGTCAGACAGCCTTGCATACATACCTATGTTAGCTATTTCAATGGTCACAAATTTCTTTGTCGTAAGGTTTGCTGTTAAAACCAAATTATCATCATGAAATTGTCAATAGTTATTCCATGTTATAAGGTTGAGAGTTATCTTGATAATTGTCTTGACTCTGTATGTCAGTATTATACTGATGAGATTGAGATAATACTTGTTGATGATGGTTCACCAGACAACACTCCTCATCTTTGTGATCAATGGGCTGAAAAAGACAAAAGGATAAAGGTTATACACCAGAAAAATGGCGGTCTTTCTGTTGCAAGAAACGCTGGTTTAGACGCTTCCTCTGGCGATTATATATGGTTTATTGACTCTGACGATTGGATTGCTGACAACGCAGTAGAATTCGTTATCTCACACATCAATTCGTATCCTGAAGTTGAGGTATTTATCACTCCTCTTACATGGACTTATGAAGATTCACGCAAGAACTGGAAGGACATTAATATTGAGGAAGACTCTGTTATGACAGGAAGACAATATATTAGTAGACATCCAAATACTGTCGGAGCCAGTCCCAGGAATATCATTAGACGCGACATCATTAATTCGGCAAAAATCCGTTTCTATCCAGGCATTGTGCACGAAGATGGACTATTTGGTCATCTTTTATATAATCATGCAAAAAGAGTCATGGTTCTAAAGGATAGTATTTACTATTATTGGCAGCGCGAGAACTCTATTATGCACACAAAAAGTATACGCAGTGCATATAGCATGATTATAATTCACCAGGAAATGATGAAATATATGAATGATAATATTGAAAAAGAAAAGCAATTATCATTCCGACGGAGATATGTTCATCTATTTCAAGCAGCCATGACTATGATATGGAACTTGCATAATACTCCAGAATTCAAGAAATTCCTAACAGACACTCGCTCCTATCGCATTTCCGAATGTATGAAATGTGCTGAACACGGAAATTCATGGACAAGGCGGGATATGCGCTTGTTAGCAAATCACCCCGTGACATACGTTTATTTGCATAATTGGAAAAAAATGCTCCGAAAAGAACTAAAAGATAACACGACTTCACTATTGAAGTTTTTAGGATTATATGACACAATTTATAACCATTTCAAACAACATTCTACATAGAGATATGTTTGTTCTGTTGTTGTGATTCATAAAAACATGTTTGTTAAATTCCATACAAAATACTATCGATTGTTCAACCTATTGTATTTCAAGTACAAAGGTATCGTGGTAAAGCATGATGGTATACAACAAGGTCAACCTAACAGGGTACTGTCGTCGTGGGGGAGGTCATGTTACCATCGGCAACGACTTCCACATGACCAGTGGCGATGCCATAAATCCTATCTGCCGGAATATTAGGGCATGTATTCATCTAGGAAGCCCTAAAGCAAGTATCACTATCGGCAATCATGTGGGCATGAGCTCACCATGTATCTGGGTAAACGAGCGGCTGACTATCGGCAACAATGTGAACATTGGC
>ODAI012272190.1_pt1 | contig 11495 bp, 5 predicted proteins | sample 1539321 | NCBI WGS metagenome assembly ODAI01 (sample SAMN02144231, study PRJEB22623) | gut metagenome | biome: sheep rumen | host: Ovis aries | place: New Zealand
CAAAAATTCCCGAATATTGTTAGTCCCATGAATAGGGCCAAAATGAAAAACTTGATAGCCTGTCTGCAGGTCTACAGCCTTGTACTCCATAGGTCCAGGATTGCCAGAACAAGCAGCATCAACAGCCCATGCATCAGCACGTACTTCTGCAGGAAGAGATAAGACCGTATCCGTTCTCACATATGGAATATTACTCTCGTTGTCTGGCATATTATGTAATTTCATGTGCAAAGATAACGTTTTGGCATATTCTAGAAGGATCTCCACTTTTTTATACATTATTATATACTAAGCTCACTGTCAATGGTCTGGCATATAATCTTCAACATTTCCGGATGATGGATAAGCGACATGTGTGTTTCATTGAGAAAGACAATCTTGGCATTGGGCTGTGCTGACAACCAATTATGAAGATTGACAGGATAGAAAGCCTGTGCCTGTTCTTTCGGGAAATCGCCCACATCCTCAAACTGAGTGGCGAGGAAAAGAACGCACGTACCGTCGTAATAGTGTTGAGGAATGGTGCGAGCCAGCTGGATTGTGAAGTCTCGGCGTTGGCTGTCAAGTTCCTCGCTGATGCCTTGTCCTCTCATCTCTCCCATCTGTCCGAGATAGTCAGGACGGTTGGCCATACCGTCGATGTTGAAAACGCACGGTTCGGCTAAGGACAATTCTTTCAAGCGGACAGCCAACTGAAGAGCTAAATCGCCCCCGATGCAATGACCTGTGACAGCTTCCAAACGACGTTGCTCCAAGAAAGGGCGCAACAGACGAACATATTCGTCAATCAAGATTGAAGCATTGACAACGGAGTCAGGCCGATAGGACTTCATTTCGATGACAGATTCCAATACTAAAATAGTGTAACGATCTTTTAATGCATTGTGCAGATCGCCATAGTTCACCTCATAATAGCGATAACCGCAAATGATAAGCAGCAACGGCTTCTGAGGGCTGTTGGGCGTGGCAAGATAGCACAGACGAGCATCTACCTGCTTAGGAGTGATTTGATTCGTCCTCTCATCAGAACTGATAAAAGCAGCCAGTTTCCTTAGCGTACGCTGGCGATAAATATCGGATGGTTTCACCTCATGACCTCGTTGTGACAGAAGGAAGGCAAGCTCCAAGGCACTAAGCGAATTGAACCCGAAGTCATCAAAAAGGTCGCCGTCAAGACTCATTTTCAGATGATGCGTATCTGTCACTTTGGATAGGATAGAGACACACTTTAGTTCCTCTTCAGTGAGGATTTCATTGACAGGATTACTTTCTCCTCTTACCAAGGTCAGTGAACGGAGTGCATTGCGATCAATCTTGCTACTCGAATTCAGAGGAAGCGAAGATGTGATGTGCCAGAATTCGGGAATCATATAGGTCGGCAGCCTTTCAGCAAGATAGCCTCTCAGATTATCTGAATGTAAACTATCATCTGTTGTGCCGATATAAGCAGCAAGGTACTTCTTGTGATTCTGCTGAAGCACACTTACTACACATTGATTGACATGGGGATTACACAGCAACTCATTCTCAATTTCGGAGAGTTCAATCCTGAAACCTCTTATTTTCACCTGAGAGTCTGTTCTGCCAAAAAACAAAAAGTTGCCATCAGGCATTTTGCACACAATATCACCGGTATCATACATTACTGGATTGCCTACGAATTTCTTTTTGTTCAGTTCAGGACGATTCCAATAGCCGCTTGTCAGTTGACTACCACTCAGATAGAGAGTCCCTTTCACACCATCGGGAACAGGATGAAAATTTTCGTCAAGTACGAAGCAATAGACGCCATCAAGTGGTTTGCCTATGTTCGTGGGGCATATAGAAGATTCACCAAAGACATGCATTGTAGAGACAACTGTATTTTCTGTTGGCCCATAGGCATTAATAACCGTAGTCATGCGCGTCCATCGCTCAATGGAATCTTTCGGACATGTATCTCCCCCTGTAATCAAATACTTCAGATGAGGCAAATCGGTGCATGGAAGATAGGAGAGCATGGTAGGAGGAAGCAAAACACACGTTATCTGCTCACGCTGCAGTACTTGAAGCAATTGCTGAGGGTCGTGCCGCTGCCCTTCGGTTGCAAGGCATACCGTGGCTCCTGACAGAAGCACTGTAAAGATGCTCCACACTGACGCATCGAAAGATATACTGCCGAAACAAAGCTCTACATGATAATCAGCAATAGGTGTCACCTGTTGTCGGGCCCGCACAAGATGAAGGAGAGAACTTTGTGAAATAGGCGTACCCTTTGGCTGTCCTGTTGTTCCTGATGTGTAAATCATGTAAGCATAGTCCGAACGCGAAGAAGAAGATATTTGTTTTTTAAGAGACAAGCCGTTGTTGCAATATGTCTCCCCTACCCTGTTCCAATCAATATTAAGCAACATCGTTGAGACTGATGGCAAATCGACATCGGTGACAATAAGCGACAATCCACTATCATTAATTATAAAATCAAGCCTTTCAGCAGAATATAGAGGATCCATGGGTATGACTGCATAGCCAGCCTTCATGACGCCTAAAAGCAGGGCTATGGTATGTATGCTACGCTTTGCATAGACTCCAATGAACTGACTATCTCGACGGTTATGGGTCGCTCGAAGTATTTCAACGGCTACGAAGTCCGACCAGGAATCGAGCTGGCCATAAGTGATGTGGTCATTGGAAAAGATTACAGCCACTTTCTCAGAATGCTTCTGTACTTGTTCTGAAAACAAATCTGCAACACTTCTTTTTAGGGGTTCCTCTGAATGAGCAGGAACATTTGTATCTGACGCTGGTTGTGTCAGAGTAAGCTCCCCGTCGTGAATAACGATGTCTTTCAAAGCGATGCTCATGTTTGTTGTAATCTGACGAAGAACCTGCAAGAATGCCTTACTAAGAACTTCAGCGAAAAAAGGAGGAAACGTTGGATTTGTGTAGACAAGACCATATTCCATCCCTTCCTCTACATCCAACTGCAGACTACTTGGCATATAGGTCAGCGGACGGCAAAGAAGCGGCACGAGTTCGTCACCCAGCTGAAGACTAACATTATCAAGACCTAAAGGATAGTTGAAAGCTATGGTGCTGTCATTGTTTCTCAAGATATCGCTCACATGAGTATCCACTAAAGAAAGATATTGGTGAGGGCGAGATTCACGGCGAACGTGACAGACGGTTTCTACAACATCACTGAATACAGCATTCTCATCGATGCTAACGTACATCAGTTGATCGTTGACAAAGGCCCCCATCTCCTCACTCATCTGTTGAGGACGAAGAGTAACAGGATAGTTGATGAGCAACTGTCTTTTGCCAAATACTTTAAGCACCGTTGTTGCCCATGCGGCGGCAAGTACTCGGAAAGGGGTCAACTGCTGGCGAAGTGAAAACGACTTTAGCTCTTCCTGTAAAGAACCAAAAGCGAACCAATGGGTAGTAATACGGTTGGCAGCATAATTGGAAGGAAAATAAGAATGCACTTTTTCACATTCCACATTACCAATATAATCGTTCCAATAGGCAATGCTCGAAGCTGTATTTCCCCGTTTATACATTTCGTCTTCCAAAGAGGCAAAGTCGAAATAACGGCTTTCGCGCAGTTGGGGCTGTCTATCTGCTGTTAAATCATTATAAAAGTCAGAAAGCCTTTTGCAGAATATCTGCATAGTGCTGTCCTCCATCAAGATGTGATGAAACAAGAAGACAAGCAAGTGATGCTCATGTCCTTTCATCAAAAAGAAACGACAAAGAACGTCTGATTCAGGACATACATCCGAACAGAAGTTGAAACATTCGTTATTCCTTATTCTCTCAATCACACAATCGGCATCCTCATCATTGTAGTTATCTATCGTTATAGGATAGAAACAGTTGTCATCAGTCATCCAAAATGGCACTCCATTCTCTTCAATAATAACTGAACGAAATTGGGGATTCTCGTCAATCAGAAGTTTCAACGATTCTTGGACTAATCCAATATTCACCTGAGAAGTGGTCTGAAAAGCCACGAGCACATGATTGCGGGAATCATGGACCTTCTCATTCAACCAAAAAGACTTTTCAACTCTTGACAGAGGGTGGAACTGCTTCATAATGGAAGTTTGTGAGAAATAGGTATTGAAGAACAATTTAAAAATGGAACTTTACTGAAGCCATTGACATACGCCCCATTCTCTGATATGGGAAATGGGTAGTACCTCCTACGAAGTAAGTCTTGTTGAAGACATTCTCAACGTTGACAGATGCTTCAATATGATCGGCAAAACGATAACGCAACCCAGCATCAAGCAAGAATCTTCCGTCCAAACAGATAATGGGGGCAGCAGGGTTGCGTCTTTCGTTGATTTTGTTGTAAGTCTTCGACTGATAGCCGGCACTTGCCAAAAGCCACACAGAGTGCTTACCCGTAAGAAAAAGACGCTTGCTTACGTGCAAATTAATCATAAACTTTGGTACGGAAAGAATATAGCTTCCGTCTGAATAATAGTCTTCTGAAGAAATGTAGTGTAGGTAGGTCGAGCTCCATTTCACATTCAGCCACTTGCTGTTAAAGAGCAGTTCGAGTTCAGCCCCACATGTCTTCAATCCGCCAGAATTGCGATATTTAGCTGAGGTGCTCTCTCCCACTTTCTGCGTGTTGTTGATGAGGTCAGTAAGTTGATTGTAAAACAGGTTGACATCATATATAAGATGAATGGGCGAAATCATTCCCATGAAGTCGAGTTGGAGGGCATTCATGTATTCGGGCATTAGGTTTTCACCACCACTATAAGTATTGGTGTGGTTCTGACGATAGAAGTATGGCGCATCGACAAAGGCACGCGAATAGGAAAGCTTCACATTGAATTCATTGTTGGGCGTATAGACGAAAGCCACACGTGGAGACAAAGCATGGATAACCTTATCGTTCTTTCTTCGCTTGCGGTCGTACCTGATGCCTGCATTCATAATCAACTTGTCAGTAAAGTAATGTTTGTCCTGCAAGAAGAACGACATGCTGCCCTCACGTCCCAGGTCAATAGCATTGAGCGACTCTGGCATCACCAGCTCTATCTGGTCGAAGTTCTCTCCCAGGTAATAATCGGTACTATTCATATAGAACACCTCCTGCTGCATGCCAAACAGAAGGTTGCCTTTCATCCTACCGAGGTTGTATGACAGATCGGCTTTGATGGTAAAGCCAAACGTGAATTCATTCCAGTCGGTTTTCTGAGAGAGACCTTTCTGAACTTCTTTGATTACATTTCCCTCACTGTCCTTAGCTGCTGTGCCGTTGGTGTTGTATCGGGTGAAAACAATAGAGTCAGACAATACTGTGTAGTCGGCAAATTGATACCAGTCACCATTTACCGTTAAGCCCAAGTTAAACCGTCCGAACTGCCTGTGATAGCCCAACTCCATGTGTGTTGACTCCAATGAGAACCCAGGGGTAACACCGTTCATGGACCTATATTTATCGAAGTCGTACACCTCACCATAGAGTGTGTACTGCGGTACCTGTTTGCCGTACTTCCTGCTGAACATGAGGTTGAAATCCTTCAAACTGATGGTTGTTCCAAAGTCGTAGGAAGGCTTTCCGTCATAGCGCTCGACATTGATTACACCGTTGCGCTTGCTATTGCTAAAGCCAGTGCCTTGTTGGGCTGTCAACGATGCACCCTTCGAGGTGTAGATGGAAGCCCAAGCCAGCACGTCGGCTCCGTAAAATGTATTGCCAAACAATACGTCAGCCTTATGCGTGGACTGCTCTCCATAGCCGTATTTCACCTTCAAGCCGTTAACATCGGCACCTTTACGCGTGATGATATTAACTACTGCAGTAAGGGCCACATTTCCGTAAAGCGATGAGGCAGGTCCTCGTAGCACCTCAATATGGTCAATCTTTTCCAAGCTGATGGAATAGTCCATCTTGCCTGTGTTCGTCGATCGGGCATTGAGCCGATGCCCGTTCTCCATCACGAGAATCTTTTCTTGTCCAGAAGTATAGACCCCATGAACCGCAACATTATCCATACCTGCTGCACTCACTTCGCTGAAGCCTGGCACGAATGTGGCAAGAATGCTATTGAGGCTCTTGTTGTAGCTCATCTGGTCAATCATTTCACGGGTGATAATCGTCACAGGAACTGGTGCCTCGTTGATGTCTTCTTCTTTGTTCGAAGCAGTAACGATGGTCAAGCCTCTATCCATTTTTAATCGGGAAATCATTTCCTCAAAGCGAACAGGATCTTCAACAGATGTATAAGAGTTGTTCTCTTTCAACAGAAGCGAAGCGTAGTTCTCAGAGAGAGCCATACTGTCTTGTGCCAAATAGCATAGGGAGAGCAAACGATAGACCCTTTGGAGAAGAGATGCGTCAAAACTGTTCAGATGTTGTTTCAGCGATTCAATAGCGTTGTTGAATCGACCTAACTGATAGTCGTTCCTTGCCTGCTCATAGATATTCGAATGATTATCGTCTTGAGCTGACAAAGAATGCGAAAAGAGCAATCCGCACAGAATGAGTATGATACAGGCTCTCGTTTTCATTCGCTTTAGTTGGTCTCTGAGTGAATACGCTTGCTGAGTACAAGGATGTTACTGCCATCCACGCGCTGATAGTCAACGCTATCCATTAGTTGCTTCACCAGGAATATTCCTAATCCTCCAATAGGACGCTCTTCAGCACTAAGGGTGATGTCGGCATCCTCTTTCGCGGTAGGGTCGAAAAATACTCCATTATCACTAATCACGAATGTAAGGAGTTCGTCTTTACACGTCGCTTCAATCTTCACTTCACCCTTTTTACCTTCTGGATATGCATAAAGCACCACATTGGTCACAGCTTCCTCTAATGCAAGGTTCAAGCTCATACACAATGAAGGATCTTCAATGCCGGCTTCCTCTGCTACGGCGTTAACGAAATCTGCCAGCAAAGATATTTGCTCTATGTCGTTTTGAAGGATGAGTAGTTTATTTAGTATTCTCATAAAGGATTGTGTTTAGAATTTCAATGAAACATAGCCCATGAAGGAACGCCCTTGCTGAGGAATGAGTCCTGAGGAGAAGCCTCCACGATAGTATAGTGTATTAAACAGATTGTGACAGTTTGCACCAATCTCTATAAATCCGAACGAATAGCGGGCTCCCAGAGTGAGAAGAGCAAGTGGATCGAGGGTGCTCTCTACAAGTGTCTGTTTCACCAAATCAACTTGATAGCATGATTTCTTAGACTCCACAACCAGATGGGTGTTCAGTCGAAGACGTTTAGTGACATTCCATCCTAAGACAGCATTGACAGTAAGTTGTGGAATGCTGTAAGCCGTGCTGATGTCGCGTTGGTAGATTTCTGATTCTAACACGTGTTGCCACGAAACGGTGAGATTGGCTGCCAGACGCCCCTTGCGATAGCTACCCGTAAGTTCGGCACCGATGGATTTCATGATACCTGCATTTTCATGTGTGAGAACGCTTTTGTAAATAAGATTGGTAGCACGATTGTAATAGCCAGTCAGCTCAAGGTCGAGTCCATCAACCCATTTGGTGCTGGCAAGCGTCAGCTGAAAGGAGTGAAGATATTCAGACAACAGCGTGATGTCATTAGTCGGCTGTTGGACTTCTGACTGGGTATTGATATTCTTCATATCGTTGATATAGTAGTTCGTCTTACGATAGAAATAGGGTGCATCGACAAACGACTTAGAATAGCTTAACTTGACGTTCCATTTGGGTTGTGTGTAGATAATGGCCAAACGAGGCGACAGCTCATTAATGGACTGTTCGTTATAATGCCGATAATGATCAAAACGGAGTCCTGCGTTAAAAATGAAGTTGTTCCAACGCTGTTTCAGCTGTACGAAAGTATTGAAGCTATTCTCAGTACCCTTACCCAGTTTCGCAATCGTATTTGATTCTAAAAGAGCAATCTCATATTCTACGCCTATAAGATAACGCACGTCTTCAAGTGAGAAGTGGTTGAACTGTGCACCAAAGGTGACAACACCTTCCTTTTTCTCATTCTTCCTGTTATAGGAGAAATCGCCACGTATCTGAGCGCCAAGGGTGTTCTCCTGACCATTGATATAGCGGAAAATGCCCTCAGATTTTGAAAATGCGATGTCTAACTGCTGAGGAACTCCTAACAATATACTTGCTGAATTGAAAGAACTGTCGGAGATAACTTGATAATGGGTAAGGTCGCTGTTATCATAGGTTACGCTGCCCTGCAGATGAAGAGCATCATCAAACAAGTTGCGACTGTAGCTGAAATCAATATGATGCGAACGGGTGGCATAACTTGGACCAATTCCATTGAATGTCATGTACCTGTCTCGGTCATAAGGAGAATAGCCATAACTGGCGGTAAAGGGCGAGATGACTTGTGAGAAATGGGTGTCATAGAAGAACTTCACACGGTTCTTCCAAGTGACAGTCACACCAAGGTCATAAGATGGTTTGTTTCCGATTCCACCTACAGTGATGTCGCCTCCGTATCTTTTCAATCCCGTATTTTCGGCAGGAATATAGAAGTTCTGACCCTTGCTTCGATATAAGCTGCCCCATACCAACACGTCAATATCAGCATAGTGTTTTCCAAAAAGGAAATCACCGCGATACTGACCAAAGTTTCCGATGCCACCCTTCAGTTGAATACCATCCACATCGCCTCCTTGCTTCGTAATGATATTCACGACAGCGCTAAGTGCCACACCTCCATAAAGCGACGAAGCAGGACCACGAAGCACCTCTATCTGCTTCACTTTCTCCAGGCTTATGCTGAAATCAGGTGCAGCAATATTAGTACAATAGCTGTTCAGACGATGTCCGTTCACCATGATGAGGATTTTCTCCTGACCATTGCTATAGATGCCTCTCATGGAAATGTTGATATCGTCATTACAATCGACATCGTTCATGCCCGGAACGTAGGCTATCAAAACATCTTTCAGATTACGAGCACTACAGTCACGTATCATCTCAGACGTAATCAGCGTCACAGGCACAGGCACCTCACTCAGGGCCTCATCCTTACTTGATGCTGTTGATATGGTAGCCGTCTCACGGCTTCCTGCATCTATCAAGTCCTTAAAACGCTGAGGATCACGTTCGCTTGCCCTGAAAAAAGGTTCCTCCATCAAAATGAGTTGAGCATATTTTCTGGCTTCTTCTTCATTACCCATTTCAAGGCTACAGAGGCTCATCATTCGATAGGCATGAATCTTGAGTTCGCCAGAGAAGCCTCCCACATGATTCTTCAATGTATGAAGAGCCTGCTCCACCCTTCCTGAATTATAATCAGCTTCTGCCTGATTGAAGATGCGAACAGCAGCGTCATCCTGTGCTAACAAGCAGGATGGCAATGCTACGATCAACAGCATCAAAAGGTATTTCGTCAGCTTCATGCTTTCTTTAGAGGCAATGTAAATGTAAAGACGGTACCAGCACCTTGATGAGATTCAAAGGACAGTCTGCCACCATGTTTCTCTTCAATGATTTCACGCGTGATGCCCATACCGAGACCTGTTCCTTGTCCTACAGGCTTAGTAGTAAAGAAGTTATCGTAGAGGCGAGCCTTCACTTCGTCAGACATGCCCTCTCCATTGTCAGCTATCTTGATGAAAAAGTTCTCGCTATCAGCAGTCACACTCACTTCGATGGTAGGCTGGTATTCATTACTGCCTTCAGTTTGTGACTTGTTCCAGACGGCATAGCAGGCATTGTTCATCACGTTCAGCACGGCTCTGCTCAAATCCTGCGGAATAACCATGATTTGCGGAAGTCCCTCCTGATATTCTTCGTGAATGCTGATATTGAAGTTCTTGTAATTGGCACGCATAGCATGATAGGAAAGCCACACGTACTCTTTTGTCAACTGGCACACATTGGTAGGCAGAAATTCGTTCTCTTTGCCCCTCGATACGAGCAGGATGCCACGAATAATGCTGAGAGCACGCTCTCCATGCTCCACAATCTTAATCATGTTCTCTTTCAGATCGGCAACGATATCGTCAACGTCTTCTTTGTCATCATCCGACAGATTGCCTTCATTGTCCTCAATGATTTCCACAAGGTCGTTCAGCAGTTTGTCAGACATCTTACTGAAGTTAATGACGAAATTCAGAGGATTCTGTATCTCATGAGCAATGCCCGCACTCAACAAGCCAAGCGAGGCGAGCTTCTCTTGCTTCTTTAGTTGTTCTTTCAGCTTCTCCAATTCCTTGTCCATAGCATCATTTGATTTTAGGTAGTATAATTGTGAACTCTGTGAATTTGTTCTTTTCAGACGCGACTGTTATTGAGCCTTGATGACTCAGGATGATTTCACGGCATAGATACAATCCTACCCCCGATGCTTCAGCAGTTGTCTTTGTCGTGAAGAAGGGGTCGAAAATCTTATTGATAATCGCATCTTCAATACCTACACCATTGTCACGGAAAATTATTTCTACGATGTCACTCTGCTCTTTTACACTAACCGTAACTTCGGGAATGAACTCCGTCCGTTGCATTTTCTTTTCTATAGCATAGACAGAGTTGCCCAATATGCTCATGAAACTCTTGCTCAATTGATCGGCATTACCATTGATTCGGATTTCATCTGAGAGTACTGGGAAAGATACTTTTATACCACACTCACTAATCTGTTTGGAGAAATACGTTTTCAGCATCTCTTCGTCCTGTCTGATCAGTACTGTGAGATCCATCGGTACGATTCCGCCAGTACGGTCTTTTAGCATCTCCTCCATTGCTTTTAGCGTGCGAGTGGTGCTCTGGCCGTGATCACTCACTTTCCCAAGATTCATAGAGAGCATGTTGAGTACATCCTTTGTATCTTCATAGTTGTCTTCGTTCATGTTGTCTTTCTCGTCATCGATATTTGCCTCAACATCCTTGACAAGTCCTTGAGATAATTTCGAGAAATTATTAATGTAGTTCAGCGGATTCAGGATTCGGTCTATCAGTCCTTGTGTAAGCTTACCCACTGTGGCCATTTTCTCTTGCTGAATCAGTTCATGTTGAGCTTGGCTCAATTCTGTGAGCGCAGATTCCAAACTCTTAGATTTCTCCTCAATCTCGTCTTTCTGTTTAACAATTTCGTCACGTTGCTTTACCACCTCAGCCGTTCGTTCACCAACGATGGATTCCAAACGTTGTTTTTCCTTCTCAAGCCGTTGGGTGCGCCAACGCATCAGCAAAACAAAGCACACGCCAGTCAACAATACATACAGTATTATCATGTACCAACGCAAATAGAAAGGATTCCTAATAAAGAAACTAATCGATATTACTTTCGTCTCATTACCAGTAGCATCGACAGCCTTTACCTGGAACACATGCTTACCGCTTTGTACATTGTTGAAGAGTGCAGATGTCACCTCTGAAGGTTTGCTCCACTCTTCTTCATCTAGTCTATACTGATAGAGCGGACTACTGTACACAGTAGTGAAATCGAGGGCAAAATTAAATAGCAGATTTCTTTCTGAAGATTTCAAATTGTTTAATTCCTTTGGCTGTACTCCAATACC
>ODAI012874229.1_pt1 | contig 11495 bp, 6 predicted proteins | sample 1539321 | NCBI WGS metagenome assembly ODAI01 (sample SAMN02144231, study PRJEB22623) | gut metagenome | biome: sheep rumen | host: Ovis aries | place: New Zealand
CGTTCACCTTGCCTTCGCGTGCATCCTCAGCTTTGCCGATGATGGTGAAGCTGGCCTGCATGTCGAGGGCGTTCCTGTGGTAGGTAGCTATCTTTGGCGAACCATAGATGATCGGTGTGCATAACTCCAGCATACCGGGATCGGCGAAGGTCTTGAAGATGAGTTCATAACCGATGCCGTTGGTGTCTCCTTGCGTGATGGCCACGCGTATCTTCTTGTCTTCCATACTCATGTCTTGTTTCACGTAATGTCGCTAAATGTTCTTTTCTGATGATGGGCTGTGGGCTATTGGCCGACGGACGTGGGTGCTGAACAGCACGGCTTCCATCCGGCGGATGAGGTTGCGCTTGCGTTGCTCGGGAGCATAGACGAACCCTTCCACCACGACCACGCGCTTCCGGGCTGTGTCGGCCAAGGCATGGGCCACAAACGGTCCGCCCATCATGTCGCCTTCCATCTCCCAAAGTCCCACGAAGCAACTCCGCGCCCCGTCCTTCTCTTTCACGATGCGTCGGCCCACGCTCCCTTTCCCCGTCGTCATGTGCATCTCGGGCTCTTCGCCAGGCATGTTTTCCTTCATGATGCTGTCGCGCATGGCGATGAAGGTGGGTGTCGTAGTGTCGAGCCCCGGATAAGTGTAGATGCAGACGTTCTGCATTCCCTCGGCGGCATTGTTGCTCAGCCAGAGGAAGTTGGTGCCCGCCTTGCTCGATGTCAGGTCGCCGGGGATGTGAGTCACGACGTCCATCTGGCTCAGGGCGTTACGTTCGGCCACAGGGTTGTTCCGTCGGAGCAGCGTTTTGTAGGCTGCGTCCATCTCCATCCGGGTGATCTGTTCGCTCAGCCAGCGCTCCGTTCGTGGCATGTCGTGCTGCAGCATATCGTTGTCGCGGGCTGTGATGCTGACCACGATTTGCGGCTCGGCATAGAGGTCGCGCTCGTATTGAAGCCCCACCTTGTCGTAGAGCGTGCTGTCGATGGCGATCACAACGATGGCCCTTGCCACGCGTGTGCTGGTGTCGATGCTGCCGTTGCCGGTCCTTACGATGTCAAACATGGGCTCATCCTGCGGCAGTCCCACGCAAGTTTTGCTCAGTGCCTTGCCCACCAAGTCGGCAGCGGTGGAGTCGTTGCTGGTCAGGATTCCCTCGAAAGGCTTCCCGCTGCTCGCTGGCAGCGTGTCGGCTTTCCTCTCGCCGCAGGCCACACATGCCGTGATGGCAATGATGATGATCAGACGCAGGATCTTCCTCATGCCTCCCTCCCGCTTTTCTTGGCCGTCGACAGCAGTCCGCATGCGGCGTAGATGTCTTGTCCGCGGCTGGCACGTATGGTGGTGAAGATGCCGTGTTGCGTCAGGTAGTCGCGCAGGTTCTCCATCGTCTTCTCGTCGGTACCGTGCAGGCCGACGCCGGGAATCTGGTGGAAGCGTATCAGGTTGATGCGGCAGTCGAGGCCTTTCAGCAGCTGCAGCAGTGCCTTTGCGTGCTCTGTGGAGTCGTTGAGCCCACCGAAGACGATATATTCGAACGACAGCCGTCGTTGATGAGCGAAGTCGTAGCCTCGCAGCAGCTCCACCACGTCGCGGATGGCCATGCCCCGCTCGGCCGGCATCAGCTGGGCGCGCAGGTCGGGTAGGGCGGCATGCAGGCTGATGGCCACGTGGCACTGGCTTTCGTCGAGGAAGCGCTTCAGCTTGTTCTTCACACCCACGGAGCTCACGGTGATGCGCTTCGGGCTCCATGCGTAGCCCCATGAAGCCGTGAGCACCTCGGTGGCGCGTAGCACGGCGTCGAGGTTGTCCATCGGCTCCCCTTGCCCCATAAACACGATGTTGGTCAGCGTGTCGCGTTCGGGCAGGGCGTAGATTTGGTTCAGGATGTCGGTCACGGTGAGGTTGCCCTCGAAGCCTTGCTTCCCCGTCTGGCAGAACAGGCAGTTCATCTTGCAGCCTACCTGGCACGACACGCAGAGCGTGGCACGCTCGCCGTCGGGGATATAGACCGTCTCCACGAACTTCCCGCTTGCGTCAGCTTTTCCGCTGTTGGGCTGCCCTTCGGCATCTGTTTCGGCTGCACCGGCGTAGCCTCGCGCGTTGTCGGTGGTCACGGGGAAGAGGTATTTCACGGTGCCGTCAACACTGCGCTGGCAGTCGATCGGCCCCCGGCTCCCCACGGTGTACTCCTCTTTCAGTCGCTCACGGTTCTGCTTCGAGAGGTTGGTCATCTCGTCGATGCTCGCCACCCGCTTCTCGTAGAGCCATTTCGCTATCTGTCCGCCGGTAAAGGCGGGCATACCAAGACGCTGGGCGACCATTCGCAGTTCGTCCAGTGTCAGTCCCAGCAGAGCTTTCTTTGCGTTTGCCATTTTTCTTGACGTGTGCAAAGATACGAATTTTTGCTGAAGAAAAGCATGGCAACACTCAAAAACACGCCTTTATTTCAGAAGATTAACGATTGGCGGGGCGGGGCAGAGGGGCAGCAATGGCAGTGGGAAACGGTGTCAACGGCATGTGAAAGGCGGGGCGTTTACGGGTGCTTTGGGCATGAAAAAAGCGCTCCGACATTCTTTTTGGAGCGCTTGTCTGTGCGTCGGGCGACGGTTATTCGTAGTATTCGATGGTACGAGTCTGCTCAATGTCGTTGCCCATCATGTTGGTCTTGCGGCTGATCCAGTTGCCTCGATCGTCGTATTTGTAGTCGGTGTAGGCCGATGTCATGGTCTGTCCGCCGGCATCGATGGTGTCGGAAGCCGGGGCTCCCTTTTCATTGTACGTATGGCTGACGGTCATCTTCTGTCCCATGACGTCCATCGACTGGCTCTTCACCATGCCGTTCTCCCACGTGTAGCTGATGGTCATCTTCATTCCCTGCACCTCCATCTTTGCCGACTGCAGGAAACCTTCTTCGTTGTAGACGGCGTCGCTCATTCCTTCACGCTCCATCTTGCCCTCTTTCGTGAAGCTGACGGTCTGGTCCATTCCCATGAGCGACTGGCTGATTTTCTTCACCGGGCCTTTGGCTTCGTTGGCCTCTACGTCGTGGAACGTCGTCTGTGCCTGCAGTGCGAAAGGCACGGCGAGCAATGCAAGCATCATGAATGCTTTTCTCATTGTTTTTTTCATCTTTTTTTGATTAATGATAGTTATGTAATAAGTTATTAGTGTGTATGCAGACCTGTCAGCGGTCTGCCTTTCAACGTTGATTAGACGATTCTGGCTCACCGGCGTTTAATCGGCAATGGCATTTCTTCGCTCGTCCAGGTCGTGCTGCATCTGCTTGTTCACCGTCGTGGTGATGGGGTAGAAGGCAATGGTGAGCGTGGCCAAGCCGAAGAGCAGGGCTGGCACAAGGCTCACCGCCAGGCGTATGCCGACCACTGCCGATGCCGGTTGCGCTGCGACGTCGCCCGGAATATAGCCGAAGGCCGACAGCAGCACGCCCGTTAGTGCACCTCCCAGTCCGAGCCCCATCTTCAGTGCGAACACGATGCCCGAGAAGCAGAAGCCCGTGGCGCGCCGCCGACTCTGGTATTCCACGTAGTCGGCCACGTCGGCCACCATCACCCACATCAGCGGCACGGTGGGCGCATAGGCCAGACTCTTCAGCATGCCGAGCGCATAGATGGTGGCCACGTCGTGGGGAGAGGGCACGAAGTGGAGGGCTGTGAGCACGGTCGTCAGCGAGAGGCACACCAGATAGGTCGTCTTCTTGCCCAGACGCTCCGACAGGTAGCCCGAGAGCAGCAGCACGCCGAGCAGTTGCACCACGGCGTTGAGCGTGTTGAAGAGCGAGAAGCCGATGGAGTAGGCGTTGGCTGTCGTCGCATGGAATCCTACGCCGTTGAGAAACGCGCTCAGCGACGCTGTGTCGAGATAGTTCTGGAAGTAATAGTTCACCGACGAGCCAAACATGGCCAGCGTGATGAAGAGCAACAGCGTCAGCGTGAACATGGTGCGCCATGCTTTGTTGCCGAAGGTCGTCGCCACGTCTTCGCGGATGTCCGACTGCTGTTGAGGCGGTGGCGAGATGCGCTCGCGGGTGCTTAGGAAGGTGCCCACGAAGCATGCCACGGCCACGAGGCCGAAGAGCACGACCGTCGAGGTCCATCCCCGCTGCGCGTTGCCCTGTCCGAAGTGGTCCACCAGCGGCAGCGTCAGACCTTGCACGATGAACTGGGCCACGGTGCTGGCCACGAAACGTATGCTGGTGATGCTTGTGCGCTCCTTCGTGTCGCCCGTGATGACCCCTCCTAAGGAAGAGTAGGGCGTGTTGTTGAACGAATAGACCGACAGCAGCAGCACGTAGGAGATGGTGGCGTAGAGGGCGACGAGCGCTTTGCTCTCAATGCCGGGGTTGTAGAACGCCAGCACGTAGAACAGGCAGAAGGGCAGCGCCGTCCACAACACCCACGGACGGTACATCCCCCATCGAGTTCGCGTGCGGTCGGTGATGATGCCCACGAGCGGGTCGACGAAAGCCGTGAGCAGCGGAGCCAGAAAGAGCACCGTTCCTGCCAGCGCACCGTCGAGTCCGAACACGTCGGTGTAGAACTTCAGCTGGTAGATCATCATCATCTGGAAGGCCATGTTGCCTCCCAGGTCGCCCAGCGAGTACCCTATCTTCTCCCTGCGACTGATTCTTTCGTGTGCCGTGTCCATTCGTTTTTTTTTCTCCGTTTTGAGGGTGCAAAGGTAAAAAAAACATCCGAATCAGCGCTATGCTCATGTCTCAGAATTGTGTTTCTGTTTGCTTTTTTGATGTTTTTCGTGTCAGTATCAGAAAAATATTGTAATTTTGCAAACCGATAAAATAATCTACATACACAGATGAGAGAACGTTTCGATTGCTTTCTGAACAGCGCGGCCACGATGGCACCGACCATCGCCCAGCTGCGTGAAAGTCATACCATACACGAAATATACGAGTTGGGCACGGGAAAGCTCGGGTGCCTGATGGCTTCCGACACCGTGCGCGAGATGGCAGCCAAGGCAACAGCCGAGTATGTCATTCTCTTCCTCACCGATTCGCCGGTCATAATGGGCCTCTATGCCCTCAACCGACTGTTGCGCGTGGCCTTGGAGACCGACGCCGCAATGGTCTATGCCGACCGCTACCAGGTGGAGGGCGGCGAGGTGGTGCGCCATCCCGTCATCGACTACCAGCTGGGCAGCGTGCGCGATGACTTCGATTTCGGCAGCGTGGTGCTCATCAAGACCTCGTTGCTGAAGGATTTTGTCAGGGCGCGGGGCGAGGAAATGGATGTCAAGGGCGACAGCCGCTACGCCGGACTCTACGAGCTGCGCCTGTTCCTGAGCCGCAAGGGCACCATCTTCCACCTCAACGAATACCTGTATACCGTGGAGGAGCGCGACCTGCGGGCCAGCGGCGAGAAGCAGTTCGACTATGTGAATCCTGCCAATCGCGAGGTGCAGGTGGAGATGGAGCAGGCCGTCACGGTGCACCTGCGCGAGATCGGTGCCCTCGTCGACACCACATCCTACGCCGACCCCGACTTCAACGAGCAACCGTTCGAATACGAGGCATCGGTCGTCATCCCCGTCTTCAACCGTGTGAAGACCATCCGCGATGCCGTGGAAAGCGCCCTGAAGCAGCAGACGAACTTCCCCTTCAACGTCATTGTCGTCGACAACCATTCCACCGACGGCACCGGAGATGTGCTCGACGGTCTGAAGAAGGACGGCGAGGACGGAGAGCGCGCTGAGCGCCTCGTCGTGCTGACCCCTGAACGCTACGATCTCGGCATTGGCGGGTGCTGGAACATGGCCGTCAACGATCCCCATTGCGGACGTTTTGCCGTGCAACTTGACAGCGACGACCTCTACAGTGCGCCCTCCACGTTGCAGCAGATCGTCAACGCTTTCCGCAAGCAGCGCGCGGCAATGGTCATCGGGTCGTACCGCATGTGCGACTTCGAGCTGAACACACTGCCGCCAGGACTCATCAGCCACGCCGAGTGGACCGATGAGAACGGGCCTAACAACGCCTTGCGCATCAACGGACTGGGAGCGCCGCGAGCCTTCTTCACGCCCCTGCTGCGCCAGGCCCCGCTGCCCAACACCAGCTATGGCGAGGACTACGCCGCCGGCTTGGTCTTCAGCCGCAGCTTCCGCATCGGCCGCATCTTCACCGAACTGTATCTCTGCCGGCGCTGGAGCGGCAACAGCGATGCTGCGCTGAGCGTGGAGAAGGTCAATGCCAACAACCTATATAAAGATCGCCTGCGCACGATGGAGATCATGGCGCGCCAGCAACTGCACGACGGCAAACGGCCTCTCATGCAGCAGAACGAGCTGACGCGCTTCATCAACCGGCAGCTGGAGCTGTGGGACGACGCCCGGCAGCACTTCCGCGACCTGCAGCGCGTGGAGACGCGCGAGCTGGCCGTGGGCAACATGTCGCTGTCGCTGCAGTTCAACCCGGCGCGCATCGTGTCAACCGGGGCAAGCATCGATGCGAAGACGCTGGCCGAGCGACCCTGCTTCCTCTGCGACGAGAATCGTCCCGAGGTGCAGCTCTCGAAAGATATCGACGCCAAGTATCACCTCTTGGTGAACCCATTCCCCATACTTCCCGTGCATTTCACCATCCCCAGTCGCATCCATCAGCCGCAAGCCATTCGCGAGAGCTACGGCGAGATGCACCGTCTGCTGGAGAAATACCCGCAGCTGATGGTGTTTTACAACGGGCCGAAATGCGGAGCCAGCGCTCCCGACCACCTGCACTTCCAGGCTGGCACCAGCGGGCTGCTGCCCCTACAGATGCAGTGGCAACGGCTGAGCCGCGACCTCGTGCCCGTGCTGATGCTCAACGACAACGAGGGCATCTTGCTCCTCACCGACTATCCGGCACCGGCGCTCGTCATCAGGAGCCGCTCGCAGGAGAACGACGAGCGGTTGTTCCGACACATCTACAACGCACTGCCGGCCAACGGCGACGAAGAGCCGATGATGAACATCGTGAGCTGGCGCTCGGCCGACGATTTCTTCTCCGTCGTCTTCCTCCGCAAGAAGCACCGCCCCGACTGCTATTATGCCACCGACAGCTCGCAGCTGCTCGTCAGTCCGGGAGCTCTCGACATGGCCGGACTGCTCATCATGCCGCGACGCGCCGATTTCGACACCATCGATGCCGACCGTGCCGTGGACATTCTCAGGGAGGTGAGCCTTACCGACGAGGAGACGAAGGCCGTCGTGGAGCGTCTCAGCGGCAACAAGAAGAATGGGCAGCGGCAGTCCGCCGCCCAGCATCCCGACAAGGAACCCACGGTGCAGGTGGGTATTGTCAGTGCCGAGAGCATCACCTTCACGCTGAACAGAGCGTTCACGGCGAAGGGTGAGAGCATCGAGGGCGAGCAGACGGTGAGCTTCTCCGAGGGTGGCATACGATGGAACGGAGCGCAATACCGCGAGCTGGTGTTCAAGCCGCTGTCGAAAGAGGCATCGTTCAGCATCAGCAATGTGGTCATCGGCGTCAATTTCCATTGGGAACGCAAGCAGACACAGACCTTCCGGGGCACGCTGAAGCTTGTGGTGGAGGCCGACAAGATATGTGCCATCAACGAACTGCCCGTGGAGCAGTATCTCGTGAGCGTCATCTCGAGCGAGATGAGCGCCACGTCGAGCATGGAGTTCCTTAAGGCTCATGCCGTCATCTCGCGCAGCTGGCTGCTGGCACAGATGGAGAAGCGGCGCGCTCAGGGCAACGGCGACAACGGATTCTTCTCGTTCATCAAGAAGGAAGATGAGCTCATCCGCTGGTACGACCGCGACGACCACACCATCTTCGACGTTTGTGCCGACGATCACTGCCAGCGTTATCAGGGCATCACCATGGCGCAGAACACTCATGTGGCCGAGGCCGTGAAGGCAACGCGCGGACAGATACTGATGTATGGCGACGAGATCTGCGACGCTCGCTTCTCGAAGTGCTGCGGTGGCGACACCGAGGAGTACCAGTATTGCTGGGAAGATGCGCCCAAACCGTACCTTGTCTCCGTCCACGACGCTGCCACGCCCGACGGCGACCCGTTCTGTCATACCAGCGACAAGCGCATCCTGCGGCAGGTGCTCAACGACTATGATCAGGAGACGCCCGACTTCTATCGCTGGGAAGTTTCCTACACACAGGAGCAACTCTCCGCGCTCGTCAGCGAGAAGTTGAAGATGGACTTCGGAAAGATTCTCGACCTCATCCCGCTGGAGCGAGGCAAGAGTGGGCGCATCTCGAAGCTCAGAATCGTGGGAACCGACAAGGAATTCACCATCGGTAAGGAGCTCGAGATACGGCGTGCGCTGAGCGAAAGCCACCTGTACAGTTCCAACTTCGAGGTGGAGACGGAGCGCAATGCCAGTGGCGAGCCTGTGCGCATCACGCTGAAAGGTGCCGGTTGGGGACATGGCGTGGGACTGTGTCAGATTGGAGCCGCCGTGATGGGGGAGAGAGGTTATCATTATAATGAAATATTGTTGCACTACTATCGTGGGGCAGAAATTAAAAGGATATATAAGTAATGAAAAAGAGTAGAAATCCTTGGTCGTGGATACCGACCCTATACATGGCAGAAGGTCTGCCTAATGTGATTGTCACGTCGGTTGCCATCGTGTTGTATATGAGGATGGGATTGAGTGATGCAGAGATAGGACTCTATACCGGTTGGTTGGGTTTGCCTTGGATTATCAAACCCTTGTGGAGCCCGTTTGTTGATTTATACAAGACGAAACGCTGGTGGGTGATTGCCATGCAGTTGCTTTTAGGTTCTTCGCTGGCGGGAGTGGCTTTCACGCTGAACACCGACTTTTGGTTCCAGGGGACGATGTTCTGTTTCTTCCTGATGGCATTTTCGAGTGCTACACACGACATCGCCGCCGACGGTTATTATATGTTGGAACTCGACGAGCATCAGCAGTCGTGGTTTGTGGGCATTCGCAATACGTTCTATCGGTTGGCAGTGATTTTCGGAAATGGGGCGCTGGTGCCGCTTGCGGGCATTCTGGAAGAGCGCTATCCCGGTCGCAACGCTTTCGCCTGGAGTCTGGTGTTCTATGGTGTGGCGGCTCTGTTCATCGGTTTTTGGCTTTGGCATTGTTATTTCATGCCGAAGTCTGATGGCGACACGCGCAATAATGTGACGGCATCTGAAATCGTGCAGGGACTGAAGCGGATGTTCGTGTCGTTCTTCACGCGTATGCCGTGGCGTGAACTGCTGTTTGCCATTATCTTCATCATGTTTTTCCGTTTCCCCGAAGCCTTGCTCAATGCGATGAGCAAGACGTTCCTGACACGTCCTCAGGAAGATGGCGGACTGGGACTGACGCTGACCCAGTATGGCATCTCCTACGGCACGGTGGGACTTATCGGTTTGTTGCTCGGCGGTATCGTCGGCGGTTGGCTTGCCAGTCGCAACGGACTGAAACGTTGGTTGTGGCCTATGGTATGCGCCATTACGCTCCCCGACATTGTGTATGTCTATATGAGTTATGCCATGCCCGACAATATTGTGCTCATCAGTTCGTGCATCTTCATCGAGCAGTTCGGCTACGGACTGGGCTATACCGCGCTCACGCTCTATATGCTCTATTTCAGTATGGGCGAGTTCAAGACCTCTTACTATGCCATTTGCACGGGACTTTCATACTTGGGCTTGCAGGTGCCGGCTATGTTTTCGGGATTCCTGAAAGACGCTGTCGGCTACCGCACGTTCTTCGTCATCGTCATGTTCCTGTGTGCCATTACCTTCATCGTGACGGCATTCATCAAGATCGACCCGGAGTTTGGTAAGAAAAAAGCCGCCTGAGTAGTAATTTCTTAAACGAATGCAGAACATGAACGACAAGTATATCAGCCTTCTCCGACGCACCGAACAGAAGAATCCATGGTTCTGGATTCCCTCGCTCTACGTGGCGAAGGGCTTGCCGTATATGGTGCTGATGATGCTTTCGCTCATTATGTTCAAACGCTTAGGCATGGGAAATGCGGAGATTACGTTCTACACCTCCTGCCTCCTGCTGCCGTGGGTGCTCAAACCGCTGTGGCGACCGGCAATCGACCTCTCGCTGACACGCCGCACGTGGATTATTCTTACCGAATTGCTTATCACGCTCTCGCTCTGTGGCGTGGCACATTTCGTTGATTCCAAGTCGTGGCTTTCGGGCACCATGTTCTTCCTCTTCCTGATGGCTTTCAGCGCTGCCACTCACGACATCGCCATCGACAGTTTCTATCAACTCACCGTCGAGGAGGACGAACGGCTGTCGTTCGTTCGCGTCCGCCGTTTCTTCTATCGCCTTGCGATGGTCCTGGCACAGGGCGTGCTGGTGATGGTGGCGGGCAATCTGGAAGTGATTACCCGACAAGTCAAGAACTCATGGGCCATCGTCATCTATATCGTTGCCGCCTTGCTCTTCGTGCTCATGCTCGTCCATCTGCTGACGCTTCCCCTTCCGGCAGAGCGGCGGATGAGGGGAGAGCGGGTGACCTTCGACAAGATACGGCGCATATTCCGTGCCAACGTCAGGACTTTCATGCAAAAACCACACGCACGTGCCGCCATCTTCTTCCTCCTTACCTACGTCGCCGTCGAAGGACTCTTCGCAAAAGTGTCGATGCTCTTTCTCATCGACCGCGCCAGCATCGGCGGTTTGGCACTCTCGCTGCAGGAGTTCGGCTTCGTGCAGGGCACGGTGGGTGTCATCTCGCTCGTGGCAGGGGGCATCGTCGGCGGCAATGTCGTGCGACTCCACGGTTTACGGCGTTGCCTTTATCCGATGGCAGCCGCCTTTGCATTGCCGAAGATGGTCTTTATCTTCCTGAGCTATGCGCTTCCCGAAAGTCTGCTGGCAGTCAATCTGTGCGTCATGGTCGAGCAGTTCGGCTATGGCTTCGGCATGACAGCCTACATCCTTTTCCTCGTTCAATTTAGTCAGGGACGGCGCACGGCAGCCCACTACGGCATCGGAATCGCCCTCATGTCGTTCACGCTCATGCTGACGGGCATGGTCTCCGGCGCGTGGGTCGAAGCCGTCGGCTACCGCACGTTCTTCATTATCACCACCATCTCGGGCATTCTCATATTCGTTGCTGCTTCGTGGGTGAGGGGCGTGGACGAGGATGATGAGGACCCCCCCTCTCCCTAAAGTCCTTAAAGTCTCTAAGGTCCTTAAGGTCTCTAAAGTCCTTAAAGTCTCTCCCCCTAATTATTGCTGGTCAAGGTGTGCTCTCTTAATTGTTAAAATGTAAAGATTTCACCCGAAAAATGCTTACACGAAAGGCGAAAGTTTCTGAATGAATATACGGAACTTTCCGAATAATTATGCAAAACGGGTACGATTTTCCTCGAAAAAGTATGAAAACGGCTTCCAAAAGTTGAATTTTTAGGCTGCAAAAGCATAACTTTTAGCTGCCAAAAGTTGCACTTTGAGGAGGTGAAAGTCCAACTTTCACAACGCGACCTCGCATAGATTTCGTATAAACCCC
>ODAI013051003.1_pt1 | contig 11495 bp, 8 predicted proteins | sample 1539321 | NCBI WGS metagenome assembly ODAI01 (sample SAMN02144231, study PRJEB22623) | gut metagenome | biome: sheep rumen | host: Ovis aries | place: New Zealand
CATGACATGCTGGTCAAGTGGGAGCAGAACGACCCCGAGGTTCGTGCCCTGTGGGAGAAGATGAACAGTTGGGTATATGCAGGCTTTGACGAGACATACAAGGCGCTGGGCGTAGGCTTCGACAAGATATACTACGAGAGCCAGACGTACCTGGAGGGCAAGGAGAAGGTGGACGAGGGTCTGGAGAAGGGCTTCTTCTACCGTCGCGAGGACGGTTCGGTATGGGCCGACCTGACAAAGGAGGGCCTGGACGAGAAGCTGTTGCTGCGTTCGGACGGCACTTCGGTATATATGACACAGGATATCGGTACAGCCAAACTGCGTTTTCAGGACTATCCGATTGACAAGATGATATATGTCGTAGGAAATGAGCAGAACTACCATTTCCAGGTATTGTCCATATTACTGGACAAGCTGGGTTTCAAATGGGGCAAGGATTTGGTGCATTTCAGTTACGGTATGGTCGAGTTGCCAAACGGCAAGATGAAGTCACGCGAGGGAACGGTGGTTGATGCCGACGAGTTGATAGCTGCAATGATTGCCGATGCTAAGCGTCTGAGCGAGGACAAGGTCAAGAAGCTGGAGGGTGTCACACAGGACGAGATGCAGGAGATAGCCCGCATTGTAGGTCTGGGTGCGCTGAAATATTTTATCCTGAAGGTGGATGCACGCAAGAATATGATGTTCGACCCCGAGGAAAGTATAGATTTCAACGGCAATACAGGTCCGTTTATCCAATATACCTATGCACGTATCCGCAGCATCCTGCGTAAGGCGGCAGATCAGGGATTGTCAATACCCGGGACATTACCTGTGGATGTTGAACTGAGCGACAAGGAGATAAGCTTGATACAGCATCTTAACGATTTTGCGGCTGTAGTTGTACAGGCTGGTAGTGATTACAATCCTGCCTGCATTGCAAACTACTGTTACGAGCTGGTAAAGGAATACAACCAGTTCTATCACGACTTCAGCGTGCTGAGGGAGGAGGACAAGGCAAAGCAGGTTGTGCGTCTTGCGCTGTCATCTGCAGTGAGTCAGAATATCAGGAACGCTATGTACCTGTTAGGTATCGAGGTACCGGAAAGGATGTGATGAAGGATATAAAGGAGGCAATTTGCGTAGATGGCGCCTGCTCGGGTAATCCGGGACCTATGGAGTATCGTGGCGTTCACCTGCCATCGGGTAAGGAGGTGTTTCGCTATGGACCCATTACGGGGACGAACAATATAGGTGAGTTTCTGGCCATTGTGCACGCATTGGCCCTGATGGAGCGCAAGGGAACGCAGATGCCTATATACAGCGATAGCGTAAGCGCCCAGGCGTGGGTCAGGAACAAAAAGGCGAAGACCACGCTGGTGCGTACTACCGACACTGCTGCAACACTGGATCTTGTGGCAAGAGCCGAGATGTGGCTCAGGACACATACCTTTCGTGTGCCGATTCTGAAATGGAATACCGAGGAATGGGGCGAGATACCCGCTGACTTCGGCAGGAAATAGGCAATTGTGAATTATGAATTCTGCATTATGAATTAAACAGAATGAGGGATTTCTTTCAGTTACTAAAGCGCTTTGCCCTTCCTTATAGGAAGTATGTGATATTGGGCGTTATTCTCAATATCCTGAGCGCCGTACTTAACGTGGTGTCCTTCATGAGCATTATTCCGATGCTGAACATGCTGTTCGGCATGCAGCAGCAGAAACATTACCAGTACATTCCGTGGTCATTGGCATCAGGTGCTGACATCACGGACGTGACGGTGAACAACATGTACTACTGGACACAGCAGGCGGTTGCTGCCTACGGCCAGTCCTGGACATTGATGGCCATCGGTATCGTGCTGTGTGTCGCGACAGCAGCCAAGACGGCATGTTATTTTGGCAGTACGGCCGTAATGGTGCCGTTGCGTACTGGATTGGTACGTGATATCCGCACCAGGTTGTATGACAAGGTGCTGCGCCTGCCCTTGTCGTTCCTTAACAACGAACGGCGTGGTGATATAATAGCACGTATGAGCGGTGATGTACAGGAGGTGGAGAACAGTATTGCCAGCAGCCTTGATTCGATAATAAAGAATCCGATACTGATATTCGTGTATTTTGCCGTGTTGCTGAAAATAAGCTGGGAACTGACGATATTCACAATGCTTGTCATACCGACCTTGGGTTGGGCAATGGGATGGATAGGGCGTAAGCTGAAGGCCCAGTCGTTGGAGACGCAGAATCGCTTGAGCGAGACGATGAGCCAGTTGGACGAAACGCTGGGCGGAATGCGTATAATCAAGGCTTTTCTGGCCGAAGGGCGTATGAGCAGTCGTTTTCACAAGTGCTGCGATGACTACCGCGCATCGTTCAACAGGATGGCTATACGGCAAAGTTCGGCACATCCCGTGAGCGAATTCCTGGGGACTTGTATCATAGTGATTGTACTGTGGTTCGGGGGTATGCTTATCTTTGGCGGCTACAGCAAGTTTGATGCTCCGACGTTTATATGCTACATGGTATTGCTGTACAGTGTGATAAATCCGCTGAAGGAGTTCTCGCGTGCCGGTTATATGATACCCAGGGGACTGGCCAGTGTCGAGCGTATTGACAGGATACTGCAGGCAGATAATCCCATACAGGAAGCAGAGAATGCCGTAGAAGCGGAAACCCTGCACGAGGGTATCAGGTTGCAGGGTGTGTCGTTCGGCTACAGCGTAGAACGCGAGATATTGCATGACGTGAGCCTGGAGATACCTTGCGGCAGGACGGTGGCTATTGTGGGGCAGAGCGGAAGCGGAAAAAGTACTTTGGTGGATTTGATTCCCCGCTACCATGATGTGTGCGGTGGCAGCATAACGATAGACGGCGTGGATATACGCCAAATGAAAATAGCCTCGTTGCGCTCTCTTATTGGCAACGTAAACCAGGAGGCAATACTGTTTAATGATACGTTCTTCAACAACATTGCCTTCGGTGCAGCGGGCGAGAACCGCGAGAACCTGCGGGAACGTGTCATCGAGGCGGCAAAGATAGCCAATGCTCATGACTTTATCATGGAGAGCGAGCACGGTTATGATACTATGGTTGGCGATCATGGATGCCGTTTGTCGGGTGGACAGCGTCAGCGTATAAGTATTGCGAGGGCGATACTGAAGAATCCCCCGATATTGATTCTGGACGAGGCTACCAGTGCATTGGATACCGAGAGCGAGCGTCTGGTGCAGGAGGCTTTGGACAGGCTAATGAAGTCGCGTACGACAATTGCCATCGCCCACAGGCTGAGCACAATCCAGCATGCCGATGAGATATGTGTGCTGCACGAGGGACGTATTGTCGAACGGGGGACGCATGCGCAACTTATAGCGCAAAACGGATATTACAGACATTTGCATGATATACAGAAGATATGAAAAGAACATTGTACATCCTGGCCCTGATACTGTTTCTTGTACTAATAACGCTGGCAGGTAAGGTCGAGTTCCTTTATTATAACCGTGACGTGTGCTTCTTCACTATAGGGGATGTTGCCGAAGTGCTGTGGCAGGGATTGCCGCTGGACCTGCGCGTTATTGCGATAATGGTGATACCGGTATGGGTGATTACGGTATTCAGCCTGTACTTTGTGCGTATGCCTTTGCGCAGGATTGTGGGGCCGTATCTGTTTGTCGCTGTCTTTCTGTCAACGGCGATTGCCTGTGGTGGGCTGATTATGTACGAGAACTGGAAATTCCTGCTGGATGCCAGTATCTTCAGCTATATGTCCTCGCCGGGCAATGTAAGTTCCAGTGTTTCGACAGGCTACATTGTCAGCCGTCTCGGATTGTCTATGCTGGCAGCTTTAGTCCTCTCGGTCGTGGCTGTCGTCATTACGCCATCGCGAATAGTTTCGATTAAGCGTCGCAGCAGGCATATCCCTCCGCGTTATACATTGCCTTATATGCTTACAGGCGTTTTGCTGTTGATAATGATATTTGGCATAAACGGACGTAAGGCCAACGAGGCGAGTGCTTTCCATTCGGACAAGATATTGCTGAACCATGCAGCCATCAATCCCGTGGGACACATGGTTCATTCCATGTTGGTATATGCACGTGAGCCCCATAAGCAGTTCAAATACATGGAGGACGATGAGTGTCGCAAGATATTTGCCGAGATTTTTCCCGAAAACACCGATGACGTTACCGTGCGTTTACTGAAGACAACAAGACCGAATGTGCTGACAATCCAGTTGGAGAGTTTCGGTGCACCGTTCATTCAGGCTTTGGGCGGACAGAAGGACGTTGCTCCCGAAATTTCGGCATGGATGTCGCGCGGAGTGAACTTTACCAACGCATGGGCTACCAGTTTCCGTACAGACCGCGGTACGGTCAGTGCGCTTTCCGGTTATGTGGCATTTCCGACCGAGTCGTTGATGATGCGCGACGAATGCCTGACATCCCTGCCAAGCCTGGCGCGTACGCTGAAGGCCGAGGGCTATAGTACGGACTATTTGTACGGAGGAAACGCGCAGTATATGAACAAGGGCAAATACCTGAGAGCAACAGGGTTTGACAAGGTCTGGGATATCAATGACCTGAACGTTCCGGATGACAGGCGCAGCTGCTGGGGTGCTAATGACAGCACGGCGCTGATGTCCCTGTTGTCCCTGATGCAGGAAACATACAGGAAGCAGGGCAGTGACGGACATTTCTACTGGGGTTGCCAGACGATAGACAGTCACGAGCCTTTCCGCGTTCCGTACCATCGTCTCAAGAACAAGGTTTACAATGCCTTTGCCTATACGGATCATTGTGTAGGTGAGTTTTTGGACAGCCTCTCGCATACACCTCTCTGGGACAATTTGCTTGTCATCATCTTTGCCGACCACGGTCACATGTACAATACGACGTTCAGCAATCCCGAGTTTTTCCACATGCCCCTGCTGTTTACCGGAGGTGCTGTGGAGGTGTCGATGAAGACGGATATATTGATATCCCAGAGCGATATAGTCGGAACCCTGCTTTCGCAGATGGAGATTGCGCATGGCAAGACTTTCCCGTGGAGCCGTAACGTATTTAGCAAGAACTATACATATCCGTTTGTGTACAGCAATTATCCCAGCGGTGCAATGTTCCGCGACCAGACGGGTACTACTATTTATGACTTGTGGGCTGGTCATATAATTATGGAAAGTCCGGCCAAATATGCTGACAGACGGCTGAGGAACCTGCAGACAATGATACAGTATTCGTACGGGGATGATTTATTGAAATGACAATTCTTAATTCACAATTCATAATATTTCAGGGTTTAATTCATAATAGGATAATGTTAGAAAAATTATTTTCCAGGCGTTTACAACAAGAGTTCGGTGCGTCGTTGAAGTCATTGGATACCGAGGATTGGTTTGACCGTCATATCAAGAGACCTGTCAGTTTTCTGATTGCATGGATGCTGGCACCAACGGGTATTACTCCTAATGCCGTGACGGTAATTTCTATGATTATAGGTGCAGGATCCACGTGGTTCTTCATGCACCCCAGTTATCATTACGCAGGAACATACGGTCTGGTAATGAATCTGATTGCATGCTTCATGCTGATGTTTGCAGATATCCTGGATTGTGTGGACGGGCAGCTGGCACGTCTTACAGGCAAACGGAGCAAGTGGGGCAGGATACTGGATGGTTCGGCAGGATATGTGTGGTTTGTTCCTCTTTACCTGGGCTTGGTTTACCGCTTCTATTTCCACCATGAGATTGAATTCGGAATCCTGGGACTTAGCGACGATTCAGTTACGGTATGGGTTGTTACGATGATTGTGCTGGTCCTTGCAAATTTTGCCGGTTTCATGGGCCTTGGAGCGCAGTCACGTGTCGTGGATTACCTGATTCAGGGCCATCTGCTGTTTGAGAAAGGCGGAGAACTGGATACGGCTGACCGTCAGCAGAAGGAATTTGAGAGCAAGGACTGGTCGGGCGAGCGCATACGTCAGGTATTCGAGAAGACATATATACCATATACACGCAAGCAAGAGAAGGATACACCGCAGTTCCAGCGGATGATGAGACTGATAAACACCAGGTTTGGTAGCGTGGAGCAGATGCCGCAGGAACTGCGGCAACACTTTGTCCAAGGGTCGCGAGGTGTACTGAAATACGCTACTCTTATCCCCTTTAACCTGAGTGCCACGATGCTGTATGTGTGTTGTCTGCTGGATGTTCCTGTGTTGACGTTCCTGTTCGTGATAATAATAATGGGATCGCTGACGCATTATGTTCAGGGCCGTCGCGAGCGTCTTTGCTCCGAGATGATAGAGATTATAAGTCAAAAGTATTAAGTTTAGGTTATCAAATTTACAGGTCAGATGACAATTTCAAAACGTGCGTTCAACAATATTCTGTTCCTTCTTGGTGTCGTTGCATGTGTGGTCATGCTTTTTACCTTTGACGTAAGCTTTGCCGAACTGTGGCAGCACATCTGTCATGCAGGATACTGGATGATACCCATTATAGGTGTGTGGGGCTTGATTTACCTGATAAACGCAATGTCGTGGTACAGTGTAATCAACGGAACAAAGACCGAGGACGAGAATGTGGGTTTCCTGCGAGTGTTCCGCCTTACAATCACTGGATATGCGCTGAATTATGCCACGCCTGTCGGGGGGCTTGGCGGAGAACCCTATCGCATACTGGAATTGTCACGTGACATGGATAAACGCCGTGCAACCAGTAGCGTAATCCTGTATGCCATGATGCATATATTTGCACATTTCTGGCTGTGGTTTACCAGCATATTTCTGTATTTTGCCACTTGGTGGTACGAAAAGGTAACTGGACGCGAGACGATAATGATGGACAGTCTTATCGTCACTCTGCTGGCAATTGCTTTCTTCTTCTGCCTGACAGCGTTTTACCTTTTCAGCCGGGGTTATAAGAATGGTTTGGTAGTCAAGGTTATCAAGTTCATTGGCTACATACCGGGGTTAAAGGGATGGAGCGGAAGGTTCCTGGATAAGCACCGCGATGCGCTTGAGAATGTGGACAGGCAGATTGCAGCACTTCATGCCCAGGAGAAGAAGGCTTTCTATCACAGTTTCTTCCTCGAGTATTTCAGCCGTCTGGTGCAAGCGCTGGAGATAATGTTCATGCTGTTGTTGCTTGGAGAGAATTGCGGCGGCGGTCCTGAGGGCTATTTCCTGACCTACGTGCATTCGGTACTGATTCTGGCGTTCATGAGCCTGTTTGCGAACCTTATTGGTTTCCTTCCCTTGCAACTGGGTGTCCAGGAGGGTGGTTTCGTGCTTTCTATTGCAGCGATGGGACTCGCCCCTGCCGTAGGCATATTCGTCAGCATAATATGCCGTGTGCGTGAAATAATCTGGATTGCCGTCGGTGTGGGGCTGATGAAACTGCCGGGATCAGACAGGGATTAAAGTTTCCATACATTCTCTCCCTTCAGATACTGCTCCTGGACCTCTGCCATCTTCAGGTTCTCTTTCTTTGAAACCTTGTTGTGATAATATCCGCCTGCAAGTATGGCTGATACAAAATCCTTTATCTCGTATCTGAGTCCTTCTCCGATGAAGGGGTAGAAGTATTTCTTGTTTAGGTTCTGATCCTCGTACCGCACCTCGAAATAGTCAGTTTTCCACCATGGGGCAGGGATATATACATATCCTTTGGTACCTGCTATGGTCATGGATCCTTCGGTCTTTACCCCGAGACCCACCTGGAACGAGGCTACGGCATGTTGGTAGCGGAAGACGGCTTTTGTAAACATGTCCACCCCGTTCTTCATCTTCGAGTAGAAATTGATGTTGCAGTAATCCGTTCCCAGGAACTTGAATACGGGCAATAGTGGGAAACATGCGTTCTCGCTCATACTGCCCCCAAAGCGCGTGCTGTCCAGCTTCTCAGAGCTTTCGTCTGTCAGTGTCGTGACACTTGCATTGACCTCGACTATATCGCCTATCACGCGGGATTTCAGTAACGAGAAGAGGTGACCGAATGCAGGACAGTATGCTGTCTTAAGCGCAACCATCAAAACCAAGTTCCGCTCTTCGGCAATAGTATATAGCTCTTCGGCCTGAGCTTTGCTGAATACAAACGGAGTCTCGCACAGCACATGTTTGCCGGCCATCAGCGCCGACTTGGCATAGTCATAGTGTGTGTAGTGCGGAGAAGCGATATATACGGCATTGCAGTTGGCATACAACTCCTGGATGTCATGTGCAGTAACGGGTATCTTGTGTTTTTCGCAGAATGCCGTGCATTTTGCAGTATCGGGATTATATGCTGCAGATATAACTGCGCTGTTAACATTACTGGATTCGGGTACAAAACGCGATGCAATGCTTCCGGTACCTATGATGCCTATGTTTACATTGGGACGCTCCTGGCGAAGCTGCGTTGACGAGATACCTTGTGTACGGGGCAGATAGACAACCTTGCAGAACTCGTTCAGGTAGTCAAAGTACCCTTCCCAGTCAGAGCCTATGGCAAAAATATCCACACCGTACTTCTGGATATCATCAATTTTCTGCCCACGGTATTCTTCTATCACAATCTGGTCGGCCAGACCTGTAGCCTTTACCGCTTCGATGCGTTCCATCACATTGTTGCAGGTATTCATCTTGCCTCTCTCCAGGTCAAAGTTATCGGTCGTAACACCCACTATCAGGTAGTCACCCAAATCCTTTGCACGCTTCAACAGGTTGTAATGTCCCTGGTGGAACAGGTCGTATGTGCCGTATGTGATAACCTTCTTCATTGCAATTTAGCTCTATTGACGTATGTCTTGTGTTAGATGAATTTCTTCTCGCGCAGGTCAGCAAAGGCGTCAAGCAGCTTGTCATAGTCTTCCTTATGCAGGTATCCGATGTGTCCGACACGGAATACGGTATCCTTCATGCTGCCTCCGTTGGGGCATATCCATATACCATATTCGTCCTTTATCTTCAGGAAGATTTCGTATGCTGACTGAGTGGTGGGGTGCAGGGGCGTTACGGCATTGCTAAGGCTTTCGCTGACAATCTCGAACGGCAACTGCATTTCAGCCAGCCTGTTGCGGAAATAGCTTGCCAGTTCTGCACAACGTTCAATTTCGGCATCGGCACCGCCCATTGCGTCAATCTCCTTCAGTCGTACGTTAATCTGTCTCAGTATTCCGACGGCAGGTGTCCATGGAGTCTGACCGCGTTCCATGTTCTTCAGGGCAATCTTCAGGTCCAGATACTGACAGCAGCACTTGTTCCTCTCGATACGCTCCAGAGCCGAGGGGGCCAGAACCATCACCGCAATGCCAGGAGGGCATGCAAGTGCCTTCTGGCTGCCCGTAATCATTACGCCGGCACCAGTGGCAGCCATATCAAACGGGTCGCACAGGAAGGTCGATATCGTATCGACAATCATAAAGCATCCGTTGCGCTTGCAGAAATCGGCAACCAGGTCAATATCAAAGTGCACACCTGTGCTGGTCTCGTGTTTTTGTAACAGGAATGCAGTATATCCCTTGCCCTCGAACTGTGCAAGGTGTTCAGGCTTCAGAGCCTTTCCGTGCTCCAGTTTGATTTCCGTGAAAGGTATCTCGTGCAATGTAAGCAGTTCGACAAAACGCTCGCCAAAGCTACCGCCATTTATTACCAATGCCTTGTCGTTCTTGTTCAGACAGTTCATGATAGCCGTCTCCATGCCTCCGGAGCCGGAACAAGTCATGAATACAACGCGGCTGTCCTCGGTCGCATTAGCAAATTTCTTTACCAGTCGCTCGTTCTCAAACATAGTTTCCGAGAACTCAGCCGTCCTGAAATATGGCACCTGTTCGGCACCTATGGCACGTACAGCATCTGATGACTGTACAGGTCCTACAGTAAAATTAATCATAATCCCGTTATCTATGTGACACCAATGTGCCTAATTCTTTAATCTCTCGCTCAGTTCCTGACCTGTGACGATATCCTTGCCGTATATGTCCAGATACTCAGCTTTCATCGCAGATTTCATCTTGACATACATCCTTGTGACATATGCGTTGTGCCCTGCAATGTCCGTTACGGCACGCCACTTGCCGTTCACCAGTCGTACGTGCATCAGTTTCTTGCTCGAGGCTCGCAATACGAAACTGACCTCGTTGTTTCCCTTGCTGCGGATATTATACCCGAATACGAATTTGCGCTCGAAGAAATTAAGTCCCGATATCTGTTTGTATTGGTTCTTCAGGTTCGCCCAATATACATCCACGGGTTTTTCCATATCCAGTTTGCCGTCTGTCTGCCGTACGTCATAGCATACAATATTGTCGTTTGTACTGCGTTCAAAGCGGAACAGGCGCTCCTCTTTTACCTGTGCCATTGCGCAAACGTTGCATGCCAGCAATATAAGCAGAAACCGTATTTTTCTATTCATGTGATACCCGTACTTTTAAATCTGTATGGTGCAAAGATACAAATAATTTTATTAGTCCTCTGTCAGAAAAACCATATTTATGGTAGAAGAATCCCTAATTGCAAAAAAGACTCCCCGTTCTTGCGAACAGAGAGTCTGTATGATAATTTGCAATCAACGATTGCTGGGATGCAATGTTTCTTACAACTGGGGACCAGCAGCAACCAAAGCCTTGCCGGCTTCGTTTGTCGTGTACTTACCGAAGTTCTTGATGAAACGTGCAGCCAAATCCTTAGCCTTTTCCTCCCACTCTGCAGCAGATGCATAGGTGTCGCGAGGATCCAGGATGGCAGGGTTCACGTTTGGCAGAGATGTTGGTACCTCGAAGTCAAACATTGGAATCTTCTTAGTCTCTGCCTTCAGGATTGAACCGTCCAGAATAGCATCGATGATACCACGTGTGTCAGGTATGGAGATACGCTTGCCGGTACCATTCCAGCCAGTATTTACGAGGTAAGCCTTGGCACCGCTCTTCTCCATGCGCTTAACCAGTTCCTCAGCATACTTTGTTGGGTGCAGTTCGAGGAATGCCTGGCCGAAGCAAGCAGAGAATGTAGGTGTAGGCTCGGTGATACCGCGCTCTGTACCAGCCAACTTAGCGGTGAAGCCAGAGAGGAAGTAGTACTTTGTCTGCTCTGGAGTGAGGATAGACACTGGAGGCAGCACGCCGAAAGCGTCGGCAGAGAGGAAGATAACGTTCTTAGCCTCTGGACCAGCACTCTTGCCGTTCACCTTCTTGGCAATCTTCTCGATGTGCTCGATAGGATAGCTCACGCGGGTGTTCTCGGTCACGCTCTTGTCGGCGAAGTCGATCTTGCCCTCAGCGTCAACAGTCACGTTCTCGAGCAGAGCGTTGCGGCGGATAGCGTTGTAGATGTCGGGCTCAGAATCCCTATCGAGGTTGATGAACTTTGCATAGCAGCCACCCTCGAGGTTGAACACACCCTCGTCGTCCCATCCGTGCTCGTCGTCGCCGATGAGCAGGCGCTTCGGGTCGGTAGAAAGCGTGGTCTTACCCGTACCGGAGAGACCGAAGAAGATGGCGGTGTTCTTACCTTCCATGTCGGTGTTGGCCGAGCAGTGCA
>ODAI010667497.1_pt1 | contig 11493 bp, 9 predicted proteins | sample 1539321 | NCBI WGS metagenome assembly ODAI01 (sample SAMN02144231, study PRJEB22623) | gut metagenome | biome: sheep rumen | host: Ovis aries | place: New Zealand
ATCAATATGGCCCTCGACACCGATGCGGTCGATCTTGCAAAAGCCGGCGATCCTGTCCGGCTCCTCAATGACAGCTATCTTTGACTTACCGCTGCGGACAGCTTCTTCAAAAGCAGTCAGAGACTCGGGAACGGGTTTTTTCGGAAAGCAGCCCTTGAAATTGACCGAGACCTCATTGTGATGCTCGGCAAGCTGTCTCAGACATTCTTCGAGCCTGCTGACCTCGTCGGGAGCGATCTCTCTCATAGCTCTTTACCTTATGTTCCCGACAGTTCTCGGGAAGAAGATGACGTCTCTGATGTTGCCTATGCCGGTCATATACATTATAAGTCTTTCAAAGCCAAGACCGAAACCGCCGTGAGGAACGGAGCCGAACTTTCTCAGATCGAGATAATCAGCATAGGGTTCAAGGCTCATATTTCTCTCCTTCATAGCAGCCAGGAGCTTATCGTAATCTGCCTCTCTCTCGCTGCCGCCGATAATCTCTCCGACACCGGGGACGAGCAGATCAACAGCCGCAACTGTCTTGCCGTCGGGATTCTGCTTCATATAGAAAGACTTGATCTCCTTGGGATAATCTGTTACGAAGACTGCTTTCTTGAATACCTCCTCGGAGATATATCTCTCGTGCTCAGTCTGGAGGTCGCAGCCCCATTCAACGGGATACTGGAACTCCCTGCCGCTCTTTTTCAGCAGCTCGATAGCCTCTGTATAGGTGCAGACGCCGAAATCGTGGGAGATCAGCTCCTCCATCTTGTCGATAAGGCCGTTCTCGAAATGCTGGTCAAAGAACTTCATCTCATCCGGGCAGCGGTCCAGCACACGGCGGATGACGAACTTTATCATCCCCTCGGCTTCCTCGATGACATCCGGCAGCTCTGCGAAAGCTATCTCCGGCTCGATATGCCAGAACTCTGCGACATGGCGGGGAGTATTGCTTTTTTCTGCTCTGAATGAAGGCCCGAAAGTATAGATCTTGCCGAAAGCCATAGCGGCCATCTCGCCCTCAAGCTGTCCGGATACAGAGAGGCCTGCTCTCTTGCCGAAGAAGTCGCTGGCGAAATACTCCTCCTCAGACTTGATCGAGGGGTCAAATCCGACAGTTGTTACCTGAAACATCTCGCCTGCGCCCTCGCAGTCGGAGCCTGTGATGAGGGGGGTGTTGACATAGACAAAGTTGCGGCTCTGGAAATACTCATGCAGAGCGGCAGCGGCGGTCGATCTTACGCGGAAAACTGCGTTGAAGGTATTGGTCCTTCCTCTGAGGTGCGGCATAGTGCGGAGGAATTCAAGGGTATGGCGTTTCTTCTGGAGAGGATACTCGGCAGGGCAAACACCCAGCACTTCGATACTCTCGGCGTTGATCTCGGGGGTCTCGTTCCTGCCCTCGACCAGCTTGCCGACAACTCTGAGGGATGTTCCCAGCTTCAGCGCTTCGTCCAGCGCAATATCCGAAGCCTTGTCGATAACGACCTGAATATGCTTGAGAGTAGTGCCGTCATTGAGCTCGATAAAGGCAACGTTCTTTGAATCTCTGGATGTTCTTACCCAGCCGCAGACGGTAACGCTCTGCCCCAGCAGAGACTTATCCGCGAACAACTGCTTGATGTCTGTGTGTTTCATAATGATCTTCCCTTTTCCCTTCCCAGCTATATGCTGATAAACAAAAAAGGCTTTCGTCCCATATACAGGACGAAAGCCTAAACTTCCGTGGTGCCACCTGAATTACCGCAGGTGTGATCTGATATCAAGACCTGCGATCTCTCATACGCGCTAACGTGCGTAAAACGTCTCCCCTACTCGGCTGCTGCCTTTCAGCTCACTGCTCGGAAGTGTTATTCGCAAAGGCTCTTGTGTACGGCTCTCACCTGCCCGCACTCTCTTTGACCGAGCTCCTTTGGTACTTCTCTCCGTCTTAGCATTTATCACAGAGATATTTTAGCACAGTTTCCCGGGATTGTCAAGAGGGTGCCGGAAATTTCCGGGAAAACCGCAGCCAATTTATTACAAAATGTTGACAAACCAGGGAGATAGTGCTATAATTAAAAAAGTATCCCTAAAACAATACAAAAAAGGTGATAGAATGAAAAAAGCACTTTTGATCGTCCTTTTCGGGGCAGCGATAGCTCTCGGCTCCTGCGGCAATACCGACAGCAACCTTGAAGAGCTCCCCGCTGAGACGACCGCAGTAACCACAACTGTTACTGCCGCTCCGGTACCTACCGAGACGATTCCGACAGAGACTTCTGCCGTTACGACCTCGGAAACGGAGACGACAACTTCAGAGACTACAAAGAAAACCACCACTAAAAAGACCACTACGGAATCCTTTGCGCCTCCCCCAAGTGAAGACCCGGAAGTAGGCTACGGCGAAGCCTTCGATCTCAATGAAGAACCGAGTGCTACGATCGCCCGCCCTGTCTATACTCTGCCTCCGGCAACTACTCCCACAACAGTCAAGACTACTACTGTCACCACCGTTCCCGTCGAGAATAAACTGGCAGCCAAAGCTGTCATCGACCAGCATTTCAGCGGAGTAAGAGACAAAGCAGCCGAAGCCGAACAGAAGCGTCTCGAACAGGAACGTCTCGAGCAGGAGAGGCTGGAACAGGAGCGTCTCGAACAGGAAAGGCTGGAGCAGGAGCGCCTTGAAAAAGAAAAAGCCGAGCAGGAGCAGTCTACTGCCACCGGTACCGGCGAAGAGCCTGCCCCTGAGGGCACGGAAGGCTCCTCTGAACCTGCCGATCCCTCTGAACCGGCTGACCCGGCAGATCCTTCCGACCCTGCCGATCCTTCCGACCCGACAGACCCGTCCGATCCGGCAGACCCGTCCGATCCCGCAGACCCGGTACAGCCGGAGCCCGTTCAGCCTGAGCCCGAAAAGGAGTATCCTGTTGAATACGTCGCGACAAATGCCGAAGACCTAAAGGGATATGTCTCATTTATCTACGAAGCAGCGCTTGTAAATAAGTATACTGCAAAATACAACGAAGAATTCTTTAAGAACAATGTACTGATACTTAAAAGCGTTGAGCAGAAAGCGGGCAAGACCTGCGAGCTGGAATTTGTTTCGGCGATAGGCAACAACAAGAATAAATCCCTGACTCTCAATCTCAACCGCAACGAACAGAAAAACCCGGAGCAGGGCAAATCGATGCTGCTGGTACAGATCTCTGTCCCGAAAAAGGATTATCAGAACTATAAGAACAGCCTCGTTTGGAACATAGTCTTCCAGCCCTATTACGAATACCCCACCGCAGCCGCCAAGCTCAAGGAGATCGGCTGGAATCTTAGGTCTGCGTTTGCTTTCGCAGCATCCACAAGGTATTACGGCCACACCGCAGATATGCCTCAGGACGCAGATCATCCTATCACCTTCTATGCGGACTTCGGCTTCACCAACAAAAAGGGCAACTGCTATGTAATGGCTGCAATGTTCTGCGAGATGGCAAGGACTCTCGGCTACAAGTGCGAGCAGATATCCGGCAAGGTGCCTCTCAGGAGCGGCGCCTACGGTCCGCACTCCTGGTGCGAGATCACAGTTAACGGCAAGGTATATGTCTGCGACCCGGACTTCACTGAAGAGACCGGAAGGAACGGATACCTTATAACCTACGGACAGTCCGGCACATGGAAATACATCCGCGGGACAGTAATGAATTAATGAGAGGAAACTGCAAATGAAAGCAAAGATCATTTTTCTCGCAGCTCTCGCCGCACTTATGCTGGCGGGCTGCGGAGACGATAAAAACTCATCCGGGGCATTGACAACAGCTGCTCCCGCCACCACCGCTTCGGCAGCAGCCACATCTGCCGAGGCTGCAACAACAGCTCCTGCCGATACTACTGCCGCAGCCGAAAAGGCAACAGAGGCTCCCAAGACCACCGAAGCCGAGACAGAGCCGGATACCGAAGCTCCCGAAGAGACAGAAGCTCCCGAGCCTGTAGTTACCGAGGCCGATCCTGAGCCTGTCGTAACTCAGCCCGAGCCTGTTTATACTCAGACTATGATCCAGCCCACAGAGACCGAGACTCTCCCGCCTCCTCCCCCGGCGACTGAGCCGGAGCAGACCGAGCCCGAAGAGCCCGGAGACCCGGACGAGGGCTGCCTCGGAGATGAGGGCCTGTTCAATTGAGCGGCGGAAGGATAGCATATCTGAGCCGCATCAAGGCGATAAGTGCTGTCGCGGTAGTCATCCTGCACACCTTCTATTCGGCTTACAGCAAAGCTCTCCCCGACGGGCAGCGTGCCGCGCTGATGTCTGTGCGGAACCTTACCACATGGGCTGTCCCCTGCTTCGTTATGGTGACAGGCGCTCTGCTGCTGGACCCGAAAAGAGAGCTGACATATAAAAAGCTCTTCGGAAAGATGATACTCAGGATGTGCATAACTCTGCTGGCATTCACGCTGATATTCTCCTGCTTTGATGCTCTTCTGATAAAGAAGGACTTTTCCGGCGGGACATTTGCGGAAGCTCTGAAAACTACAGTCTTCGGAGGCGGCTGGCCTCATATCTGGTATCTCTACCTGATGATCGCGCTCTACCTGACGATGCCTGCCTACAAGCTCATCACCAAAGCTGCGGGCAAGCGGGATATTCTTTATCTCTGTGTGGTCTACGCTGTGTTTCTCTCAGTGATACCGACAGCGAATACCCTTCTCGGAAGCGATAAAAACATAGCCTTCTATATCTGCACCAGCAGCGTTTACCCCTTGTATCTGTTCCTTGGATACGCTATGCATCAAGGCTTCATAAAGCCGGGGCTCATCCCCTCGATGCTGATGGCTCTCATCGGAGCCGGGAGCACAGTCGGTCTGACAGTTTACAGCACCACCCACGAAACAAAGTTTGCTTCCCTGCTCAACAATTATTCTTTCGTCCTGACAGCGATCACTGCTATCGGAGTATACGGTCTGCTGATGTGCAGCAAGGACAGATCGCCCGCGCTCATCGACAAGGTCGCAGCAGAGTTGGAAAGCTGCTCCTTCGGGATTTATCTTCTGCATCTGATACCTCTCAAGGTCATCTTCGCAGCAGCTAAATTCAAGCCTATGGAGCACGGCGGCTATATTACCCTGCTGGGGATCGCCGCAGGAGTAACCGTACTATCCTATGCAGCGACTAAGCTGCTGAAGCTGATACCGGGAGTAAAGAAGATAATATGACACAAATACCGCATATCCTATGCCGCAGACGGAGAGGATATGCGGTTTGTTTTTCAGGGCAGCGAATCTTGACACCGCAGCAAACTTGGGATATAATAAAACCTACCGTAAAACTACAGAAAGCGAGCTGATTCTATGTTTACATACGGACCTGATCTTTCCGCTCCCGGGGAGCCCGCCGAGGCCGCAGAGATCGCCGCGCACGCTGTCGGGCTGGAGAAGGAAAGCATTTTCCTGCAAGGGCTGTCTGAGCGTCTGAACGCTCTCGGTTTTGCCTGCGCCCCGGATGATACCGGGCTTATGCTGGAGGAGATCAGGCGCAGATACAAGACCATCCTCGGTATAAACTGCCCCCGGACAGTAGTTGAATGGGTGCGGGGGACAATACCCGGTATCTCCAACCGGCGCAACAACTATGAGCTCTGCTTCGCCCTGGAAATGGACTTCGAGCAGACCGCCGATTTCTTCCGGCGGTATTTCCTTACACTTCCCTGGGGCTGCAAGAGCCGGACAGACGCGGTCTTTCTTTACTGTATCTATCACCGCAAGCCATACTCCGAAGCGGCAAGAATGCTTGACGGATCGCAAAGCTTTGTACCACAGGAAAATGCCCACACCGCCACAGCTCAGATCTTTCAGACGATCATATCTACCGATGATGATGCGGCGTTTCTTGAATATCTCTCCGCCCACTGCTACGGCAACGAGCAGCAGTTCATGACGGCCAGAGCCAAGATCATCGAGGAAACAGAGCGGGTCAAGGAACGGCTGCGCAAAGACATCTCAAAAGAGATCGTCTCCAAGAACAGGCTCAACAGCAATGTCATCGCTGAGCTGCTCTCTTACAAATACCAGGAAGATACAGAGGGCAGATTTGTATTTGATCTTCCGGACAGGTATACCTCCTCTCTGCCGAATGATGTCACTCTCGGAAAGATACTTAACGGCAGCACAGCTTCCTATGAGACTCTGCGCAAGACACTGATGCTGCTGCACTTTTCAAACTTCTACAGTGAGGCGTCAAATATGGACGCAGAAGAAATAGAGTCCAATTTTCTGGACTTTTATGAAGAGCTTGACGAGCAGCTCGAACTCTGCGGCTTCTCTCCGATATACCTGGGGCACCCCTTCGACTACATCCTGCTGAGCTGCGCGAACACGCTTGACCCGATAGTTACTTTCTACGAGATAAACGATCGGAATTGATTTTTATAATTCCGCTCAAAGCTGTGCTATCATAGAACAGAAAGGAGGCGGTGAAATGCTGTCAAAAGGCTCTGTACTGAACGCCGACGGTCGGGAATATACCGTTATCGAACTGCTTGGAAAGGGTGCGAATGCGGCTGCCTTTCTTGCAGAATGCAGGCAAGGCGGTCTGACTTCAAAATGCATCCTGAAGGAATGTATCTCAGGAGACCGTGAGCGTTTCCTCGCCTCCGGGCGGATGCAGAACGAGATCAGGCAGATGTCCTCGCTAGGGAACCAGACCCCGCCCGTCAGCCACATTTTTGAAGAGAACGGCACTGCCTACATCGACGTTGCCTGCTTCGGAGGGACGACTCTCGATAAGCTCTCCCTGACTCTTCCTCAGTATATCGCGCTCTGTCTGACCGTCGCAAAAACTGTGGGATATTATCACAAGGCGGACTGCATCTGTCTCGACCTCAAGCCGGACAATATCTTCATCCTGCAAAACTCGCCGGACGATACTGTCACCCAGCTTGTGGAATTCATTGATTTTGACAGTGTCCGCAGGCTCAGCGAGCTGGACGGCTCACAGCCTCTGGCCTACACCGCAGAATGGTGCGCCCCGGAGCAGCGAAGCCCGTTTGCTGCGGGCAGGATCAGCAGCTCGGCTGACATTTTCGCACTGGGAGAGCTGGTGTTCTATCTGCTCTTCGGGCGACATTCCACCGACCGGGAGCACCGGGGATTTTCCAGATACCCCTTTGACGAATGCCCGAAGGATCACCGCCGCTTCACTGACAGGCCGGAGATCTGCGGGCTGTTCACAAGGCTGTTCCGCTGCACTCTCCGTTCCTCTCCCGCCAACAGGTCTGAGGACATTTCAGAGGTCTCGGCGCTGCTTGAACGTCTCTCTGCCGAGCTTGAAAAGCGAGACTATATAATCCCGAGGCTGCCGGGTGTTCCCCCTTTCTTCATAGGGAGGGATGAAGAGCTCTGCCGCATCTCAGACAGCCTGAAAGCCAATAATGTGCTGTTCATCACCGGCATAGGAGGTATCGGGAAAAGCTCCCTTGCAAAGGCATATATCAGAAAACACAAGGCCGATTACGAAGCTATCATCTACCTTGAAACCGACAGCGGCATTGTCCGCGCCTTCTGCGACGATATGCAGCTCCAGCTCAGCACAGTCAGCCGTCGGGACGGCGAACCGCAGAGTGACTATTTTACAAGGAAACTCACACATCTGCGGCGCATCTGCGGGGAGAAAAAAGTTCTGTTCATCCTTGACGGCCACACAGGGCGCATCACAAAAGAATTGTCCAAAATATTGGACTGCGGATACGACACTCTTATCCTGACCCGCAGCCGCCCGCCTCTAAACAGCTTCCCTGTTCTGGAGGTCGGCGCAATAGCGGACACCGCACTGATGAAGCTGATCTCACTCAATCTCGGCCGGGCAATGTCCAAAGACGAGCGCAACAGCTTCTCGGAGATCATAAAGCGTATCCAGGGGCACACTCTCGTATCAGAGCTGATCGCACGCCAGATCGCTGCGGGAAGGATCGACATCCGCACAGCGCAGGAGCTTATCCGAAGCCGTGGGTTTTCCAACTTTTCCTCCGAAAAGATCGGCAACTACAAGGACGGTGAGGAGGTCTACGGTACTCTCGCTGCGATCATCACCGTGCTGTTCGATTCGGGAGGGATGACCTCTGACGAACTGCTGACTATGAAAACTCTGGCTCTGCTGGATGCACGCGGGCTTGAGCCGCAGCTTACCAAGCGCCTTCTGAAGCTGGACACAGAGATCATACGGAAGCTGGACGCCGAAGGCTGGCTCTGCTCTGACAGCAGAGTCAAGCTGCACCCTGTCATCGCGGAAACGATGCTCAGCCACCCCTGGAAGGACATCCCGGATATCGAGGTAATGGAGCGGCACAAGGGAGTTATAGCGTACTATGAGGGCACAAACGACCCGGAACAGATACATCGTATCATTGTTCAGGCTGAACAGTACAAAAATTCGGACTCAGACAGCCTCGTGGATGCTATGCTATGGGATATGAGAGCCAGCTATTATGAAGCCCTGCTCCAGGGCGCTTATGCAGCCTACACAGACGAAGAGCAGGAGATACAGGACAAGCTGACAGATGCTGTCGATAATGCTATTTCAAATGCGGGGCTCTCCTCCGACCCGAAGCGGGATAAGTATCTTGCAAAGTACATCCTCTCGCTGGCAGCCATTCTGATCCGCTCCGATCCGGAGTATCATTCCGAGGCAAGAGAGCTTCTTGACAATATCGCGCCCCTTATCACAGACAAAGAGAACCGCTTTTATCTCTGTATGGTCGAGGCATGGTACTACACTCTGGCAGAGCCCGATCCAAAACAGACAGCCCTGCTCTATTCCGAAGCCGAAGAGCTTGCGAAACAGGTCTTTCCTACCGACATAGAACGGATAGACACGATGTATATCCCTACCGCAAACAGCCGGTTCTATCTCTGCGACTATGAAAGCGCAGCGGCAAAGCTAAATGAAGCCGCAGCGCTCTGTAAAGCGCACCCCGGCGAGCTGACATACATCGATAAATATGCCGAGCTGCTCTGCTGCCTTTTCGATGTATACGCCGAGCAGGGAGACAAGGAAAAATGCCGACAGCTTCTCAATGAGCTTGATGACCTCAACGAAAGGCACCGGGACGACGGCATACACCGACACCCCAGCCCGGAATCGCTGGAACTTATAAAATAACTTTGACCGGCCTCACTTCTGCGGGGCCGGTCTTTTTTTGGAATCCGTTTTTATTTTGCCTCCAGGCGGTGTGGTATACTTTGAGCATAGGGACAGATCCCTTTATCACACAGCAAGGAGGAGAAAACTATGAAGAAAAAGCTTTGTATCATACTGGCGGCAATGCTGATGCTGTGCGGGTGCAGCCTCTCAGGCCATACAGAGAACAGGTCATCAGCGGATACAGCTCAGCAAACTGAGGTTTACCCTGCCGTGACCGCAAAAGCGACATTATCCAAGCCGAAGGAAGCTCCCGATCCCAAAAATCTGGGCAGCGGAGAGTTCAATGTCTATCTGCTGGTGAACGTAGAGATCAACGCCTTCTTTTCCAAGTACGATGTTGATGTCTACGCAGACGATATCTACTGCGGAACAGTAAGGAACAGCGATATTTCAAAAGACTATTACATCAGAATGGACAAGGGCGTGCACACTTTCAAATTTTACAAAAGCGACGACTCTTCCGTCTGCGGAGAGATCACCGAAACGATCAGAGAAGACACAGCATTATCCTATTTTCTGAAAAGGCATTTCAATAAGATAGAAGTTACTTTGAGCATGGGTATATAAAACACAGACCGGGAGGTGACAGATATGGCATTTTGCTCCAATTGCGGTTTTGAAGTATTGGAGGGCGAGAGCTTCTGTGAGCAGTGCGGGACACGGATAAGGACACGGGGCAGACAGAGCACACGCAGAACGGTCTCTGCGGGAGTTATCTACTCCTGCCCTGTATGCGGTGCCGCAGCGGATTCATTCACTCCGAAATGCCTTAGCTGCGGGCACGAATTCAGAGATGTCAAACCTTCCGGATCTATCAGTCAGCTTTTTGAAAAGCTGGAAAGAGCGCGCAGCGACAGCGAGAAGATACATCTGATAAAGACCTTCCCGATACCCAACAGCAAAGAAGACATCTACGAATTCATGTTCATGGCAGTATCAAATTACAGCGAGCGCAGCTATGCTAAGGACGAGAACGGTATTGCGGCGGCCTGGTATGCCAAGATCGAGCTTTGCTATCAGAAAGCCTCTGTCGCTTTTGAAGACAGTAAGGAATTCGCAAAGATCGAGGAGCTCTACCAAAGTGTAAAGCATAAGACAGAGCAGGCGATATCCGTAAGGGATCTGATAATCGCGCTGCCTGCGCTGCTGATAGCGCTGGGAGCAATACTGTTCTTCATCAACGTCAAGCCAATATCCACAGCCGGGTCATTTATGCTGATAGCGGGTATCATCCTTGCTGCTGTCCGCAGCAGCGCAAAGCGTGAGCAGCAGTTCATTGAGCACCCGGAGCTGAAAGTCCGGTACACTCAGCAAAAAGCACAGCGGGGGTATTCCTCATGGAGTGTGGGAGCAAAGATCGGATGGGTGCTGCTCAACATATATCTGCTGGGCATACCGGCATTGTTTTACTCAAAAATAAAGAGATAGCGAGGTGATCCTATGAGCATTTTCAACCCTGGAGCCGGTCTGCGGGACGCTGTCCGCTGCGACGAGCCGGATTATCTTATCTGGAAATGGAGGCCGCGGGGCGGCAGGCCCGGCAGAGAGAACGCTATACGCTGGGGGTCTGTGCTGACCGTGCGGGAGGGCTCGCTGGCGGTGTTCGTCTGCAAGGGCAGCCATGATTATGTCTGGGGGCCTTTCAGCCAGAAGCTCTCGACAGGCAATCTGCCGCTGCTTGCTCCGCTGATCACGGCTGCCTGCGGCGGGGGCTCCCCTTTCCAGGCGGAAGTGTATTTCATCAATCTGGCAAAGCTGGTGCAGGTAAGGTTCGGAGTCCCTTACTTTGATGTCTTTGACCCGACATACACCGAGTTCTCGGTGCCTGTGGCAGTTCGCGGCTCAATAACCTTCCACATCGAGGACTATGACCGTTTCATCGAGCTGCACCGCCTTGACGAATTCGATCTTGAACGCTTCAGCGAGCAGATCAGGAGCGCTGTTTCCAAGTATGTCAAGAGCGTCGTGGCAAACGCCCCTGAGAGGTACGGCATACCTGTCGTACAGCTGGAAAGGAAGCTGCCGGAGCTGGATGCGGAGATAGGCGGGCTGATAAAAAAACGTCTGGAGAGTGACTTCGGCGTTGCAGTCAATGGGACGGACATTTACGCCGTTGACATCGACGCCGGGAGCGATGGATACCGCGAGCTTATACAGATCACAAAGAAGCTGACAAGCGCCAGACTAAGAGCACAGGCGGAGGCTGATATCAGAGATATCCTGTCAGGGCACAACCGCTGAGCCGCAGACAATATAGGCAACACCGCACAACCCGCGGCTTGCGCCTCTGCACGTCATCTGCTTGCATATTTTCCGTCATAGCACACAAATTTTCCTTGCCGGG
>ODAI012169300.1_pt1 | contig 11492 bp, 8 predicted proteins | sample 1539321 | NCBI WGS metagenome assembly ODAI01 (sample SAMN02144231, study PRJEB22623) | gut metagenome | biome: sheep rumen | host: Ovis aries | place: New Zealand
ATGACCATCATCACCATCACCACGATGATGACGATGAGCATGAGTGCTGTCACCACCATCACGATGACGACGATGATGACGATGAGCATGAGTGCTGTCATCACCATGACGACGATGATGACGATGATCACGAGTGCTGTCACCACCATCACGATGACGATGAGCATGAACATCATCATGAGCATCATTATGATGAAAATGGAGTATGCAGCTGCGGACACCATCACCATGGACATGACGCAGATGAAGTATTTACAAGCTGGGGCAGAGAGACAGCTCATAAGTATGATGAGGCAGAACTTAAGAGCATTCTTGAGAAGCTTGCAGTTGAAGAGGACAATCCATTTGGTATAATCCTTCGTGCAAAGGGAATCATTCCTGACAAGGAAGGCAAGTGGCTTGAGTTTGACCTTGTTCCAGGTGAATTTGAGGTTAGAGAAGGTTCTCCTGATTATACAGGAAAGCTTTGCGTTATCGGAAGCAAGCTTCAGGAGAAGCAGATTGCTGAACTTTTCGGAATAACAGAATAATATATACTATCGGTATTAAAAAAGGATCGGAGATAAAGAAATGAATAAGGAAATTCCGGTTTATGTCTTCATGGGCTTTCTCGGAAGCGGTAAGACTAAATTTGCAAAGGAAACGCTTATAGACCGTTCATTTACGGACGGACAGAAAACGCTTCTTCTCGTATGTGAGGATGGCGAAGAGGAATATGATATCGAGGCTCTTGCCAAGAAGAATGTATTTGTTGAATTTATAACTGAAGAGACGCTCACAGCTGAGCATCTTCTCAGTATCAGCAGCCGCGTTAAGCCTGAGCTTGTAATGATCGAGTATAACGGCATGTGGGAGCTTGACAGGATCTTCAACATTAAGGTTCCGAAGGGCTGGACCGTTGTTCAGGTGCTTTCATTTGTAGATGCTTCTACATTTGAGGTATATATCAACAACATGAAGAAGATTATTATGGATCAGCTTAAAAATGCTGATATGATCATTTTCAACCGCTGCGATGAGAATACTAAAAAGGCTGAATACAGAAGAAGCATCAGAGCTGTCAACAGACGTGCTCAGGTTATTTTTGAGAACAAGGACGGCGTTGCAGATGCTGAGGACGAGGAGGCTGAGCTTCCATTCGATACAGACGGACCGCTTATCACATTTGACGAGGAGGATTTCGGACTTTTCTACATAGATGCAGCTGATAATCCTGATAAATACCTCGGCAAGAAGGTTAAGTTCAAGGCTATGGTACATAAACCAAGTACCTATGGACAGAATGAATTTGTTCCGGGTAGATTTGCCATGACCTGCTGTGCAGCGGATGTTGCATTCGTAGGATTTAAATGCTATTACGGCGGAGCGAAGACACTTAAGGACCGTGACTGGGTTATAGTTGAGGGAACCATCGAGAAGGAATATTATCCTGAATTTGAGGGCGACGGACCTGTAATCTATGCAGACAGCGTTTCAAAGACTTCGCCTGCAGAGGAAGAGCTGGTATACTTTAATTATTAATAGGTGAAACATGAAAAGAGAAGATTTTAAACCGGGGAATATGCTCTATCCGCTTCCGGCGGTAATGGTCAGCTGCGGCAGAGCCGGAGAAAAGCCGAATATACTTACGGTAGCATGGGCTGGAACCATCTGCTCTGATCCGGCAATGGTAAGCATCTCGGTAAGACCGTCAAGATATTCATATGACATCATCAAGGAGACCGGCGAATTTGTCATAAATCTGGTAAATGATAAGCTGACATTTGCAACTGATTACTGCGGAGTCAAATCCGGCAGGGACGTTGATAAGTTTGCGGAAATGAAGCTGACTCCATTTGCGATGAAAAATGTATCCTGCCCGGGCATCGAAGAGAGCCCGCTCTGCATAGGCTGCAAGGTCAGAGATATAGTTAAGCTCGGTACACATGATATGTTCATTGCAGATGTTGTAAGCGTATCTGCGAGCGGCGAATATATGGATGAGAAGGGCAGATTTGACCTTAATTCATCAGGACTTATGGTTTATTCGCACGGAGAATATTTCAGACTTGGAGAGAAGCTTGGAAGCTTTGGATACTCTGTCAGAAAAAAATAATAATCAGTAAATGATGCACTTTGTTGCGCAACAAATCTGCGCAACAAAGTGTTTGCTCCGATACGATATTTGGAGTATAATATGATCACTTCGAAAGATAAGATTCTGCTTGGAGAGGCAGAAGGGACTAAAAATGTACAGCGAAGTGATAAGCGGCATGACTCTGGGAATAGGAGGAATGTTCGTAAGGGTTGAGACGGACATAAGTCCGGGACTCCCCATGCTTTCAATGGTAGGCTATCTGGCATCCTCGGTCAAAGAGGCCGGAGAGAGGGTGCGGACAGCTGTCAAAAATTCAGGGTTTATTCTGCCTGCGAGCAGGATAACCGTCAATCTGTCACCGGCTGATATCAGGAAGGATGGTGCGATATTTGATCTTCCGATAGCGGTGGCTATTCTTGCATCTATGCAATTAATCCATCAGGAAAAACTTAAAGACACTCTTATACTGGGAGAACTGGGCCTGTCAGGCGATGTAAAGGCTGTAGACGGCGTTCTTCCTGTGGTTCATTATGCCCAGAAGAACGGGATCAGGAGAGTTATCCTTCCGTTAGATAATATGGATGAGGCGGGCTTTGTGGATGATATCGAGATTATAGGAGTAAAATGGCTGGGAGACCTTGTCGGTTTTCTTGAAAAGGGAGAGAAGGATAATATCAGATACATAAAAACCTCTCCTTATAGAAGAAAGGAAATCTTTGATGAGAGAGAAGGGGCAGCCGGAATCGAGGAGGATATGTCTGATATCTGCGGTCAGGAATCTATGAAAAGAGGAGTAATGATCGCAGCGGCAGGTTTTCACAATATCCTTATGAGCGGGGCGGCAGGCTCCGGTAAATCCATGATCGCAGGGAGGATACCTGGGATAATGCCGGGACTTACCTATGAAGAATGCATCGAGCTTACAAAGATCTACAGTATATCCGGACTGCTTAGGGATAAAGACGGCCTTATCAGAAAAAGACCATTCAGGAGTCCGCATCATACCGCAACCGAGATCGCACTGATAGGCGGAGGCGTGGTTCCGCGCCCCGGAGAGGTGAGCCTTGCGGACTGCGGAATACTTTTCCTTGATGAGCTTCCGGAGTATAAGAAGAAGGTTATCGAATGTCTGCGCCAGCCCATGGAGGACAGAAAGATACTCATATCGAGACATCATGCGGCGTATGAATTCCCTGCGGATTTCATGCTGGTTGCTGCAATGAATCCATGTCCCTGCGGCCATTATCCGGACCGAAGGCTCTGCAGGTGCACTGACAGAGAGATAAATGCATACAGAAACAAGATCAGTTATCCGATCATGGACAGGATTGACATAAGGCTTGAGGTAAAGCCGGTGGAATATAAGGACATCTCGAAGACGTCTAAAGGAATGACCTCTGCAGAAATGAGGGATAAGGTTGAGTCGGCAAGAGAAAGGCAGCTATATAGATACAGGGAGGACGGCTTCCTTTTTAATTCCAGACTTCCGCAGAACAGACTTGAGGAGTTTATTAAGCTTACCGGCGAAGGAGAGAGACTGCTCAGAAATGAATTTGAGAAGAAAAAGATATCGGCCAGAGGATATTTCAGGATCAAAAAGCTGGCAAGAACCATCGCAGATATAAATGACAGGGAGGATATCCAGGCGGAGGATGTGTTTGAAGCGATGTTCTTCAGAAATATTTCTGATAAGGGGGAAGAAAATGATGGTTGAGATGACTAAAAATGATTACCTTCTGTGGCTTTCATCATTTTTCGAAACAGGCCCTACAAGCATATCGAAAATAATCGGAAGATACAGGACTTTCGATGAGCTTACGAAAGTGTCTTATGAGGAACTCGCAGGCTTTATTCCGGCGAAGATGGCGGCAGTGATCAAGGGGGATAAACCGGATGAGGCAGCAGTTAAGGTTGAAAAATATAAAGAAAAGCTGGAGAAGGGCGGATACAGCTATATAACGATACTTGATGATGAGTATCCGGACAGGCTGAAATACATCCCGGATCCGCCGCAGATACTTTTCTATAAGGGTGATATAAGCTTGCTGAAGAGAGAGCGGATGATAGCGATAGTCGGTGCAAGGCAGGCGACTGATTATGGCAGGGAGGCTGCGGCGTATTTTTCCCGTGAGCTGTCACAGGCGGGCTTCTGCGTGGTGAGCGGTCTTGCCTTTGGAATCGATACGGCGGCACATAAGGGTGCCATAAAAGCCGGCGGAAGGACGATAGGAGTTATGGGCAGCGGTATAAATGATATCTACCCGAAGGGAAATACGGCACTTTATAAAGAAATGTATGAGTCTCAGCTGGTAATATCGGAAAATGGCCTGGACATTCCTTCATTTGCATTTAACTTTCCTGTGAGGAACCGTATCATCAGCGGACTATCCTGCGGCGTGATAATTGTTGAAGCAAGAGAGAAGAGCGGGTCGCTTATAACCGCAGATCAGGCGCTTGAGCAGGGACGTTCTGTCTTCGCGGTTCCTGGACGGATAAATGATCCGATGAGTGTCGGGACCAACAGGCTTATCCATTCGGGAGCTGTTATCGCAGCAAAGGCAGAAGATATAATAGAAGAAATTCTTGGAGTATCTTATACAAGCGACAGCCTGGTGAAGAAAATGAACGGCGAGAGGGAGAAAAAAGACAGAGAGAGGACAGAATGCTTAGAAAACTTAAGTGAGGCGGAAAGGCTCGTGATGGGGAAGATATCCAATGATCCTTCATTTGTTGACGATATACTTGAGGAGACAAAGCTTGGATTTTCAGAGCTTATTTCGATACTTATAAGGCTTGAACAATACGGACTTGTCAGGGAAACCGAAAGGGGTTACTACATATTAAAAAAATAATGGCTATTGCGTTTATAGATTTTTTGTTGTATATTTCCTCACATAAAGAGTATTTCAAAGAGGGATTATAGTAATGGCAAAAAATCTTGTAATAGTGGAGTCGCCTGCAAAGGCAAAAACAATAAAGAAATTTCTCGGTAAGGACTATGAGGTCATAGCTTCTTACGGACATGTAAGAGATCTTCCGAAGAGTACTATGGGGGTTGATCCGGAAGATGACTTTGAACCGCATTATATAACTATCAGAGGAAAGGGAGAGGTACTCGCCGCACTTCGTAAGGAAGTAAAGAAGGCGAAGAAGATATATCTCGCAACCGACCCGGACCGTGAAGGAGAAGCAATATCTTATCATCTGGCTATAGCGCTTAAGCTTGAGAAGGGGAAATTCCAGAGGATAACATTTAATGAGATAACCAAGAATGCTGTAAAGGAATCTATCAAGAACGCAAGAGAGATAGATATGGACCTTGTTGACGCACAGCAGGCAAGACGTGTGCTCGACAGACTTGTGGGTTATGAGATAAGCCCGCTTCTGTGGCAGAAGGTGAAGAGAGGTCTTTCTGCGGGCAGAGTTCAGTCTGTTGCGCTCAAAATGATATGTGACAGGGAGAATGAGATAAATGCATTTATCCCCGAGGAATACTGGACACTCGATGCACAGCTCGTATGTCCGGGCAACAAGTCGGCTGTTCCTTTCCATTACAGCAAGGATATAGCAAACGCTGCGGAAGCAGATAAGATAATGAAGGCGGCGGAGAAGGGCGAATTCGTTATCACTGAGGTTAAGGAGGGTACCAGAACACGTAAGGCGCCGCTTCCTTTTACGACCAGTACCATGCAGCAGGATGCATCGTCAAGACTTAATATGGCTACCTCCAAGACCATGAGCCTTGCACAGCAGCTTTATGAAGGTGTTGATATCAAGGGAAGAGGAACTGTAGGTCTTATCACTTACCTCAGAACCGATTCCGTAAGAATCTCAGAAGAGGCTGATGCTGCAGCAAGAGACTTCATCAAGGATAACTATGGTGAGGAATATGTGGCAGAGGTAACATCTGACGGCAACAAAGGCAAAAGAATTCAGGATGCTCACGAAGCAATCCGTCCTACATATATCGATATTACGCCTGAAAGCGTAAAGGATGATCTTCCAAGGGATCTTTTCAGGCTTTATCAGCTTATTTATAACAGATTCCTCGCAAGCAGGATGAAGCAGGCTGTATATAAGACCTGTGCTGTAACAGTTGAAAGCAATGGCGAGCGTTTCAAGGCTACGACCAGCAGCCTTTCATTTGCGGGCTTCACATCTGTTTACGCACAGAAAAATGAAGAAAATGACGACAAGATCAAGAATATAGATGGACTGAAGGAAGGCGAAAAGCTGAAGTTTTCTGCATTTGAAAGCAAACAGCATTTCACCTCGCCTCCTGCACATTTCACAGAAGCACTTCTTGTAAGGACTATGGAGGAGAACGGAATCGGACGTCCTTCGACATATGCGCCTACTATCGGAACCATACTTAACAGAAGATATGTGGTTAAGGAGAACAAGAATCTCTATGTCACAGAGCTTGGAGAAGCTGTAAACGGCATCATGGAGAAAGCATTTCCTGTTATCATCGATACCGAATTCACAGCAAATATGGAAAGCCTTCTTGATAAGATCGGTGAAGGCGTTATCGACTGGAAGGTCGTTGTAAGGAATTTCTATCCGGATCTTGATGTGGCAGTTAAGAACGCTGAGAAGGTTCTCGAGAATGTTCACATCGCCGATGAGGTTTCTGATACTGTCTGCGATGAATGCGGACGTATGATGGTCATTAAGTATGGTCCTCACGGAAAGTTCCTCGCTTGTCCGGGCTTCCCTGAGTGCAGAAATACCAAGCCGTATTATGAGAAGATCGGCGTTGCATGTCCTAAGTGCGGCAAGGATCTTATCACACGCCTTTCACAGAAGGGTAGAAGATACTACGGATGTATCGGTTATCCTGAATGTGATTTCATGTCATGGACCAAGCCTTCTGAGGAGAAATGTCCTCGCTGCGGTCAGTACATGGTGGAGAAGGGCAACAAGCTCTTCTGCTCAAATCAGGAATGCGGATATGTTATTCCGAAGGCAAAGCAGGAGAAGGAAGACTGATCGACTGCTGAACGAATGAAATAGAAGGGATATACAGAAAATGAGTGTCAAGCTTCTTGACAAGACCAGAAAACTGAATAAGCTGCTCCATAACAATTCGTCATATAAGGTTATTTTTAACGATATATGCAAGTGCGCGGGTGAGATACTGTCCGCGAGCATTATGGTTGTCAGTATGAAGGGAAAGATCCTGGGAATTTATAACAGCCAGAAGGTAAATGTGATAAATGATCTGATAGCCGGCAACAGGGGGGATGTGATAGACGAAAACCTTAACGAGAGATTTCTTTCGGTTCTCTCAACCAAGGAGAATGTCAATCTCATGACTCTCGGTTTTGATGACAAGATAAATGAAGAGCATTCTGCTATCGTGATGCCTGTGGATTTTGCGGGCGAGAGAATGGGAACGACCTTCATTTACAGAAATAAAGAGCTATTTGATGTGGACGATATTATTTTCAGCGAGTACATGAATACCGTGATCGAGCTTGAAATGATGAGATCCATCTACGAAGAGGATGAGGAGCAGAGCAGAAAGAGAGAGACGGTTCATGCAGCGGCAGAGTCGCTTTCGGCTTCTGAAAAGGAGGCTGTGATCTTTGTATTCAGCAGTCTTGGAAGAAAGGAAGGACTCATTGTGGCAAGCAGACTTGCTGCTGACCATAAGATAACCAGATCCATAATCGTAAATGCTCTTAAAAAGCTCGAGGGTGCAGGTATCATAGAGACCAGATCCAAGGGAATGAAGGGAACCTATGTAAAGGTCGTTAACGAGACGGTTTTCGATGAACTGGGTATCTGAAAAATAGACAAATTATAAAAAATAATTGTGGAATTATAAGCAATAAAGTGTTTTAATAGAAAAGTAGGCCATTTTGATATTAGGAGAAGATATCCGGATGGTTTGAAGGTTATGAAAAGTCCTGTAAAAAAGTGCTTTTCAGCAAAAGTATAATGGATGAGGAGATAAAAAAATGACGCCAACGATTATTACTCTTATTGTGCTTGCGGTTGTGATCATAGTTGCAAGCTGTTTTATTGGAATGGGTGAAACCAAGGAGTCCGAGAATATAGAGATCAAAGATATTCCGGAGGATAAGAAACAGAAGATCGATGCGATGGTAGATGATTATTTTGGAAAGGCTGTAGGCAAGAAGTCCGGAAATCTTAAGTCTATGATCGATAAGGAGATCGCAGGTAAGATCAAAGCTAACTCTGATAAGCTTGATCAGGAGAATAAGAAGAATATCGATCAGCTCAGCGCAAAGCTTATCGAGATCGATAAGAAGGTTGAGAATGATCTCGGCAGAATAGATGCATATTCAAACAGAGTTTATAAAGAGATAGATCAGAGAGCAAACAGCAGGATTGCTGAGATTGATGACGAGAGTCAGGTTGTTCTTGCTAAGTTTGAGTCTAAGCAGGCAGAGCTTCAGAAGCTTCAGGCTGAGATAGAAGAGCTTAAGAACCAGATCGCTGCAGGTGGATTTGCAGCAGCTTCTAAGAGTGCACCTGCCGCAGAGGATGCACAGATTGCAGATGCTGTTGAAGAAGAGCTTCCTTTTGCAAATGCTGCTCCGGCTTCAGAAGAAGAGCTTTTTGAGTCTGTAGAAGACGCAGAGGCTGATGAGGAATTCGAGAGTGCTGCGCAGGCTGCAATTAAAGAACTTGATGATGAGGATGCTCAGAACGCTCAGGAAGAAAAGCAGGATAGAAACAGCAGAAAGAAGAATAAAAGGAATAAGAAAAACAAGAAGAAGGCTGAGAAGGCTGCAGAAGCAGCAGAGGAGCCTGTTGATGCAGAGGCTGAAACAGAGGTGCTTACTTCATTTGAAGATACAGAAGAGCTTGCTGAAGAGGCAAATGATGATCACAAGGTCATCTCTATGGCTGACAGATTGGCAGGTGCTTCATCTGTAGAGGATGAAGATATAGACGAGGATTCGGATGAGGAGCAGGAGGATATCAGTGATCTTGAGAAGACAGAGTCTCTCGATGAGATCCTTGCAGTAGAAGGTATCAGCCTCGAGGGCGGAAATACTGAGGAAAATGTAATGGGTATGTACCATGCAGGCTTCAGTATTCTTGAGATATCTAAGCTTCTTGATCTTGGTGTAGGCGAAGTTAAATATGTTATCGATAAGCATCAGGGGGAATAAAACGTGAAGATTAAATATTATTTAAGAGGAATCGGTGTTGGCCTTCTGCTTGGTGTTATCATAATGTATGCTGCTATGGTGACCTTTGGATACGAGAAGAAGTCTGATGATGAAGATACAAAGACTGTCGTAGAAAATGATGTAAATAAGGGCAAGACTGAAGCTCAGACTACAGAGAAGGCGACAGAGAAGGTTACTACAGAGGTTAAAACAGAGAAGGTTACCACGGAGAAGACAGATACAACAGCTGAAGTAACTACTGAGGCGACAACAGAACCAACAACTGCAGCAACTACTGAAGCAACAACAGAAACAACTACAGAGGCAACCACAGAGACAACCACTGAGGTAACTACAGAGACTACAGAAGCTACATCAGAAAAGACTGAGGAGCCTACAACAGAGAAACCATCTCAGGATGATACAGTAACCATAGTTATCGAGAGCGGTATGATCTCTACAGATGTAGCAGAGATGCTTCAGGATGCAGGCATCATTGATGACTATAAGGACTTTGACAGATGGCTTGATGCAACAGGTTATTCAACCATCATCAGAGTAGGTGAGTTTATATTCCATAAGGGAATGACATACGAGGAGATTGCAGAAGTCCTTACTACAGGACACTAGTCGATAGCTCCGGCGATGAAAGTGATACTAAAAACAACTGAAAAACAGTGAAAACTACAATATTTTCTGCAATACTTTTTAAGCCAAAAAGTATTGCAGAAATTTTTTTAAAAATAATTTAAAAAAGCTGTTGACAATCATATATAGTCGTGATAATATACATATCGTTGCGGGTGAGAAAAACACCAAAGCAACAAAGATATATAAGGATTGCGGGAATGCTGGAATTGGCAGACAGGCTAGACTAAGGATCTAGTGATGGCAACGTCGTGAGGGTTCAAGTCACTTTTCCCGCACGAACCTAAAGCTCCGGAAGTTCTCTTCCGGAGCTTTTTTCATCTTTTGAATTTTTATATTTATTTTTTGATTTTAAGAGGATTCATATGAGCAGTAAATCTGGATCAAAAAAATATTCCGGAAAATCCACTTCGAATACTTCCGTGAAAAATCACTCTGGAAAATCCGGACCGAATACAACCGCTAAAAGCCGTTCCGCTAAAGCTGCAGTGACATCTGCAAAAAGAGCTTCCGGTAAAGCTTCGGCAAATGCTTCCGGGAAGAACAGCAGCGGCGGGGATAAAACTGCCGGACGCCTCGAACTGCTCCTTAAGCAGTTTTCGGTAGATAAGAGAGATATTCCTGTGTATATTGTGATCAATCTGTATCTCGCATATCTCTGCACGTTTTTCATGATATATATGCATGATCTGTATTTTGATATTACGCTTACCAGAGCTAAATGCTTTATGTACGGAACAATCTCTTTTATAGGGCTCGGTATACTTGCGTATTTCATCAGACAGTTTATCAAGACGGATGCAGAAGGAGGTATGCTTAAAGGCGATAGTGAGTATCTTTTCTTCATGAAGCCGGGGCAGATGTTTAAAAGTCCTTTCTTCTGGGCTTTTATGCTTCTTCTGTCGAACTTCCTGTCATATCTTCATGCTGAGAATCGTAAGGCGGCATTTACGGGAGAAGAGGGAAGAAGACTTGGACTCTGCATGTTCATCATCATTATCTCGATGTTCTTTGTGCTTGGATATAAAGCCTATGTCAGTGTTGTGATATATATAGTCTTTGTTGCAGTATCGTTTTTCATGTTTTATATCGGCATCGTTCAGCATTTCGGAGTTGACTACGGAAGCTGGAGAGTGAATATCAGGGAATCGCAGAAGACAATATTTATGTCAACCATTGGAAACATGAATACCTTCGGAGGATATATATGCATTTTCCTTGCAATAGGAATTGCGGTGATGATCTTTTCGAAGAGTCTGATACTTAGATGCTTTGCGGCTGCGGCAGTGTTCGGAGGAGGCTTCACCGTAATGACCGCAAAGAGTGATAACGTATATCTTGGAACCGCTGCAGCGGCGTTGCTGCTTTTCTATATTGCAGTATATTATAAAAAGCTTTGTGAGTGGGCTGGAGCGATAATGGTAATGTCTGCGGGCTTCTTTACGATGGCTATAGTAAATGACGTCGAGAAGGGCAACAAGGGACATCTTAATGGTATAGCAAAGCTTATAGGAAGCATTAAGATAATGGGATGCTTCTTCGCAGTAATGGTCGTGATACTTGCAGTACTTCTGGTGCTGAAGCATTTTAAGAGAGAGCTTTATGAAGGCTTTCAG
>ODAI011692041.1_pt1 | contig 11491 bp, 8 predicted proteins | sample 1539321 | NCBI WGS metagenome assembly ODAI01 (sample SAMN02144231, study PRJEB22623) | gut metagenome | biome: sheep rumen | host: Ovis aries | place: New Zealand
ACATCCGTTGCGGCTCGCGCGGGCCATGCCGTCATATTGTAAACCATGGTCTTGATCTCGATAAACCCGTCTCCCTGTGCATTGATCGATGCCTCTGTGGAGTATTCCTGCTCGACGGGCTCGACAGCACCGAAGTCAACGAGAGTCTGACCGTGATACTCGGAATACATCATCGAGAGAAGACCTGTGAAACCCGCGTTATAGTCGCAGGCGACTTCATTTGCCGTGTAATCCGATACGGTGTCATTGTAGTTCCCCGTTGCATCCGGACCTCCCACCAAAGCTCCGTAGAGTGTATGGCGGTGCGACGAAGGTTCGTTCATGTTGTCGCAGTAAGATCCCTGAGCCGTTCTGTGGTGAGGGTGCTCGGGAGGATTCTCACCGAATCCGACAACATAGGATCTTCCCGAGGAGCCGAGAGCATAGTTACACTGGCTTTCGGCAAAGTCCCAATACTGTGAGGCCTTATCTGAAGGACAGACATCGTATGTGCTGTAAACCGCAGCGATGAAGCCCGTGGTGGTCGCATATCTTAACGAGCCCCAAGAATCGAGCCATGCGAGTCCGTCCGGTGTGTATGTTATATCGTTGCACCAGAAGTCGAGGTGCTGTTCGACCGCAGAGGTATAGGAAGAATCTTCCGTAAGACCTGCAAGCAAAACGGCGGCTCCGATATGTACATCATCCCAGCACATGGACCAGTCGTAATCGTGTCCTGCCTGAGCGTAACAGCTTTGTGCATTATCGAGATAGTCCTGCTCTCCCGTGGCGATATAAAGCCATGCTCCGGCCCAGGAAAGCTCATCGTAAAACCCGCTCCACGAATTGTAAAACCCGTTTGCAGCCGTGTAGCCGTCATCGCTTCTGGTCTCATCGGCAAATGCATAGAGGCTCTCGGCATGCTCAAGACAAAGCGCACTGTAGTCGGGATCGCTCTCTTCGAAAATAACACTCGCCGCGGCCAAAGCTGCTGCCGCCTCTCCCGAAACGGCGGAGCCCGGGTTTTCTATATCGACATAATACGAAGGACGGTTCATTGTCATGACCTCGCAGGGACCCCACCAGGAGTGATCGCTGTTTCCGTCTCCGACCTGATAGTAGTAGATATTGTCTTCGGGATGACATCTCAAAAGATAGTCGGTAACCCGCCTTATATTGTCGAGGACGTACTGAAGCTGTCCTGATTCTTCGTATCCTTCTCGGTTCTCATATACCGACCAGGCGAGCATCGCTGCCGAGTATGCCATCGGAAGATTGAACTTAACATTATCGCCTGCATCATACCAGCCGCCCGTAAGATCCAGACCGGCATCCTGACCGTCGTTTAAGGCGCTGTCACCCCTCCAGTTGCATCTGGTCTGATCCGGAAGATCGCCGGATCTTTGGAGCTCGTAAAACAGAAGCGATTTTTGTAATGCTTCTCCGTAGTTGAAGTCGCCGGTGCCCTCGATGCCCTCGTAGCCGTTGCCGTCCTCGGTGAGATTTCCGGTATCGATAAAAGACGATCCGAACGACGCGGATCCGGTCTGCGTCGGGGAAGAAGCTTCCTGCTCCTGTGTTAGAGATTCCGAAGCGTAAGAACCGCTTGTCTCTGCACTTTGAGTCTGAGCGCTTTCATCCGGCGTCTTGGCACAGCCGGAAAGAATCAGTGTACACAGTAGAACGGAAACGGTCTTACGAAATCTCATGTTATTCTCCTTTGGTATCGCCTACGAGATTTTTTACCCACTTATATTTTTTGTAGTGTATATATACTGCCGGAAGCTTTATCATCTCATCGAGATTTAAGAGGAAATAGACGACGAGCACCGGAAGGTTCAAAGCGAATGCCGCGATCATGCCGACAGGTACGATAAAAGCCCACATTGTTATGGTGTCGCATATAAAACCGAATCTGGTGTCTCCGCCCGCAGCAAAGATACCGGCGATCACGGTCGAGTTTATGGAGCGTCCGAGTATGTAGTAGGAGCACATATAGAGCATATACTTAAGATATTCGCCGGCCTGCGGCGTAAGATTTGCAACAGGTACGACGAAGGGTGCACTCAAAGCCGCGAGAACACCGAGTATGACGCCGCTTACTATTGTAAGTTTTACGATTCTGCCTCCGTACTCCTTCGCTTCCTTTAACCGTCCGGCGCCGAGCTCATTTCCGACGACGATAGCGCCGCCGCTTCCAAGTGCATAACAGAAGCAGGATACGAGATCCTTGACGACGGTTACTATGGAATTGGCTGCGGTTGCATCTGCACCGAGGTGACCTATGATCACGGATATCATAGTAAATCCGATACCCCAGCAAAGCTGATTGGCCACGAACGGAGTGGAGTAGACAGAGAAGCGTTTACGGATCGCGATATCGGTATGAAATATATACTTAAGCCTCAGTTTGCAGCTGCACTTGCGCACGAGAACGATAATGCAGAGGATGAACGCTTCAAGCGAAGACAGTGTTGTCGCAAGAGCCGCTCCCGCTGCGCCCATGGAAGGCGCTCCGAGAAGACCGAAGATGAAGACGGCGTTCAAGACAACATTAAGAACAACCATAGAGATACTGATCGCCGTGCTTTCCTTGATGAATCCCGTATTCTTAAGGATTATCTCGAAAAGCATCGATAAACTCATCGTTATGTAGGAGAAACTCGCGATACGAAGATAGCTTACGCCGTGCGCTATTATCTCGGGAACATCGGTATAGATCCTCATAAGTCCGGTCGGGAGGAACAAGCCCATAAGGAAGAATACAAAAACGATCGGCAGAGTCAGCCTCATGCCGTAACCGAATTCTTTCTCGATGGAATCGAGATCCTTCTTACCCCAGTACTGAGCCACGAACATGCTCATTCCGGCAGTGATGCCGAAGTTGAACAGGTTGAGTACAAAAGCAACCTGCGTGGCGAGTGATACAGCTGACATTGCATCCTGATTCAAAGCCACGAGCATTACTGCATCCGAGATAGGGACGAGCGCGAACATAAAGTTCTGCAATGTCATGGGGATAATCAGAGAAATGAGCTTCCTGGTAAATGTTTGCTCGTTAGTCTTCATACGGGATATGATTATAAACTAATTAATAACCAAATTCCTGTACCCAGTAATATGTGCTTCCGGCATCTCCTCCGTAGTAGAGGGCAAAGCCTACTGTTCTGTAGCCCGAGTTCATCATGTTGGCTTGATGTCCGGGAGATGCCCACCAGGAGTTAAATACTTCGACTGCCGTAGACTGACCGCTCGCGAGATTCTCACCATACATAATATCGGGATTAACCGTCCACCAGTCAGTACCGTCGGGTCTCGTGTGGCTGAAGCTTACGGATATTTCCTGTGCTCTTACCGAAGCCGCTGCTGCAAGCGAATTGCTGTACGACAGAGGTGCGAGTCCCTGTGCCTGTCTTTGATCGTTAAGAAGATTAAAAAGCTCGAGCATCGTAGGATCCGTAGGCGCGGTGATCGTCGGAGCCTGTGTGGGAGCAGGTGTTGCCGTGGGTGCAGGAGTGGCTGTAGGCTCGGGTGAGACGGCAGGGCTCTGCGAAGCGTTATCCTGAGTCTCTGCGACTGTAGCCTCGGTCTCTGAGGTATCCGGTACCTCCTCTTCTGTCTGCTCCGGTATTGCCAAAGTCTCGTCTCGGGTTGCAAGATCTGTTATGGCACCGTGCGGTGTCAGCTCGGGAAGCTTGTCGAAAAGGCACGCGGAGTGTACATAAGCCTGTTCTCCGTAGAAGTCTATGATGTACCAATCGTTATCGTTACTGGTGGCAAGGACCTGAACCTGTCTTCCGTAGTACATACGTCCGACGGACTGATAATAGACTCCGGGACCTGTTCTTATCGAGAATGCGGCTGCTGCCGTCATGCTTCTTTTGTCGGTGTGATATACATACTGTGCATCGGCATCCTGGGAAAGACGTGTTCCGAGATAGTTGGTCTGCTCGTTGGGAAGAAGGTTGAGATCTTCGACATTGACCGTATAGACAGCCTGTCCCCAGGGGAAATCATAAGGGTGTTCCTGATAATAACTGAACAGCCATGTCGCCACAACCGTTGCCGCAAGGAGAATGATCAATAAAAGCGGAGATCGTCTTTCTTCGCCCTGCTCATTGCCCCCGTAACCGGTAGCCTGCAAAATCTTCTCTTTCATAAGCCCCCAACCCTTATGTAAAATAAGCAAATTGATTATATATAGACTCCTGCTTACTATTCTTTATTAATCATTTAATAATCTGTAAACTTTGTTTTGTCGCTTCGGGGGCGTATAATCGAGAAAGCATACATTGATGCGGGAGATTTAATATGCCTGTTTTCAGAACGCGGCCGTCCGGACTTAAGATCATAATCGTAGGTGCGGGAAAGGTCGGAACTACACTTGCCCAGCAGTTAAGTCAGGAAGGGCATGATATAACGATTATCGACAAGGATGCCGACAAGGTAAATGATATTACGACTCTGTATGATGTTATGGGGTGTGTCGGCAACGGCGCGAGCTACCTTACTCAGGTCGAGGCGGGAGTAAACGACGCCGATCTAATAATAGCTGTTACCGATTCGGATGAGCTTAATCTTCTTTGCTGTACCATCGCGAAGCAGTTCTCGGGCTGTGCGGCAATAAGCCGTGTCAGGACTCCGGATTATTCGCGTGAAGTCAGCTATCTGTGTGACAAACTCGGACTTGCCATGATCATAAATCCCGATCTTGAAGCGGCGAAGGTCATGGCGCGTATCCTCTATATGCCGACCGCTTTGGGGATTCATTCGTTTGCGCACGGTCAGGCCGAGATCATCAAGATCAAGATCCCGGACGGCAATATCCTCGATAAGATGACTATCGCGAGGCTCGGTTCTGAACTTACGAACAATATCCTTATCTGCGGCGTCGAGCGCGACGGCAATGTCGTCATCCCCGGCGGTTCATTCGAACTTGCCGCAGGAGATGTTATCTCTATCGTCGCTACGCGCAAGGAGCATAGGAACTTCCTTAAGCTGATCGGATTCGCGACGAACTCGGTCAAGAATGCCATGCTTATCGGAGGCGGAAGATCCTCATATTATCTTGCCAGTGCACTTATCAAGAACGGTATCGATGTAAAGATCATAGAGCAGAACCGCGACAGGTGCGAGAAGCTCAATGAGTTATTGCCCAAGGCGGTTATCATCAACGGTGACGGTACCAATACCGAGCTGCTTCTCGATGAGGGCATAGAGAGCACTGATGCCTTCATTCCTCTTACGGGTATTGATGAGCAGAATGTAATGCTTACCCTTCATGCCAAGAAGGTTTCTTCCGCGAAGCTTATAACAAAGATCAACAGAACGGGCTTTATAGATATCATAAACACTCTCGACCTCGGAAGTGTAATCTATCCTATGATCATTACATCCGAGACGATCACGACATATGTCCGTGCTAGGACTGCTGCTCCCGGAAGTAATATCGAAGCGATCTATCACCTGTTCGATTCAAGGGCGGAGTCCATTGAATTTAAGGTTACAGAGGATTCGAAGGTAACGGGTAAGCCGCTTAAGGAGCTTAAACTCAAGAAGAATCTCCTTATCTCATTTATAAGCCATAAGGGAGAGGCGATCATACCTACCGGTGACTCGGTGATATCGAAGGGCGATACCGTAATGGTCGTTACAACGCAGACCGGAATTGACGATATAGGAGACATACTGGGGTAAGACATGAATTTTGCTATGGTTCGATATCTCCTCTGTCAGGTGATGAGGATAGAGGGTGTCCTGATGCTCATCCCGTGCCTCGTATCTTTATGTTACGGCGACCATGAGGGTTTATACTATTTTGCGGTAGCGTCCTTTCTTATCATTGTGGGCTTTGTCGGCTGTCGCTTCGTTCCCCGTAATCAGACTATCAATGTCAAGGAAGGTTATGCCTCGACGGGTCTGTCGTGGATAGTTCTCAGTATCTTCGGCTGTCTTCCGTTCTTCCTTTCGCGCGAGATACCTTCATTTACGGATGCTCTGTTTGAGACTGTCTCGGGCTTTACCACAACAGGTGCCAGCATTCTGTCTAATGTCGAAGGACTTTCACATACGGCACTGTTCTGGAGAAGTCTTACGCACTGGATCGGAGGTATGGGAGTTCTTGTATTCCTTCTCGCCGTTATACCTATGAGCGGCGGATCCAACATCAATCTCATGAAAGCGGAATCTCCCGGACCTTCTGTAGGAAAGCTTGTTCCGAAGATGCGCCGCACTGCCATGATCCTCTATGTTATCTATCTTATCCTGACCATAATCGAGGTGATCCTGCTTCTGTGCGGAGGGATGGACCTCTTCGATTCTTTGTGTCTTTCGTTCGGTACGGCGGGAACCGGAGGCTTCGCGATAAAGAACGACAGCTTTATGAGCTACGGTCTGTATGTCCGCTGGGTAGTTGCCGTATTTATGATCATATTCGGTACGAACTTTAATATGTTCTACTTCATCTACCTGCGTCAGTTCAAGAAAGCCTTCTCTCTTGAAGAGGTCCGCGTATATATCGCTCTTGTTATTGCCGCCACGGTAATTGTGTTTATCAATATCCTCCACCTGTACGATAATGTTGTCGCCGCCGTAACCGATTCGTTCTTCCAGGTAGCTACGGTAGTATCGACGACGGGATACGGCTCTGCCGACTTCGATCTGTGGCCGGCGAATGCCAAGTTCGTTCTGTGCTTCATGATGTTTATGGGTGCATGTGCAGGCTCTACGGGCGGCGGTGTTAAAGTGTCCCGAATAATGATCCTATGGAAGTCGATAGTTGCCGAGATACAGGCATGTATCCATCCCAAGATAGTAAAGCGTGTAACGATAGATAAGAAGCCTCTTGATTCAGATGTATTGAAGTCAACACATGTGTTCATTGCAACATATATAGGGATCTTCCTCATATCGTTATTCCTTGTGACACTGGATAATCATGACATGACCACTTCGTTCACCGCCGTACTTGCGACTTTGAACAATATAGGTCCGGGACTGTCGATGGTAGGACCTACATGTAACTACGGCTTTTTAAGTCTCGGCTCCAAGCTTGTGCTTGTCTTTGACATGCTGGCGGGAAGACTCGAGCTTCTTCCGATGTTGATCCTCGTTTCTCCCCATCTTTACAAGAAGTGATATGAATTGCATTTACCTTGACCACGCAGCGACAACAAAGCCCGATCCGTCTGTAGTCGAGGCTATGTTGCCTTACCTTCGGGAGTCCTTTTACAATCCTTCCGCTTTATATCAGCCTGCGGTAAAGGTGCGCACAAGGATAAGCGAAGCAAGATCCGTAACGGCAGACCTAATTCACACCTCTCCCTCGAAAATCTTTTTCACGAGCGGAGGGACCGAGTCGGATAACTGGGCGATAAGACTTGCGTGTGAGCTTAATAAGGAGAAGGGAAGGCATATCATTACTTCTTCCGTTGAGCACCCTGCTGTTCTCAGAACATTAAAGGCTTTGGAATCTCAGGGATATGAGGTAACGTATCTTCCGGTCGATCGCACGGGGCTTGTCGATGTTGATGATCTTAAGAGGGAGATCAGGAAGGATACAGTTCTCATATCCGTGATGCATGCCAATAACGAGATCGGGACGATGGAGCCGATAGACCGGATCGGGAGTATCGCGAACGAACGAGGTATACTCTTTCATATCGATGCGGTTCAGACTTTCGGTCATATACCTGTCGATGTAAGTGCTGTCGGAGCCGACTTTTTAAGTGCAAGTTCACATAAGATATACGGTCCCAAGGGATGCGGTTTTTTGTATGTTAAAGATCCTGCTTCTTTCGGTAAGCTTTTGTACGGAGGCTCACAGGAAAACGGAATGAGACCCGGTACGGAGAATGTGCCTGCGATAATCGGTTTCGGGGAAGCTTCAAGGATAGCGGGAAAGAGACTTGAGGAAGACATGAAGCATGATGAGGAGTTAAGAGAGATCCTTTTGGATGAGCTTTTCAAGAGTGTTCGCGATATGTCGGTCAACGGCAATCAGGATCATCATCTTCCTGGTATCGTTAATGTTACCTTCCCGGGTATATCTTCCGAGTCTTTGCTTATCGTTCTTGACGGTAACGGCATTTGTGCATCGGCGGGAAGCGCCTGTGCTTCGGGTGCGGTCGAACCTTCACATGTTCTGACGGCATGCGGGATGAGCAAGGAGGACGCATCGTGTTCTGTCCGCTTCAGCATAGGTCGCGAGAATACCGAAAATGATATGATATCTACTGCAAGAGTAATCGGTGAATTTATTAAAGGAAGAAAGAATGTCTGACAAGAAGAAGGTTGTAGTCGGTATGTCCGGAGGAGTCGATTCCTCTGTCTGCGCTTTGCTTCTAAAGGAGCAGGGCTATGAAGTGATCGGCGCCACAATGCAGATATGGGATCCGGAAAAGTGCGGCGTTGAGCGCGAAGGAAGCTGCTGCGGATTGTCGGCGGTTGAAGATGCAAGAGCCGTGGCCGCCTGTCTTGATATTCCTTACTATGTTCTGAATCTTAAAGATGTTTTCAGACAGAAGGTCATAGATAACTTTACAGAATCGTATATCAAGGGAATCACGCCGAATCCGTGTATCGCATGTAACAGATACGTCAAATGGGAAGCCTTTATGGAGAGATGCCGCGATATCGGTGCCGATTATATAGCTACCGGTCATTACGCCCGCGTGATCAGGCTTCCTGACGGAAGATATACGATCAGAAGATCCGTCAGTGATACAAAGGATCAGACATATGTGCTTTACAATCTTACTCAGGATCAGCTTGCACACACGCTTATGCCTGTGGGAGAATTCGAGAAGACTTCGATCCGTGAGCTTGCTTTAAAGGCGGGGCTTCCGGTTGCAAACAAAAGCGACAGTCAGGATATCTGCTTTATAGAAGACGGCGATTATGCGAAGTTCATTAAAGAGCGGACGGGGTCTTCGGGAAAGATAGGAAACTTCATCGACCGCGAAGGTGTTGTTATAGGGAGACATGCGGGAACCGTCAATTACACGATAGGTCAGAGGAAGGGGCTTGGTATCGCACTCGGGCACAGAGCCTTTGTGTGTGATATAGATGCCGATTCCGGAGATATAACGCTCGGAACCGATGCCGATCTTTATAAGACGACTCTTTATGCTTCCGGGTTAAATCACATGGGGGATGAGAGGTTTGACGAAGATTTTACTTATTCGGGTAAGGTCCGTTATTCGCAGCGGGGAACTCCCTGTAAGGTAAAGTATGTGGACGAAGATACGATCCGTGTCGATTTTGAGACTCCCGTAAGAGCTGCGACTCCCGGACAGGCAGTTGTACTTTACCGGGATGATTATATCGCGGGCGGCGGAACCATTATCAAGGAAAGCCGTCAGCACAAAGTTTAATATTCAGAAAATAATTTTATCCTCGGAGAGTTAATATGAACGAAAGACTTAATGTAGTTTTATTCGAGCCGGAGATTCCGCAGAATACAGGCAACATAATGAGAACATGTGTCGCTGCGGGATTCGGACTTCACCTTATAAAGCCTTTGGGATTTGATATCGATAATCCTAAGTTTAAGCGCGCTACCACCAACCACATAACATGGGCTGATTACAAGCTTTATGAGAGCTTCGAGGACTTTGGTGCATCTAACGAAGGCGAGTATTATTTCATGACAAGATACGGCAAAGTGCCGCCTTCCGATATTGATTTCAGATCTGTTCCCGAAGACCGTAACATATACCTTATCTTCGGCAAAGAAAGTACCGGCGTTCCCGCCCGGATCCTGAAGGACAATATCGACAGATGCTTTCGCATTCCGATGACGGGAGAATGCAGGAGTCTGAATCTGAGTAATGCCGCAGCGATCGCGATATACGAATGCTTAAGGCAGTTAGGATACCCCGGACTTTCTTTTACTGAAGTTCAAAAGGGCGAAGACTATCTTGAATCCTATGATGCGACTTTGGGTGTAAATTAACCCAGCGCCACATCAAGTACCATCATCACCGCGAATCCTACTGCAAAACCTATGGTGGCAAGATTTGAGTGACTTCCCTCGGAGGCTTCCGGAATGGTTTCCTCGACGGTTACATAGATCATGGCGCCTGCCGCGAAGCTTAAAAGATAAGGCAGAAGCGGGATCATTATTCTCGACAGAAGGATTGTGAGCAGTGCTCCGACGGGCTCTACGGCACCGGATAAGGTTCCGTAAGCAAAAGCCTTTCCCTTTGACTGACCTTCACCTACCAGAGGCATCGAGACGATAGCTCCCTCCGGAAAGTTCTGTATGGCGATACCGATGGACAGCGCGAGAGCAGCAGAGTAGCTTATGGCTTCCTTATCTGCGATCATGCCTGCAAAGATCGCTCCTACGGCCATGCCTTCCGGCAGATTGTGAATGGCGACTGCAAGGATCATCATCGTTGTCTTGTGGAGCTTGGACTTGGGACCTTCCGGCTCATCGAGTCCGAGGTGGAGGTGCGGGATTGACCTGTCGATTATGATCAATCCGACAATGCCGACAGCAAATCCGATGATCGCCGGAAGAAAGCTTAATCTGCCCATTCCGTTCTCTTCGCTCATCTCCATTGACGGGATGAGAAGAGACCATACGGATGCTGCCATCATAACTCCCGAGGCAAAGCCGAGAAGAGTCTTCTGTATAAGATCATTGACCTTGTCCTTCATGAGAAAAACAAGTGCGGCACCGAGTGTCGTGCCTGCGAAAGGAAGTAACAGACCAATTACGATATCAATGGTCATACCTGATCCTCAATTCTAATAAATTTACGATTCTATTCTACTATGGTTGTGCTATATTAGTAATCAAAATAATTTATATCTCACGGGGGTTTATATGAGCGAACTGAACAACAGCAACGAGATCTATGATGCAAAAACCCTTGGCATCTCCAAGATGCTTATGCTTGGCTTACAACATGTATTCGCTATGTTTGGTGCTACGGTGCTCGTTCCGGCTCTTACGGGTCTGTCGGTATCGGCCACTCTTCTTTTCGCAGGTCTCGGAACACTTCTGTTTCATGTGCTTACCAAGGGCAAGGTTCCTGCCTTTCTCGGTTCATCCTTCGCTTTTATCGGAGGCTATGCGGCGATAGCGCCTGAGGGCGAGAAGGAGCTCCTTCCTTACGCCTGTATCGGTGTTGCAGCTGCGGGGTGTCTGTATCTTCTGCTGGCGGCATTGATCAAGTTCTTCGGACAGGCTCGTGTCATGAAGTACTTTCCGCCTATCGTTACAGGGCCTATAATTATTGCTATCGGACTTACTTTGTCACAGTCTGCGATCGATAACTGCAAGACAAACTGGGGAATCGCTCTTGTTGCTATCCTTATAGTCATCATCTGTAATATCTACGGATCCGGAATGGTTAAGATTATTCCTATCATCTTGGGCGTGATCGGTTCCTATTCTCTTGCCGCCATTCTGGGTTATGTCGATTTTACTGCCGTCAGGGAAGCTTCTTGGATCGGTATTCCGTTCCACATGGAAGATACGGTATTCAGTCTTGCAAAGGGT
>ODAI013944266.1_pt1 | contig 11491 bp, 14 predicted proteins | sample 1539321 | NCBI WGS metagenome assembly ODAI01 (sample SAMN02144231, study PRJEB22623) | gut metagenome | biome: sheep rumen | host: Ovis aries | place: New Zealand
AAAAAAAAAAAAAAAACGTTAAATATTTTTAATCATTTGCATTTTTTTTGTGGTGCATGGAATACACCTTAATAATATAGGCGCAGTGAGGGGGAAAATCAGCGGAGAACCTGGAAATTGGGCAAGGAGACAGGCGGAAAAAAGGGAGAAGATTGTGGGAGGAGGAGAAAAGGTTGAAAAGAAGGAGGGGATAAGAGAGAAAGAGAGGGAAAGGAAAGGAAAGGAAAGGAAAGGAAAGGAAAGGCAGAGAAGAGGAAGGAAGGAAGAAGAAAGAAAGAAAGAAAGGAAAGAAAGAAAGGAAAGAGGAAGGAAGGAGGAAGAAGGAGGAGGAGGAACAAAATTTTTCAGGCCCATGGCTTTTGGAGGTTATGGGGGTGTAGGCGTAAAATCGCCGCAAGCACTGACGACTTGCGGCGATTCTTGTCCTATACTCCAAATCGGGTTGGGTTTACTTCACTTTTTCTACGATTGCCTTGAACGCCTCTGGGTTGTTTACGGCGAGGTCGGCCAAAACTTTTCGGTTGATTTCGATGCCTGCCTTGTGGAGTGCTCCCATGAACTGTGAGTAGCTCATTCCTTCCAGGCGTGCTGCTGCATTGATACGCTGGATCCACAGTGCGCGGAAGTTGCGTTTCTTGTTGCGGCGGTCGCGGTAGGCGTAGGTGAGACCTTTCTCCCAGGTGTTTTTGGCTACGGTCCATACATTCTTGCGGGCTCCGAAATAGCCTTTTGTGAGTTTAAGTATTCTTTTGCGTTTTGCTCTTGAAGCAACATGATTTACTGATCTTGGCATAGTTTTTTCTCCTTTTTAATTTTTAAGATGTGATTAACGGAGGCAGAGCAAATCGCGTACCTGCTTCATGTTTGTTTTGTCAACGATGGTCTGGTGTGTCAGATTACGTTTTTGTTTCTTTGTCTTTTTTGTCAAGATGTGACTGTGGTAAGCACGATGACGTTTGATCTTACCTGTTCCGGTGAAACGGAAGCGTTTCTTTGCTCCGGAGTTTGTTTTTACTTTTGGCATTGTTTTTTAATTTTTTGTTATTAATAATTTATGGTGTGGCAACGCATATACCCGGCGTTACGCACTAATCTTCTTGTTCTTGGCTTTTGAGCTTCTCGAGTGCCTCCACGCTGATTTTTGCGTTGGCTAGCAGGTTGTTGCCGCTGTTGTTGTTGGCATCTTGTTGCTGACTGCTTTCCTTGGCTTCGGCCTCTCGGCGCTCGTTGTCTCGTTTCTGCTGGCTTTTTTTGGCGATTCCTGCTTTTTTGGGTGCCAGGTAGAGGAACATTTTCTTGCCTTCGAGCGACGGCATTCCTTCTACTTTCCCCACTTCCTCCAAGTCGTTGGCAAATCTGAGCAGGAGCACTTCGCCTTGTTCTTTGAAAAGGATGGAGCGTCCTCGGAAGAAGACGTAGGCCCTGACCTTGTTCCCTTCTTCCAGGAATCCCCTGGCGTGTTTGAGCTTGAACTGGTAGTCGTGCTCGTCGGTTTGGGGTCCGAAACGTATTTCCTTGACCTCGACTTTGACTTGTTTTGCCTTCATTTCCTTCATCCGTTTCTTTTGCTGGTAGAGGAACTTGGAGTAGTCGATGAGCCGACATACTGGCGGTTGTGCGTTGGGGGGGCTTTCCACCAGGTCAACTCCTTCTTCGCGTGCCATTTCCAATGCTTGCTGCGTGGGAACAACGGTCGAACCGTCGTCGCCCACGATGCGGACTTCTCTAACTCGTATCTGCTCATTTATGCGATACTGGTTGTCTTTTTTGTCGTTTCTCATCAAATCTTTTTAAATTAGCGGCTGCAAAGTTACTGACTTTCAGCGAAATTACAAAATATTATGGCGTGTTTTTTTTTGTTTTTGCGGAAAAAAACGTTAATTTTTGTTCCTTGCGATTTTATCGCCTCGAGAATTCGTTCAAATGTTTTCAGTCTTCGATGATGTGCCGGCATCAGCGTTGAAGCATTGTCATTGATTGTGGCTGAAACTTCGTTTTCAGGCATAAAGTGCATTCCATGGATGTGGAAGGAGCGCAGAGGCAGGATGTCGGAGAACTGTGGGAGATGGTGTAGGATGAGTGGAGGGTTCGTGCCTACAATGCTCGGTAATGCAAGGTGTTTTTGGCCAACGCTGTATTATCCATCTTGGATGCTCGTCACGTCAGACGACGTGTCGTCGTCTATCCATTGAGCAATAGTTCTATGGCAGGGATGTTGATGACACCCCTGGAAATGCTGATGATTTCCTCTTGCTGCATTTTGTTGAGTTCTCTGGATACGTTGAGGCGGCTTTTATGGATTTCGTCGGCGAGTTGCTGCATCGTGATTTTTATTGACTTCTCACCGGCGGGGTAGGATATGTGTTGCCGGATGAATTGGATGATGCGTTGCCGGGTTGAAAGTGTTTGCGACCACCATGTTTGTCTTTGTAGTTTTTGTATGCGTGTGGCGAGCAAGTTGAGAAGGTTGAGCCTGAAAACGAGGTATTGGTCGGCGAGTTTTCGCACTTCTGCCTTATCGATGCTGATGAGTTCAGTAGAGTCTGCCGTGAAAACGTCTTGTGTGAAGTGCTGCCATAGCCCAAACAGGCTTTCGGGCTGCAAGGAATAGGGAGGCCGGAGGATTTCCGTGACGTGGTAGCTGTGGTTTTGGGCGTAGGTCACTGCTTTTAATTTTCCATTGACGAGCAAAAACAAAGTGTCGCAACTTTCCCCTTCTCTGAACAAGAGCTTGTTCTTGCTCAAAGTCAGTCTTCTGAGGTTGAAATTCTTGAGGATCTGCTCTATGTCTTCTGTGCTCATCCCTTGGAAGAGCTGGAATTGAAGCAGGAGGTTAGGGTCGTTCATCGCTAAATGTCACTGTGAAATAGTTGTCGACATGGTTTATTTGACCTTGTATTTGTCAAGATTTTTCTCCCATGTCTTGTAGTTTCCCTCTTCGTCTGCATAGATGAAAAAGGCGGAGAGCTCGCCGTGCTTTTCCAACACTTTTTTGGCTTTTTCGATGCCCATGACCATGAATGAGGTGGCGTAGGCGTCGGCCGTGGCGCAGTTGTTGGCAATTACGGTGGCGGAGAGTAGTGAGTGTTCGACCGGATAGCCGGTTTTGGGATTGATGGAATGTGCATATTTCTTGCCGTCTTCGTAGTAAAAATTACGGTAGTTGCCGCTGGTTGCAATGGCCTTGTCCGTCACTTGCAGAATGGTTTGCAGGTCGCGTCTTGTGCCCGAGCGGTCGTCGTCGGGCCTGTTGACACCAATGCGCCATGTCTGATTTTCCGCATTTTTCCCGTGTACGACGATTTCTCCTCCAATCTCAATCATGAAATTTTGGATGTCGTTTTTTTTCAGCATTCTTCCGATGACATCACAGGCGTATCCTTTGGCAATGGCTCCGAAGTCGAGCATTGTCCGTGGGTTTTCTTTGATGATTTTTCTATTTTCCAGCTTGATCTTGTCCTGTCCGATGATTTCCAGCAGGCTGTCGATGCGTTGCTGGGAGATGTTTTCCCGTTGTTGGAATCCGAACCCCCATGCGTTGACCAGCGGTGCTACCGTAATGTCGAAGGCTCCGTCTGTCTCCTTGTTGGTTTCCTGGGCTATTTTCAGCACTTCCAAGAACATGTCGGTCAACTCGCCTTGGCTGATGTTCTGGTTGATGGCCGATACGGTTGAGCCGTCGAGGAAGATGGAAAATTCGTTGTTGATTTTTCGCAGTTCGTCTTCAAGCTCTTTGTCGAGTTTGTTGTCGTTTTGATAGATTACTTGATAAAATGTCCCGAAGATTTTTCCTGATGCCACTTGGTAGGGTGTCGATTTGTTTTGCCGGATAATCAATACGGATGCAATAACAAGGAACAGGAGGAAGATTGTCCCGAAAAATCGTCTTTTGTTTGCCATCATGATGTTCAGAATTTTTTTGATAATGTTTTTAGGTTGCCGCCTAGTCTTCTAAGCCTATTTTTTTCTCTATTTGATAGTCGTTCCTCCCACTTGACGACCGGCTGACCAGGTCGCCAATGAATCCGGTGAGGAAGAGTTGCGTGCCAATCATCATCATGGTCAGCGCTATGTAGAAATAGGGCGAGTCCGTGATGAGGCGCTGGGGTACATGGTGTGTCAGTGCCCATAGCTTGTCGATGCCTAATGCCAGCACTGCAATAAAGCCTATGAAAAACATGATTGAGCCGAGGAATCCGAAGACGTGCATGGGCTTTTTGCCGAAATTGTTGAGAAACCACAACGTGATCAGGTCTAAATAGCCGTTGACAAAGCGGTTGAGCCCCATGAATTTGGAACTTCCGTATTTTCGTGCCTGGTGATGTACTATTTTTTCACCGATTTTGTCGAATCCCGCATTTTTGGCAAGATAGGGAATGTATCGGTGCATCTCGCCATAAACTTCGATGTTCTTGACCACTTCGTTTCTGTATGCTTTCAATCCGCAGTTGAAGTCGTGCAAGTTCTTGATACCGCTGATTTTACGCGCTGTGGCGTTGAACAATTTGGTAGGCAGCGTCTTGGACAGCGGGTCGTAGCGTTTTTGTTTGTAGCCAGAGACCAAGTCATAGCCTTCGTCCATGACCATGCGGTACAACGCTGGGATTTCATCGGGCGAATCTTGCAAGTCGGCATCCATTGTGATGATGACATCGCCTTGTGCCTCTTTAAATCCGCAGTACAAGGCAGGGCTTTTCCCGTAGTTCCTCCTGAATTTGATGGCTTTGACGTTTTCTGACTGCTTTGCCAGGCTTTGGATCACTTCCCATGAGCGGTCTGTAGAGCCGTCGTTGATGAAAATCACCTCGTAGCTGTATTTGTTGGCAAGCATGACGCGGTCAATCCATTCAAAAAGTTCGCTGAGCGACTCTTCTTCGTTGAAAAGTGGGATTACGACAGAAATATCCATGTTTTTAGTCTCGTTTTTGTGAATTAATTATGTTTTCTTTTCATCAATATGGCGATGGGGATGCTCAGGATGAAGCCCAGGAAAATGTTTTGTGAGAACCCGGAAATGGCATGTTGGATGGGGGTTATCCCCTCGTATACCTTGACGATGGCCTCAGGTGTCATCTTCATCGCATTCAGCAAGGCCCGATTGTTCTCGTTGCCGACCAAGGCCTTGATGTGCCCAAGGTAAAATCCGCGATCCAAAAAGGCAAAATAAATGTATTGGGCTGCTGCCATTAGCACGGAGGCGCCGAAGAAGACGAAGAAACTGTAGTTGAAAGCAGAACGCCCGTCAATTTTCCCGTCGAAAATGTTGTCACGGAATTTTTTCAGTCGCCAGGCGACGAAAAAAGGGCTCAGCAGTGCCAGCGCCAGACATGGGATGAGCATCGATTGGTTCAAGAACATGCCGATGTAGCAAGCGAAGCTGACAATCCAGATGATGCCGGTCAGGGCACCGTCTTGACTGGAAAAAGCGCCAATTTGTTTGTATTCAACGGTGGTCATGAGTGTTAATGTTTCGTGTAATTTTTTGCAAAAATACGAAAAAATGACGGACGGCGTGATAATTGTGAGAGAATTTTTATTCTCTGGCGAGTGTTTTTGCCGACTTTTTGATGGAAACAATATTTTGCCGGTTGCCGACGAATAACTAATAGTGGGATTATTCCTGAAGAATTTGGTTGCCGATGAAAAAAAATGACGGTGGTTGGGTATAAAAAAACAGCCGCAAGTCATGCTGTTTTGAAAATATCCGTTAAATTTGCAGGTGGTTTAGAAATGAAGTCAGGCAAAATGTATTGATTATGAAAAAATATACCGATTTGTTCATCGATTTTGACGACACTTTGTACGACACCTATGGCAATGCGGTTGTCGCTCTCCGGGAATTGTATGAATATTGCAATTTTGGGGCGTATTTTTCCAGTCCCGACATCTTCTACGAGGCGTATTGGAAGGCAAACGTTGAACTTTGGGGGCAGTATGCAAAAGGGGAAATCACGCGAGACCAGCTCATCATAGAGCGTTTTCGCCGTCCTTTGAGCCAGGGTAAGGGGATCAATCCAACCGAAAAGTATTGTTTGGAGGTCAGTGACAAGTTTTTGGATTTGTGTTCTTGCAAGCCGGGGGTCGTTGCCGGGGCTCATGAGGCGATGGACTATTTGCAGTCAAAGGGCTATCGGATGCATATTTGCAGCAACGGTTTTCGAGAAGTTCAGTACAAAAAGCTGAAGGCCAGTGGTTTGATGAAATATTTTGAAACGATTATATTGAGTGAGGAGGCCGGCTACAACAAGCCGTCGCCGTTGTTTTTTGAGTATGCGATTCAGAAGAGCGGCGCCCCCAAGCAGTCTGTCCTGATGATAGGCGACAACCTTGACACGGATGTCAGAGGCGCTGAAAATGTTGGGATTGACACTGTTTTTTTCAACAGATATGATGATTTCAGGGCTTCCGACTATCATGGAATTGAGATTAGAGCGCTAAGAGAATTGATGGACATCCTTTGAGCTTGATTTCAATGAGAAAATTCCAAGTAAAATGCTCAAAAGAAAAGAAAAATGCGTACATTTGCAATGATTTTCATCAATTTTGCTTAAAATAAGCAGTAACAAGTGATTTCAAATGAGATAGATATGCATACGAAAGAGGAGAAATTGGCTGCTTTTGGCAGGTTGCTTGACGTGCTTGACGATTTGCGTGAAAAATGCCCTTGGGACCATAAGCAGACCAACGAGAGCTTGCGCCCGAACACCATTGAGGAGACGTTTGAGCTGTGTGACGCGTTGTTGAAAAATGACGTCAAGCACATTTGCGAAGAGTTGGGAGACGTAATGATGCATGTGATGTTTTATGCCAAGATCGGTTCCGAAGAAGGTCATTTTGACATCGCTGATGTCTGTAACCAGGAGGCGGACAAACTCATTTTCAGGCATCCGCACGTTTATCCTCCCGCTTCGCCCGATGTCAAAAAAAAAGGATTCGAACAGGCTGTCGATGCGAAACAAGTGCTTCAAAATTGGGAACAGATAAAATTGAAGGAAAAAGACGGCAATAAAAGGGTGCTGTCGGGCGTGCCCCATTCGCTGCCGAGTCTGATAAAGGCATATCGTATTCAAGACAAGGTGAGGAACGTCGGCTTTGACTGGCAAGAGAAAGAGCAGGTGTGGGACAAAGTGCGTGAAGAGCTCCATGAACTCGAGCAGGAATTGCAAAAAAATGATGAAGAAAAAGCGACGAAAGAACTCGGCGACTTCCTTTTCAGTGTCATCAATGCCGCCAGGCTTTATCACCTCAATCCCGACAATGCGTTGGAATACACCAACCAGAAATTCATCCGTCGGTTCAACCATGTTGAGGAACGCGCGATCCATGAGGGCAGAGCGCTGAAAGACATGACTTTGGAGGAAATGGACGCGCTTTGGGACGAGGCAAAGCATATTGAAAGTCTGCAGGAACAAGAATTTGGAGAATAGCGTGGAACCGTTCAGGCTACATATCTTAGGCTGTGGGAGTGCCGTGCCGACCTTGCGCCACCATCCATCCTCGCAACTCGTGGAGATTCACGACAAGGTTTTCATGATTGATTGTGGAGAAGGGACGCAAGTGCAGTTGCGACGCTCGAAGGTCCATTTCTTCAAGATCATTGCCATTTTTATTTCACACTTACATGGCGACCATTGCCTGGGATTGATAGGACTGATCAGCTCTTTTGGGTTGTTGGGGCGCACGGCACCATTGCATATCTATGCCCCAAAGGGTTTTGAGGCAATTTTAAATCTGCAACTCCAGACTTTTTGCCCCCATCTTGAATATAAAATCGTTTTTCATGCACTTGACACGCGAAAAACGGAAACGATTTATGAAGATCGTAGCGTTACGGTATCAACCATCCCATTGGAGCACCGCACGCCTTGTGCCGGATTCCTTTTTCAAGAAAGGCCGAAATTGCCACACATCCGAAGGGAAATGATAGATTTTTATGACATTCCTGTTTGCCAAATAAATAACATTAAGGCCGGAAAAGACTGGGTGCTTGACGATGGGACAGTGATAGAAAATAGCCGTCTCGTCATTCCGGCTGCCCCCCCTCGCTCTTATGCCTATTGCAGCGACACACGCTATATGCGCAACCTGCATAAAAGCATAAAACACGTGTCCACCCTTTATCATGAGGCAACCTATTTGGAGACCGAGCGGGATTACGCCGAGAAATACGCGCATTCGACAGCACTCGAGGCAGCGCAAGTCGCCAAGGCAGCGCAAGCACGACAACTGCTGCTCGGTCATTTCAGTTCAAGATATACAGACGAGAAACTCTTTCAGGATGAGGCCAGAGAGATTTTTCAGCAAAGTTTCATCGTAAATGAGGGCGATATTTTCGACATTTAGAGTTAAAAAACATTAAAAAACAACAATAAATATTTCCTTCATTTTGTTTTTTCATTCAAAATTCCTATCTTTGCAGAAAAGTATAAATAAAAAGAGATAAGAAGATGATGCGACGAATACTTTCTTTTGCTTTGATTTCTGTTCTGCTGTTGGGAGCGCCTACAGTTATTCAGGCAAGTGCAGCAATAGAAATTATTGATAATGATTTTCAAACGCCGACAATCAGTGTCAGCCATTCCACTGTGTTTGTTACAAATGCGATGGGTGAGACACTGAGGGTGTATAATGTTGCAGGCGTGTGTGTGATGAATGCTAAAATTGACAGTCCTGACAAACGGTTTGAATTAAGTCTGCCCAAAGGATGTTATATCCTGAAGGTAGGCAAGGTCGTCCGTAAGGTTTCTATCAAATAAGTGATGGAAATACATCAGATGCAAAGATTATACAAGGCTGCTTAAAGAAGATTAGGCAGCCTTAGTTTTTATTTAAAGTCTCGTGCTTATAGCATCTTCGTATTGGCGTAAGTCTTGTGTTTATAGATTTGTTTTTCTTTTTGTAGAAACATTCAACATTGGTAATATTTTCGGTAAATATACATTTTTTTGTCGGATTTGTGCTACCTTTGCACATCATAAATGAAATGATGTTAATTTTTTAAAGAAAATTGCTAGTCAAAAGGGCAAGAAATGAAAAGTCAAGTGTTGTATCGATTGCCGGGAGAACAATGTTATATGCAGCTTTCAAAGAAAGGAACAACCCCCATAATACTGTTGTCCAATTGTGATTTAAAAGGCATGGGCGGTTTTGTATTTGCACCGTTTGCGGCGGATGCAGGCTGTCCGACCTTGTTATTTGGTGCCGATGATGCTGAAACTTGTATGTTGCCTCAAATGGAAAGCCTGGATCTCCAATTGCGAAGAATATCGACTGTTGATGAGGAACGGGCGTCGTACGCAGGCGATTTTCGACGTTTTCATGAGCATTTGCTGTCTAGCCATTTCCAAAAACTGGTGCTCTCGCGCAGCAGTGAGTGGATTGTGGAAGGTGAGGTGGCGCCAGAACACTTGTTCTTCCATGCCTGTCGTGCCTATCCGGATGCCTTTGTCGCACTTGTAAAAACACCAAACCATGGCACTTGGCTGATGTCAACGCCCGAAGTGTTGTTGCGGACGGAGGGGAGAAACGGCTATACGATGGCGCTGGCAGGAACGATTCTGGCTACGGAACAGCCCGTATGGACGGATAAGAATAGGGAAGAACAGCGGCTCGTTGCCGACTATATCGCACGAACGGTGGCTCCTTTTTCCGAAGACACAAGCATCGGCGAACCGCAAACCGTGCGTGCTGCCAACGTGATGCACCTGCAGACAGACATTCGTTTTACGTTGCGCGATGACACGGCTGTCGCCAATTTGCTGGACGAATTGCACCCGACACCTGCTGTTTGCGGTCTGCCCAAAGCCGAAGCACGGCAGTTTATTCTTGCTAACGAACATGCTCCACGCCTTTATTATAGTGGTTTCTGCGGACTTTTCGACATGAACAGCCAAACCGCTCTTTATGTGTCCCTGCGTTGCATGCAAATACTCGACAACAAAGTTCGTCTCTATGCTGGTGGCGGGCTACTTCGTGGGAGCATGATGGAAAGCGAATGGCAGGAGACAGAAGCCAAGATGGAGACCATGCTAGGGCTCCTGCAGTAGTTTTTGCGCGTGTTTTCTTTCCTACAACATGTTTTTCGAGAAGAAAACGGTGGTTTTCTTTGATTTTTATGTAAAATATCCATATCTTTGCGCATGGATACAATATCTGTGTTTATGGTTTAAAGATTATTTCCTTGTTAATTTTGATGTGTATGGAACTTAATGCATTGATTAAAGACAACGCTGTCCGTCAGAAAAAAGGACTGCATTTCATTGCTGCATCCGTGTTGATTTGGTCGTTTTTGTTTTTGATACATCTCACGAATCTCACAATTGAGCAAAAGAATTTGCTCACCTTCTGCTCTTCTGCCGTCTTGTTTCCATTGGCATGGTTGCTAGCGAAGTGTTTTGGCATAGATTTTCAGGGAAAAGGCAATCCGCTGACCCGTGCGGGTATCGTCTTTTCCGTCAATCAAGTGCTTTACATCTTGATTGTCATGTGGGTGTTCGCTGCCGTTCCCGAAAAGATGCTGATGGTTTATGCAATGGTGTTCGGGGCGCATTTGATGCCGTTCAGCTTGATTTACCAGTCAAAGAGCTATCTGCTGTTTTCTATATTCATCCCCATTTTCTCACTCGTTATCGGGCATGTAGCATCCTCGTCGGTGCTGGCAGCATCGATGATTGGCATTGAAACACTGTTTACCACCTGCCTTTTTTATGAATGTAGGGCAATGAAAAGGGAAAATGGTAAGTCTTTGTGAAATTTTCAAAATGTATTCGAGCAAAGAAAATGTAAATATACTCACGGCATTGCTCGTAAAACACGGAGTAAAACATGCTGTGGTGTGCCCTGGCAGTCGCAATGCGCCTATCGTTCACAACCTGAACGAGTGTCCGGAAATCACGTGTTATCCCGTGACCGATGAACGCTCGGCAGGCTTTTATGCGTTGGGAATGACGCAACGGCTGGGCGAACCAGTCGCCGTTTGCGTTACATCGGGAACGGCATTGCTTAATCTTGCGCCTGCAGTAGCTGAGACTTATTACCAGAAACAGCCGTTAGTGGTGGTCTCTGCCGACCGTCCGGCAGCGTGGATTGACCAACTTGACGGCCAAACGCTGCCTCAAGCGGATGCTCTCGGGCGTTTTGTGAAACGTGCCGTTACGCTCCCAGAGCCGAAAAATGATGAGGAACGGTGGTATTGTAATCGCTTGGTGAACGAGGCATTGTTGGCTACAAAGCGGCACGGCGGCGGTCCAGTGCATATCAATGTGCCTATCTCGGAGCCGCTTTTTGAGTTTACGACAGAGAATTTGCCCGACGAACGGAACATATGTCTGGTAGAGAAAGACGATGTACCCGCCGAGATGGCGTTCGAAGAATTCGTTTGTGACTTCGAACAGGCAGAGCGCCCGATGGTTATTTTGGGACAAAGCGATGACGGCTTGCTCCTGCACGAAACCAGCAATCTGCATACCGTCAAGGAATGTGTTCCCGTTCT
>ODAI014028743.1_pt1 | contig 11491 bp, 10 predicted proteins | sample 1539321 | NCBI WGS metagenome assembly ODAI01 (sample SAMN02144231, study PRJEB22623) | gut metagenome | biome: sheep rumen | host: Ovis aries | place: New Zealand
CCAGTATCCTCACTGCTGGAGATGTAACAGCCCCATAATCTACCGTGCTACAGAGCAGTGGTTCTGCTCCGTGAACGGATTCAAGGACGAGGCTATCAAGGCTATTGAAAGTGTTAAGTGGATACCTGAGTGGGGCGAGGACCGCATCAAGGGAATGGTCCGTGACAGAAGCGACTGGTGTATCTCCCGTCAGAGAACATGGGGCGTTCCGATACCTGTTATCTATTGTAAGGACTGCGGAAAGCCTATCTACAATGACGTTACGATAAAGGCTATCGCTGACCTCTTCCGCAAGGAAGGCTCCGACGCATGGTGGACAAAGGAAGCCTCCGAATTCATCCCTTCAAGCGTAAAGTGCGACTGCGGCTGCGGTGAATTCACCAAGGAGTATGACATCATGGACGTTTGGTTCGACAGCGGCGTTTCACATACCTCAGTTATGGAGGGTGACGACTTCCCAAGCCTCTCATGGCCTGCTGACCTCTACCTTGAAGGCGCTGACCAGTACAGAGGATGGTTCCAGTCCTCACTGCTCACATCTGTAGTATTCAAGGGCAGCTCCCCCTACAAGGCTGTATGCACACACGGCTGGGTAGTTGACGGCGAGGGCAAGACAATGCACAAGTCCCTCGGAAACGGTATTGACCCCAGTGAGATAACAGACCAGTACGGCGCTGACATCCTCCGTCTGTGGGTAGCATCCTCCGATTACCACAGCGATATACGTATATCCAAGCCTATCCTCAGCCAGCTTTCCGACGCTTACAAGAAGATAAGGAACACTGCAAGGTTCATCCTCGGAAACCTGGGCAACGGCGATGGCTTTGACCCTGACAAGGACTCCGTTTCTGACGACAAGCTCACAGAGCTCGACAAGTGGGCACTCATGAAGCTGGATAACCTTATCGACAAGGTAAAGGAAGGCTACGAGGCTTTCGATTTCCATATCGCATTCCACGCAATACACAATTTCTGCGTAATAGATATGTCCAACTTCTACCTTGACATCATCAAGGACAGACTCTACTGTGAGAAGGAGAAGTCTGAGCTGAGACGCTCTGCACAGACTGCAATGTACCGTATACTCAGCGCAGTTGCAAGACTTGCAGCTCCTATCATCTCATTCACAGCCGAGGAGATATGGCAGTTCATGCCTCACACCTCCGGCGACGACACAGAGAGCGTATTCCTCAACCAGATGCCTGAGAAGTCCGGTATCGAGTTCAGTGCTGATTTCACTGACAAGTGGAGCTTCATCTACGATACAAGACTTGCTGCCAACAAGGTCCTTGAGGACGCAAGAAATGAAAAGCTCATCGGTAAGTCACTTGAGGCAAAAATAATCATCAAGAGCTCCGATGCTGACTATGACAGATATGCTGCACTGGCTGACCAGCTTGCAGAGATACTCATAGTTTCCGGAGTTGAAGTTGAAAAGTCCGGAGCTGAGACCTCATTTGAGGTCGCAAAGGCTGACGGTGAGAAGTGCGAGCGCTGCTGGTGCTACTCCAAGTACGTTGGCACTAACCACGAGCATCCCACACTCTGCGAGAGATGTGCGATAGCTATTGAAGTTTGATTTGTAACTATATTGCCTGCTGTCTGAAAGGCGGCAGGCGTATTGTTTGATTGAAAGGAAAATGACCTTGGGAGCGACTCTGCTTGTTTTATCTATTGCTGTCCTGATCGGAGCTGACCAGCTCATCAAGTACTGGGCAGTACACACATTACAGCCGAAGGGGACTATGGAGTTCATACATTTCGGCAACTTCAAGGTCTTTGACCTGACCTATCTTGAAAACGACGGAGCCATTTTCGGAAGTATGTCCGGACAGCGGTGGTTCCTCATAGGCTTCACGCTGATAGTGATAATCGCCGGAATGGTGGGGCTTTTCCTGCTGAGGAAGCGTTCAAGGCTCCTGACAGCGGCAATAGCTCTGTTCATAGCAGGGGGCATTGGCAACTTCATTGACCGTGTGCGCTATGGATATGTTGTGGATATGTTCGAGTTCAAGATATTCAAATTTGCAATATTCAATTTTGCAGACATCTGCGTGACCTTCGCCTTCATAATGCTGCTGGTCTATGGTATATTCATCGACCCGAAGATAGAAAAGGCAAAGAAGGCTGAAAAAGAGGCTGAGAAAAATGAGTGAACAGGTCAGCCTGACACCTTCACCGGAGGACACCGGGGGAAGGATAGATAAATATATTTCGGACAATATTGCACAGCTTACCCGTTCCGCTGTACAGGGACTCCTGACTGATGGCGCTGTTCTGGTGAACGGCAGCGGAGTAAGCAAGAACTACAAGTTAAGACCGGGAGACAGTGTGACTGTCCTCATACCGGACCCGCAGCCAATGGATGCTGTCCCGGAGGACATCCCCCTGGACATAATCTACGAGGACCGGGACCTTCTTGTGGTGAACAAGCCTAAGGGTATGGTGGTGCATCCGGCTCACGGAAACTGGTCCGGGACTATGGTGAATGCTCTGCTCCACCACTGCGGCGGCAGTCTTTCCGGGATAAACGGAGTCATTCGGCCGGGGATAGTCCACCGCATCGACAAGAACACCAGCGGTCTGCTTATCGTGGCGAAGAATGATTCCGCCCACCTGCATCTTGCGGAGCAGATAAAGGCACATAGCTTCACCCGTGAATACGAAGCGGTGGCTGTGGGAGCGTTCAAGGAGTCCGAGGGCACAGTTGACGCACCCATAGGCCGGCACAAGACCGACCGGAAAAAAATGTGCGTGACACAGGAAAATTCCCGGAACGCAGTCACACATTACAGTGTGATAAGGCAGTACGGAGGCTATGCCCACGTAAGGCTCAGGCTGGAGACCGGAAGGACTCACCAGATACGAGTCCACCTGGCCTATATCGGCCACCCTGTGCTGGGCGACGACGTCTACGGCAAGCCTTTCAAGGGACTTGAGGGCCAGTGTCTCCACGCAAAGAAGATAGGATTCATCCACCCCTCCACAGGGGAGTATATGGAATTTGACAGCGAGCTGCCGGAGTATTTTCAGGCAGTACTGCGAAAACTGGAAAAGATGTAGGAGGTCAGCTCTTGTTTGAAGATATAACCAAAGTCATCCTGCTGAGTGATATGGACGGTACTCTGCTTGATTCATCCAAGAATATCACAGATACCGACCGCAGCGCCATAAGGCGATTCAAGGAGCTCGGCGGACATTTCACCGTGGCAACAGGCAGGACCATCCAGTCCTTTGAGCAGTACGTTGAGCTGCTGGAGCTCCGTGACCCGGTGATAATGTACAACGGCGCCGCTATCCACGACTACGGCTCCGGAGAGACTCTGTACACACACCCTTTGCCGGCAAATGCCAGACAGACGGCCATGAAGATAATGGAGCTCATGCCTGAGCTTGGCGGTGAGGTCCTCAGGACCGAGGGTACCTACGTATTCCGGAACAACGATTATCAGATACTCCATACAAAGCTCTGCGGGATAGTCCCAAACTATGCGGAGCTCAGCGAGATAGAGGAGGGCGGCTGGCTGAAGGTCCTTTTCTCCATGTCTCCTGAGGATATGGACTACATACAGACCCTTGTGAAGCACATCGACTGCTCTGGACTGGATTTTGTGAAGTCCTCGGAGATGTTCTACGAGATGCTGCCGGCAGGAGTCAGCAAGGGTTCGGCCCTTGAACAGTACCGGAAACTTTCAGGCTATGAGGGGTATACCTTTGTGGCTGTGGGAGACTTCGACAACGACATAGAAATGATATCAGCAGCAGACCTGGGAGCCTGCCCTGCCAATGCTGAGGAGTCGGTCAAGTCAAAGGCAGACCTGGTACTGGAGCACACCAATGACGAAGGAGCTGTTGCAGAGCTGATAGAGCATATCATCAGCCGCTGCGGAACTCAGAAAAGCTAAAAAACGGCCTGTGCCGTATAATAATACTGGAGGTTATTATGGACGCATCAAAGAAAAAAGACCTGCAAAAGATCGCCTGTAAGGTGAGAATGGGCGTTATCGAGGGAACTTATAACGCCAAGTCCGGACATCCCGGCGGTTCGCTGTCAATAAGCGACACTCTGACATACCTTTACTACAGCAAGATGAACGTTGACCCAAAGGACCCTGACAATGCCGACAGAGACAGACTCGTCCTTTCAAAGGGACACACAGCACCTGCACTTTACTCAGTGCTGGCACAGAAGGGCTACTTCTCTGTGGAGGAGCTGAAGTCACTGCGTCACATCGGAGCACTTTTACAGGGACATCCCTGCATTCACATCCCCGGAGTGGATATGTCCAGCGGTTCACTGGGACAGGGCATCTCTGCTGCCTGCGGAATGGCACTTGCAGGAAAGCTCAACGGAAAGTCCTATAATGTATACACTATCCTCGGTGACGGCGAGATAGAGGAAGGCCAGGTATGGGAGGCAGCAATGTTCGCCGCTCATTACAAGCTGGGCAACCTCGTGGCAGTAATAGATAACAACGGCCTCCAGATAGACGGCCCTGTAACAGAGGTCTGCTCACCTGAGCCTATCACAGACAAGTTTGCAGCTTTCGGCTGGCACGTAATAACAATGGACGCTCACGACTTTGACAGCATTGAGGCTGCATTTGATGAGGCGTCAAGCGTCACAGACAAGCCTGTGGCTATAATCCAGAAGTCCGTTAAGGGCAAGGGCGTATCCTTTATGGAGAACCAGGTAGGCTGGCACGGTACAGCACCCAACAAGGAGCAGTACGACCAGGCTATGTCCGAGCTCAATGCACAGTTAAAGGAATTGGAGGACTGAGAAAATGGCAGATGTTATCAAAAAGGCTACCAGAGAGAGCTACGGCGAGGCACTCAGAGACCTCGCAGAGGAATACAAGGACCTTGTAGTCCTTGACGCAGACCTTGCTGCTGCAACAAAGACCGGAATTTTCAAGAAGGCATATCCGGACCGTTTCTTCGACTGCGGAATCGCAGAGGCAAACATGATGGGTGTTGCAGCAGGACTTGCAGCCTGCGGAAAGATACCCTTTGCGTCCACATTTGCAATGTTTGCAGCAGGAAGAGCCTATGAGATAGTCCGCAACTCCATTGGCTATCCCCACCTCAATGTAAAGATAGGAGCAACTCACGCAGGAATCTCAGTAGGAGAGGACGGAGCAACTCACCAGTGCAACGAGGACATCGCTCTTATGAGGACTATCCCCGGCATGACTATCATCAACCCCTGTGACGACGTAGAGGCAAGAGCTGCCGTAAAGGCTGCTCTGGACTTCAACGGCCCTGTATATATGCGTTTCGGACGTCTTGCGGTACCGGTAATAAACGATAAGGACACCTACAAGTTCGAGCTTGGCAAGGGAGTTACTATGAAGGACGGAAATGACGTAACTATCGTAGCTACCGGACTTATGGTAAACGAAGCACTGGAGGCTGCAAAGTCACTGGAGAATGACGGTATATCTGCAAGAGTCGTAAACATCCACACTATCAAGCCCCTTGACAGGGAGCTCATCTGCAAGTGTGCAAAGGAGACAGGACTAATCGTAACAGCCGAGGAGCACAGCATCATCGGCGGACTGGGCTCAGCAGTAGCAGAGGCAGTAACAGAGTGCTGTCCTGTGCCTGTAGTGAAGATAGGTGTAAACGATGAATTCGGCCACTCAGGTCCCGCAGTTGACCTGCTGAAGGAATTCGGACTTTCCGCAGAGAACATTGCAGCCACAGTAAAGAAGGCGCTTAACAAGTAAGGGCAAAGGCTGTTGTCTTGTCATCAGGCAAATAGATGTTATATCAGAGGACTGACGAAATGTCGGTCCTCTTTGTTGTATATGCACAAAAATATTTGGCTGAAAAATGGCTCACTTGGCTATTGTGTATTATTTTATAGTATGCTACAATAAGTATATCCAAATCCCTTATACTTTTATTTAAAAAGGAGTGATCTATATGAAAAAAATGATTAAACGTGCGGCAGCGGCAGCCCTTGCGCTGACTATTGTAGGCGGTGCTTTGCCGGCTGTATCTGGCAGTGCGAATATGTTTGATAATGCTATTGTTGCCGAGGCGGCTGAAATCGGGAGTATAATCAATTTTGGCGAAAACATCGGCGATTATCCAGGATATTATGCTTCTGCCGACGGAAGAACAGTACAAATGCTTGGGTTAGAAATGGAATTAATGGATTATGGTTATTATTATGAGAACACAAGAATAGGTGTTGCCTATCCGCAAACTGAGTATGAAAGCGAGAATACGGATATTTTGGTTAGTGTCCCCGCAGGAAGAGAACTTGAAGTACCGACAGGAGTAAAAATCATTGCCGGAACAGGCAATCAAAACGATCCATATCAGCTTGAACTTATTTACGGCGAGCCTATGGGTGATTTTCAAGAAGTAGCAGTAGGTACAAAGTGGTATATTGGCGATATTATCAATACAAATGCGTATTTCACTGTTTCACTTGTTGCTAATACAGTGTTTTCTGACTATTGCACTTATCCTATAACGGGGCGTTTTTTGAGGAAAGAACTTTCAGCCCCCGAATTATATAATGGAAGTTATAATGGACGTGATAAAGACTTTGCGATGTTTAAGAATGTTGTATCTGTAATATCAGAGGATTGGATACAGATAAAAAATAACGGGAAACTTGTCATTGTATGTGATGGTGAAAAAGACAAACCAGCCTATATATGCTTTGAAGGTAATCCTACTTCTATTATCGGAATAGAAGTAATAGATGGTATCGGAACAGAAGAAGCTCCTTTTATTCTTGCACCTATTATTGATGAAAACATCATGACAATTTCATTCAGCTCAGAAGGTACAGGTTCTATGCCCAATGGCTATACTGATGATAATGGAGAATATACTCTGCCAGAATGCACATTTAATGCACCTGAAGGTACAACATTCAAGGGCTGGAAGATAGGAGACACAATCTATCAACCCGGCGATACGATAACTCCTACAGAGGATATAACGGCGGTTGCTGTATGGGGGAGAGATAACAAGGTCACAGGTGCAAGCGTGAGCCTTGACGGAACTATCGGAGTGAATTTCTACTCTGTATTAAACAGTAATACCGCAAAGACTGTTCTCAGCGGTCCCAACGGCGATATCGAGATAACAGACCTTGAAAGCACTAAGCAGGATAACGGACAGTACAAGTTCAGCTACCCTGTTTATTCAAATCAGGCAGACGAAAAGGTTTCTCTCAAATTGTTCGATGCAGACGGCAATCAGCTTGACGTTTATAATTCCGGCGGCGAGCTTGACGAGGATAAGACTATCGAATTTTCCGTAAACGACTATATCACAGGCTACGAAGCAAGCGAAAACACCAAGCAGAATGACCTTGTTGCAGCTCTCGACAATTACTGCAAGGCTGCGGATAATTATTTCAACGGCGCAGGCAATACTGTTGAGGGTATCAGCGGTATCAATTACAACAGCGTAAAGGGATATGCTCCCACTTTATGCGGAAACAAAATGGCACTTCTGCTAAATGCTGACACTTCTATCCGTATATTCTACAACGGTGATGCCGAGCAGGCTAATCTGAATTACGGCGACGCTCTTTTAACTAAGATAACCAAGGGCGAAAAGTCTTATTTCGAGATACCCAATATTTCAGCAGACAAGCTCAGCAAGGAGTTTGTACTTGTTATCGGTGATGACGAATTGGAGTTCAGCGCATTGTCCTACAGCGTTCTTGCACTGAAAAAGACCACCGACCAGAATCTTTGGAATCTCTCAAAGGCACTCTGCGTTTACGCAGACGCTGCAAAGGCATATAAGGAAAGCCTGTGATTTAAGTGAGGAGGATAACAATGAAAGAAAAATATACAGCTCCCGAAGTAGAGATAGTTGAGTTCGACAACGAGGATGTAATAACTACAAGTAATCAGACTCCCGAACTTGGCGAGTAATAAATCACATAAAACAGGCAGTCCAAGCGGCTGCCTGTTGTTTTTCATTGAGTGCGGAAAATGCCTGTCTGACCGCTGACGGTCTGATGTGTACATCCTGCAAACGGCTAAACATAGGCATTTGGTAGGCTTAGAAAATATCATAAATCTATTGCAAAATCCGGGGCAATGGTATATAATAATGATATGCTTATTAAAAACAGATAAGGAGAAATATGATGATATACGAAAATATCCTGGAAGCAATGGGACATACTCCTATGATAAAGCTGGCCCGCATGAACAAGCCCGGCAATGCCGACGTGATCGTTAAGTTCGAGGGACTCAATGTAGGCGGCTCGGTAAAGACACGTACCGCATACAATATGATACTCCACGCAGAAAAGGAGGGTCTCATCAACAAGGACACGATAATCGTCGAGCCTACCAGCGGAAATCAGGGCATAGGCCTTGCACTTGTGGGAGCAGTCAGAGGCTACAGGACTATAATAATCATGCCGGACTCCGTAAGTGAGGAGCGCAGAAAGCTGGTCCGCCATTACGGTGCCGAGGTAATACTCATCCACGACGACGGAGACATCGGAAAGTGCATCGAGGAGTGCCTGAATACAGCCCTCAGAATGGCTGCCGAGGACCCCAACGTCTTTGTACCTCAGCAGTTTGCCAACCCTAATAACACCAACGCTCACAAGTACCACACCGCCCTGGAGATACTTGAGCAGACAGCAGTGAAGATAGACGGCTTCTGCTCCGGCATCGGCACAGGCGGTACAATAACAGGTATAGGCGAGGCCCTGAAGGCCCAGTATCCTGACATAGAGATATGGGCAGTTGAGCCGGAGAACGCAGCGATACTTGCAGGCGGCACCATAGGCACACACCTCCAGATGGGCATAGGCGACGGCATAATCCCTCCCATACTGAACAAGGAGATATACGACAATATCTACATCGTCACAGACGAGGAGGCTATCCAGACAGCCAAAGACCTTGCCGCAAAGGAGGGCATAATGTGCGGTATATCCAGCGGAACGAATGTAGCTGCCGCCCTTAAACTGGCAGAAAAGCTGGGTCCCGGAAAAACAGTGGTGACAATACTTCCAGACACTGCCGAAAGGTACTTCTCCACACCGCTCTTTGACGAGTGAGACATGAATGGGGGACGGGGAAAATGAATAAGAAATATCTTCCTGCATTCCTGCCGGTACGCTCAGTGATTTTCCTGCTGATATTTGTACTTGGTTCAGTGATGACCGGCAGGGACATAGACCACATAAGCAACTGGTGGTCCATAGCAGCTACACTTGTGAATGTGGGGACCATACTTCTGCTGGTATTTCTTGCAAGAAAGTGCGGCTTCAATTACCGGGAGCTGATAAACTATCAGAAGGGCAAGACAAGAGCAAAGCAGGTCATCATTGTGACCGCAGTGGTACTCCTTATGGGAATGGGCGGGATGTTCCTTGCAGGCTTTCTGTGCTACGGAGTCATACCCTATCTTGCGCCTATGATGATAGCGCCTATACCTGTAGTACTTGCTGTGATAAACATACCGCTCCTTCCGGTGACAACAGCCCTTGCAGAGGACGGCCTGTATTTAGGCTGTGGAGTTGACAAGATAAAGAACAAGTACGCAGCAATACTGATACCGGCATTTTTCTTTGCATTGCAGCACTGCTTCATCCCGACGATATTTGAGGCAAGGTACATACTGTATAGATTTCTGTCGTTCCTGCCTCTGACTATATGGCTTTGCTGGTATTATCACAAGGAACGTGACCCGCTTCCTATAATGATAGGTCACGCAGTCATAGATGTGGCAACGGTGATGCAGATAGTTGCCACATCAGCGATACCCGGATTTTACGATAAAATGTGCGAAAATTAAAATATGCCCCGGAGCAGAAGCTCCGGGGCAGTTATCATATACGGGAGTTATATCCTGTACTGGGCATTATAGACCTTTTCGCCCAGCATAAATCTAATTTTCAGCAGTTTTTCAGTAGTTTCCGCAGAGATTATCTCAGCGTCCCGGAGCTTCATGATACCGCTTAGCAGCCGGAGCTGTTCAGAGGTGTACTCTGCAGCGTTGTCTGAGTTGAACAGCACACCGCCGGTCATGGCATTTATCTCTGCCAGGCACTTTTTCTGGGGAGCTGTCAGTGAGGTATTATCCGAGCGGAGGATGAAAACGTCGGGGTCGTTGTAGAAGAAGCGTCCATTGAGCTGACGGCGGAAAACTGAATTGAGGATAGTGTTCCTTGTGCTGACTCTTTCACGGTGGAGGAGCCTCATATGGGGCTTGTCGTTCCAGTCAAGGCTGACGTCGCAGCCAATGCGGCAGTAGTCAACATAGCCGAAGGCAGATGCCAGAGGAACTCCGCAGCCCAGTATAAGGGCATCTCCGGCGAATTCACGGAGCATGGCCATAGCGTCGGCCATTATCATTCCACGGGTCCTGCCGGCTCTTGGGACGATACAGGCGGCATAGAGAAAGTCCAGCTTCAGCAGGCCGAAGCCCCACTCATTGACCACAGTATTGAACACATTCCTGAGGTGCTCCCGGAAATCCTGATTGTAGATGTCCAGAGCATAGAAGCCGCTCCAGTTGGAGCCACCCTTGACGTAATTCCCCTCATCGTCAGTGACAAGCCAGTCCTTGTGCAGAGCGAACAGTTCAGACTTCTCCTCACATACCAGGGGAGCCAGCCACAGTCCGGGGACCATGTCCTTGCTGCGGATGTCACCGGCAGTTTTTTTCATCCCCTCCGGGAACTTTTCACTGTCAACGGAGAGCCAGTCGCCAACGGCTGTCTGATAGCCGTCGTCTATCTGGAAAATATCCGCCTTGAACTTCTGACCGGCCAGTCCCTCCAGGTCCTGAGCGATGATGCTGTCGCTGATGTTCTGATAGTGGCGGTACCAGCTCGTATAGCCGAAAACCGGCTTCACATCCGGGCGGAGCTTTGTTCCGAGAGCCTCTGCCCAGCGGTCAAACACTTCCTTTTCGCTGCCCTCAGTAATGATGAGGTCTATACCGCTGTAGTCTCCGCATAGCTCAAGTCCGGAGCAGTCCTTGGTAACGATGATGATATTTCCGGCTGTGTCAGTGACTATTTTAGTGAATCCGGACTTCTCGCTGAGAGAGCCGATAAAGCAGAAGAACTCTCTGGTACGCACATAGCCGTAGGACCAGCCATGGAGCTGCCCCTCATGGCCGTAGCTGGTGAAGTCGTAGTCGCCGTAGCGGTTGAGTGCCCACTTCTCTATAGTTTTAGCAGGGACTCTTTCCAGACTGTGCATACGTCCGTTAGTGCGGTGCTCGACGCTGTCTGTCCAGGACTGGTAGCCGTTGAGGAATATCCTGTCCTGGTCTGAGAAATCGTGTTCAAAAACGGCACTTAGCTGTCTGAGCGTGACAGGTCTGCCGGACCTTATGTCAGCGGAGAAGAAGTCGCCGGTGGTGTGGATGTCAAGGCTGAACCCCTCCGAGCTTACAGAGCGGCAGGTAGTGACAGAGAACAGCTCGTCGCCGTCCTCGAAAGAAAGGTGTACCTGTTTGAGTTTAAGCATTA
>ODAI012337854.1_pt1 | contig 11489 bp, 7 predicted proteins | sample 1539321 | NCBI WGS metagenome assembly ODAI01 (sample SAMN02144231, study PRJEB22623) | gut metagenome | biome: sheep rumen | host: Ovis aries | place: New Zealand
AGCTCTCGCCGAATCCCGATGAGGCATAGACGTAGCCGGCGATGCAGCGTGCCGACTGCTGGCGGATGACCGACAGCAGGTAGTCGTGCTTGCCTACGAGCTCGTTGCTTGCCGAGAGGTTGAAGATGATGTCGCTGCCGGCGAGCGCCTGGCTGCTGCTTGGCGGTATCGGAGTCCAGAGGTCCTCGCAAATCTCGGCCGAGAAGCAGAACTCGCCGCACGATATTATGATGTCGGTGCCGAAAGGTATGTTGCGCTGTCCGGCGAAGTCGATGCTCTGTCTTGTGGCGTCGATGGCGGATGCGAACCAGCGTGTCTCGTAGAATTCGTTGTACGAAGGCAGGTGCGTCTTAGGCACTATGGCGTTAATCACTCCGTGCTGCATGATGACGGCGCAGTTGTAGAGCGAGTTGCCAGCCACGACAGGCAGTCCGGCTATGATGTTGACGTTCAGGTTCTCCGTCTCGCGCAGGATGAATCTCAGAGCCTCCTCGGCCTTGCTTATGAGCAGTTGCGACGCGAAAAGGTCTGCGCATGTGTATGCGGTCACAGACAGTTCGGGGAAGCAGACTATCTGCACGCCCTCGTTTTCCGCCTTCTTGGCGAGTCCGACTATGCTTGCGGCGTTGGTCATGCAGTCCGCCACTTTCACGCTTGGCACTGCGGCCGCTACTCTTACGAAACCGAATCTTTTCATTTATTCTTAGGTATATATACTTTTTCCTTGTACAAGATGCCTTTGGCTTTGTTCAGTTGCTGGTACTTCTCGAAAAGCGCTTTCCTCTTCTGCTCGTCATGCTCCTTGTCGGCAATTTGGATTTCCGCCTTCACCTCGCTTATGGCCGACAGCAGAACCTTGTATTTGAGCGCTCTTGTGAGTGTCAGCAGGTCGTCGCGCAGTCGGTGGTAGTTCTGTCCGTACTGCTCTTTCTGCGATTTGCTCAGGTGGTATTTCTCTATGCCTATGTTAGTGGCGGTCTGCGACACCTCATAGTCCGAGTTGTTGAACAGGAAGCGCGACAGTTTCTCCAGCTCCACTTCCGCGTTGGCGTAGAATGCCGCCTTGTCCTCAAGCTTGGCGAATGAAGTTTCGTCGGCGAAAACGCTTCCGTAAGGCACGCAGTTCTCGGGCGACTGGCAGTGTTCGTAGGCTGCCGCGAAGAGCTTTTGGAAAGCCGTGTCCTTGAACGTTATATTGTCTATCTCCAAGTCGCGTTTTATGAAGTCCACTGCGGAAACCCAGTTGCCGTCTTCGTCGGTGAACAGGTACAGCGCTCCGTATCTGATGATGAATTTTATGAGGTCGGCTTCTTCGCGGAAATACGGATTGGCCGCTTTCTTAGGCTCTGGAGCGGCGGTCGTCGTGGTCGTCGCGCTGGCTTTGCGCTCACGCTCTTTCAGCTGTTCCACCAGTCTCTGCCGCTCGGCTTCCTTCTGCTCCTGGGTGCTTTGGTTCAGTCTTATTCTGTCTATCTCGTTAAAGAGCATCGCCTCCTCAATCTCCATCATGCGGCTGCACTCTCTGACATAGACGGCGCGTGTGATGGTGTCTGGGATTACGGAAATGCTCTTCACGATGTCTTGTATCAGTTGGGCGCGCTTTATCGGGTCGTTGCCTGCATCGGCCATCAGCAGCTGTGTCTTGAATTTCAGGAAATCGACAGCGTTGTTCTCGAGGAATGCCACAGTCTCGTCGGCGTTGTGCGTCTGTGAGTATGAGTCGGGGTCCTCGCCGTTGGGCAGCGATACCACCTTTATGTTCATGCCTTCAGCAAGCAGCATGTCTATTCCTCTTATGGAGGCGTGTATGCCGGCAGCGTCGCCGTCGTATAGCACAGTGACGTTGTTGGTGAAGCGGTGTATCAGGCGTATCTGCCCTGTGGTGAGCGACGTTCCGGATGATGCCACAACGTTCTTGATGCCGGACTGGTGCATGGATATGACGTCCATGTAGCCTTCGACGAGGTAGCACCTGTCGTTGCGCACGATGTCCTGCTTGGCTTGGTAGATGCCGTAGAGCTGGTCGCTTTTATGGTAAATCTCGCTTTCGGGCGAATTGACGTATTTGGCTAACTTGTCGCTTTTCTTCAGGATTCGTCCGCCGAACGCAACGACCTTTCCCGAGATTGTCTGCACTGGGTAGATTACTCGTCCGCGGAAACGGTCCACGACGCCGAACTCATTGTCGAGCGTGAGTCCGGTCTTGACGAGATATTCCTTGCTGAATCCTTTCTTCAGGGCTTCCTTTGTGAAGGCGTCCTTCTCGCTGAGGCTGTATCCGAGCTGGAAGGTCTTTATCGATGCGTCGTTTATGCCGCGTTCACGGAAGTATGTCAGTCCGACGCTTCGTCCTTCGGCGTTGTTGGTCAGTATGTCGGCGAAGTAGTCGCGCGCGAACTCGTTTGCGGCGAAAAGAGCCTCACGCTCGCTGCGTTGCGCTTTCTGCTCGTCGGTCAGCTCGCGTTCCTCCACCTCGATGCCGTATTTCTTGGCAAGCATCTTGAGCGCCTCGTAGTAATTCACCTGCTCTATCTCCATTATGAAGTTGACAGGATTGCCGCCCTTGCCGCAGCCGAAGCAGTGGCAGATGCCTTTGGACGGCGACACGACGAACGACGGCGTCTTCTCGCTGTGGAACGGGCACAGGCCTTTCAGATTGACGCCTCTCCTATGCAATGACACATACTCACCCACAACCTCCTCAATCTTGGCGGCTGACATTATCTTGTCTATGGTAAGCTGGTCTATCATAACGGCGTCGTAAAAACGAATATCACGAAGTTATACAAAAAAAGCGATATCACACACCTTTGCCAGTGACGATGGTTCTTATTGTGTACAATATGATTTTTATATCCACAGCCAGAGAACGGTTCTGCAGGTAGATGTGCTCAATCTTGGCTCTCTCGAGCATCTTCTCCTCGTTCTCGGCATATCCGTACTTCACCATGCCCCACGAGGTGAGTCCAGGCTTCACCTGGTATCTCAGCGCATAGTCGGGCGACATGAGCACGAGCTTGCTGGCGAAGTATGGCTGCTCTGGTCTTGGGCCCACGATGGACATCTGTCCTATGAGCACGTTGAAGAGTTGAGGCAGCTCGTCGATGCGGTATTTTCTGAGCAGTCGTCCGACTTTGGTGATTCTCGGGTCGTTGTTGCTTGTCAGCACGTGGCTGTGCTCCGGATTGTCGTCGCAGTACATCGAGCGGAACTTGTACATGGTGAACGGTTTGGCGTGCAGTCCGAGTCTTTCCTGCTTGTATATCACAGGTCCTTTGCTTCCGGCTTTTATCATAATCGCCACGACAAGGAAGAACGGCATCAGCAGCACCAGTGCGATGAACGACGCCACTCTGTCCGCCACGTTCTTGACGTTCTCCTGCCAATCCGGCATAGGCGAGCGCAGTATCGACACGAGAGGGTAGCTGTATAGCACGTTGGTGTGGTATGGCGCGGCGAAGAACTTGCCGTAGTCGGCAGGCGAGATCATTATGTTGATGTATGTGTCGTTGAGCTCGGATATGAGCAAGGTCATGAGGTCGTTGTCCTGATGCTCTGTCGCTATTATGACGTTCTTCACATCGTTTTCCTTCGCTATTTTGCCGAGCGTGTTGTCCTTGTCAAGTGTTATGACGGGAGCTTGCAGTCCTTCCGCCTTGTCGTCGCCGTAGCTTATGAATCCTATGATGTAGTAACCGGACGAGAGCGGCAGGTTATTGAGCATCTGTGCAGTTTGTCTCGCGTGTCTGCCTGTTCCTATGATCAATGTGTTGAATCCGATTTCCCTGTCGTGTATCATGTGGGCGATTCTCTGCGTCTGGCACAGTCTGATGATGTATGTCAGCAAGAATTGCAGCAGGAAGAGCGTGGTTATCGAGACGTTTATCTCGTTATATTCAATCTCGTCGTTGGATACGGTGATGAAGAACAGCACTAAACATCCAAGCAGTGTAGTGGCGAAGGTAGTTACCAGCTCGTTGAGACGCGACTTGATGAATGTGGAGTTGTAATAGCCCGACAGGTAGTGCAGGAACGACCATCCGGCGGTGTACAATGACAGCGAAACGAAGAACTTCGTGCCGAACGAGAACGGACTTATCTCCAGCACGAAAATCTTGAACAGGTAATAAACAACCCACGACAGCATGGCAGCGGCGATGTCGCCGATGATGTACTTCGCTTTCTGTCGCGATTCGTTTTCTCTTGTTATCGACCTTGTCAAGACTCTGGCTATTTTCTTATTATTTGTATTTCGTTCTTCATCGTCAGTTTGATGATGACAGACGGCGCAGACTTCGTCTTGTCCTTCTGGCGGTATTTCACCACATAGTCCACGTTGTCTATTATCTCCTGGCTGATTTCGTTGAAGAAGGCTGCCGACGGCTGTCCGCTTATGTTAGCCGATGTCGATACTATAGGACGGTGCAGCGCTTGGCACATTCTGATGCAGAAAGGGTCGGACGTAACTCTGATGCCCACGGTGCCGTCCTCGGCTATGAGCGACGGAGCCAGGTTTCTCGCGTTCGGGTATATGATGGTCGTCGGACGTGTGGCGAACTCCATGAAGTCCCATGCCATCTCTGGCACATCCACGTAGCCTTGCAGTTTGCCGGGTGCGTCCAGCAGCGCCAGCATCGTCTTGTTCTCCGGTCTGTGCTTTATGTCGAATATCTTCTGTACAGCCTCCTCGTTGGTGGCGTCGCATCCGATGCCCCATATCGTGTCGGTCGGGTAGAGTATTATTCCGCCACGGTTCATCACCTCGACGGCGTTCTTCACGTCTTTGTTGAAGTCCTCTCTGGCGTTATTTCTTCTTTCCATTTCTCTTTTTCTTTACTGCCTTCTTTGCAGGCTGTTTCTCCGCAGGCTCGACAGATGTCTTGACCTCCGTCTCCGCCATCACGTCTCCTGCGTTCACGTCGGCAGGTGTGCGTGGTCTGAGTTCCGACTGCCAGCTGTAATGCTTCAGCATGTCCTCGTCCTCTGGTATCTGGTCCTCGGGATACAGTGTGCCGCTGCCGTTCGGAGTCATCACGAGCCGCTCCATCTGTCCGTCCTTTATGTAAACGTACAGTTTGCTGCTCGCGCCGCGGTTCATTCCTATCATCGTGCCGTCTTCCTCCCTTGCCCAGTATATGGACTCTGCGTTGCCGTCCACTATCACATAGTCAAGTTTATTGTTTTTGACGTATCCTGTAAGTTTCTTTCCTTCCACTTGGTTGAACTTGCCTTTGGCGTCATCCATCGTGCCGGCAGCCCAGCCCAGCACTCTCAGCTCCTTGATTTTCTTGTTTTCGCCCATCTGCGCCTCCATCCACTCTCCTGTGATTTGTGTCGAGTCGCTCCATATCACTGGTGAGCCCATCATCTTGGCTATAGAATCTTGTGTGTGGTATATTATGCTGTCGCATTTTCCTTGTATGTCGGCGCGGTACATTCTGACATCGCCTATCGCCCATCCTGTGCGTTGCGCGGTGTCCACCTCGTTCTGTATCATTCTTATGGTGTCGGCCGACAGGTACAGGGTGTCGCTGCCGCTGTACTCCTTGACTACGGCTCTGAAGTAGGCCTCGGCGTAGTCGCCGTCTCCGTGCCCCTTGGCTGGTCCTACAGGCGGTAGTCTCAGTTTCTTGTTGTCGGTTTTCAGACTGTCGTTCTCGCCCGCCTTTCCGTCGAAGTAGTAGATGTAGCTGCCGTTGAGCGACGTTTTGTTGTCGTCGTCCCACAGCATGGCATCCTTCATCGCCCACGACTCGCCCCTTCGGCTGTCATATCTTATCACATTGCCTCTCAGGTGTTTGCCGTCCTTGCGGTCTATTTTGTTTGCTTTGGTTATCTCGCCGTTCTCGTTCTTGGTGTCGAACCATCCCTCCTCGGTGTATATCACGGTGCTTCCCTCGTCGTGTATGATGATGGAGTTGCCATGCACGGCGGCTATCTTGCTCGCTGTGTTATAGTCCAGATTGTTGGTCTGCATGGCGGCAGTCTTGCCCACGAGTCTGACGTTGTTTTTGAACTTGGCTGTCTTGGTGCGTGGCGAGTACTCACCCCACATCGATGTCAGCGTGTTGTCCTCGTCGTAGAGCGTTCCGCCTGTGTCGTAGTATCCGATGTCGGCGTTGCGGTCATAGTCCAGCGAGTCGGTCTTGAGTGTCGTGTTGCCGTTTATCATCACGACGTTGCCTTTCAGTCGTGCGTGTCTGGTTATGCCGTCGTAGTGGAGTATCTCTCCGCTCACTCTTATCGTGTCGCCCTGGTTCATTCTTATGTGTCCGAAGGCGTCGAAGCTGTCGTCTCCTTGAAAGAAGTGCGCGCTGTCGCATGTCATTATGGCGCCGTCGTGCGAGAATCTCACGTTGTCCATAAGCACTTGAGCGTCAGGCAGCTTGTCTTGGTCGAATGTCAGTCTTTCCGCGTGCTCGAGTCTCACGTGATTGACACCGAGGACACTCTGCGAGAGCGCCAATGCAACGGCTGCTGTTGTGTATGCTATTTTGCTCTTCCAGGTCATATCACATGTTTATTTGTCCGAGAAGTTCCAGTTGCCGTACTTCCAGTCGCAGCCTTTCAGGTCGCTGCTTATGCGTGTGTAGGTCTCGCCCTGCTTTTTCTTTATCCAGTTTTCTAGCGTTGTCTGGTTTTTCTTCTCTTGCACTATGGCTTTCATCATCTGGTAGTCCTGCTCGAGGCTGGCTCTGTGCTGCTCGGTCTTCGACTTCAGGCGTATCACGGCGCATACTTGGTGTCCCTTTGAGTTCTCCATGAAGAATGGCTCTGAGAATTCGCCCACATTCATGTTGTATGCCACTCGGGATATGTCGGCAGGCAGTGCCTGGTACTCGAACTTGGACGAGCCGTCCTTCATGTTCTCCATCAGTCCGGCATTGTTGCGTGTGTCCTTGTCGGTCGAGTATTTAGCCACAGCCTCTTCCATCGTCATTTTGTTGGTTCTCAGCAGTGTTACGATGCTGTCAAGTTTCTCTTTGGTCTTCTGCTTAGCCTCGATTGAGATTTTAGGCTTCAGCAGTATGTGTCGGCAGTTTATCTTGTCGCCTCGGCGCTCGATGAACTGTATGAGATGGAATCCGTACTCCGACTCCACGATTCTCGACAGTCTCTTAGGGTCGCTCATCGCGAACAGTTCGTTGGCGAACTCCGGCACGAGCTGTCCTTTGCCCATGAATCCCAGCTCGCCTCCGTTTCGTGCCGAGCCCATGTCGTCGCTGTACAGTGTGGCGAGCATCGAGAATGACGCGTCCTCGTTCTCCACTCTGTTTTTATACTCGCGCAGCTTGCTCTTCAGGTCCTCGACCTCCTTGATGCTCATGCGCGGCTCTATGGCGAGCAGTTCTATCTCCACTTTGGTAGGAACTATCGGCAGCTCTGCCTCGGCAGCCTCTTTTTCCCAGTATTTGCGCACGTCGCTTGGCGTTATCTTGTTGCTGCTCACTATGCTATGCTGCACTTGCTGCACTTTCATCTGCTCTCTCGCCTGCTCGCGGAGTTCCTCCTTCAGCACTTTTATCGACTTGCCGTAGTATTCAGCCACCTTCTCCTCGCTGCCTATCTGTGCGATTACCTCGTTCATCCTCTGGTCCACCTGCATGTTTATGTTGTTCTCGTTGGCTTCCACGCTGTCGAGTTCAGCCTGGTGCATGAACAGTTTTCTCACAGCGAGTTGCTCTGGTATCACGCAGTATGGGTCGCCCTCCACCTCGGAGCGTTCGAACTTCATTTGCAGAATGCTCTTCTCCACATCCGAGCGCAGTATGGCGTCATCGCCCACGATCCATATCACTTCGTCTATCACGTCGCCCAAAGGCACGCCGGCGTCTGTCTTCAGCGTGTCGGCTGCTGTCGGTGCCGTTGTGTCTGCCGTCAGGCTTGTGGAGTCGGCCGGCGCTTGCGCAAGGGCTGTTATTGATGCTAATAATACAAGTGATATTATATAGATTCTTTTCATTTTCTGATTGTTATTTTCTTATTCTTGACACCTTCGTTGTATATGTCGTTTTCAAGTTGCTTGATGAAGTCCTTTTTGCGCTGGTTCAGTATGAGCGTGGCGATTCTCGGTTTCGCCATCTCGTACGGCTCGGTGTTGCCCTTCAGTCTGTAGTCCGAGATTCTGACGATGTACACAAAACTGTCGTCTCTCAGTTCCAGATACTTGTTCTTGTCGAGTATCGTGCTCGGGTTGTATCCTGCCAGTATTGGGATGCTCCTCGCCACGTCGCTAAGATAAGTCCATTCCTTGCCGAAGTACAGGAACACCGACGAGTTTCTCAGACTCCATTTGTCTATCTCGTCCTCGTCGCCTTCCTTGGCGTTTCTCATCAGTTTGCGTGCCGCGTCTATGTTTTTTCTCGAAGTCGGTATCTTCATCGACATGCCCTTGACTATCGGGTTGGACACGGTGAGCAGTTTCTGGTTGTTTTCGTAGAATGTCTGCATTTCCTCCTCCGACGGCTGTGTCGAGAATTTCTTGTCCAGCAAGTTCTGTTCGTATTTGTGTATTATCAGCGCCTTGCGGTATTCCTCCACCATGTCGTTTATCTCCTCGTTCTCGCCGAGTTCCTTCTTCGCTTCCTCGTAGATGAGCGAGTTGGTTATCCATTTCTTGACGAATGCCTCGGCTATGGCGATGCTGTCGTTCTGGCTGGTTCCTTCTGGTATCAGTGTTTTTATTTCCTCGCGCAGCAGCACTTCATCTCCCACTTTCGCATAAGCATCCTTGTCGTCCTTGCTGCCGGTCTTGCCACATGATGTCAATGCGCACAGCAAGGACACGACTGCCGTTAGCAGCGCTATTTTGCCGTATGTCACTGATGTCTTATTCAAAGCGTATTACCTTGTATTTATTCCTCAGTTTCTCGAGCCATTCCTTCTCGAGTTTCTCCTGATAGTCTTGTATCACTTGTCCGCGCGCTTCCTTGTATGAAGCTGGCTTCTGCACATACTCTCCTTTGATTATCGCTTTCTTGAATCCGTAAGGGAGAGTCAACGTCTCGCCTTGTATCACAGCGTCCACATACTTGTTGGCGCCTTTGGCGAAAAGTCCTCTCTCCGACCTCACGACAGTTCCGTTCTTGTTCAGTTCGCGGAGCTTGTTGTCAATAACCTCGTCATCGCTTTCTGTGCTGAGTATCTTGTTCACCTTCTTCTCTGTAGCCGCGTCTTTGCAAAGCACGATTCTGCCTCTCCAGCGAGGTTCCTTCCATGTGTACTTGTCTCTGTTGGCTTCGAAGACACGCTTCTGTCCCACAGTGTCCTGCGACGCCTTAGCCCATATCTCGCGGTTGGAGATTTCGAACAGCAGGATGCCGTCCTTGTATTCGTTCACCATGTTTGAGATTTCGGGATGCATCATCTCGATGTTTCTCCTGTTTATGTGCATCACGGTGTCGTCGGTCGCGGCTTCGAGCACGTCCTCAAGCTGTGCGCAGGTGTAGTTTTTCCTGTCTATGTATGATGTCAGGTTTGCCAGCGTGTACTGTTCTTTCTTGCCGTTGAACGAGAATGTCGCCACAGGGAGATTGCTCTGCGCCTTGGTCTTTTCCTTGAACAGCGAGTCGTTGTATCCGACTTTCTCGGCAGTCTTGTTCAGTTTCTGCATCAGCTTGCTGTCTATGCTGTAGCCGTAGTTTTTCTTGAGTTTCATGGCGTTTTCGTGGAACACGATTGCGGCTCTGTCCGAGCGCATGATGAAGCTCTTTATCTCGTCGCTTCGGCTGTTGTAGTCGCCAAGCGCTCTCTTGTCCACAAGCTTCAGGATGTGCCAGCCGAACGGAGTCTCTATAGGCTTTGAGTAGTCGCCTATGTTCTTGAGGGCGAACGCCGCGCTTTCTATCTGGTCAATCATCTTGCCCATGCCGAACCAAGGCAGCAGTCCGCCGTTTTCAGCGCTCATATTGTCGTCGCTTTCCTTCAGCAGGTCCTCGAACTTCTCGCCGTTCTGCAGTCTTTTGTATATGTCCTCGATGCTTTTCTTGGCGTTCTCGTTTATGGCAGGGAAACTGTCGTTCTTGGCTTTCATTATGTGCGCTATCTGAATCTCGCCTTGAGTCTTTCTGCGGTCATTTATCTTTATCACATGATAGCCGAAGTTCGACCTCACTGGTCCTACGATATCGCCCTTCTTTGCGCTGTAGATGGCGTTCTCGAAGTCCATGACGTTCTGCATGGCTGTGGTCCAGCCCAGTCGTCCGAAGTTTCTGCCGGCAGAAGGGTCGTCGCTCATCCACACAGCTACACTGTCGAAGACGTCGTGTTTCAGCAGTCGTTTAGCAGTCTCGGCTTTGTTGTAAGCCAGCGCAGTGTCTTTTGGTGACATAGGCTCGGCTATCTTCACCAGGATATGGCTTGCGTTTATGTCCTCAAGCGAGCGTTCGTACTCCAGCCTTGCCATGGCGTTCAGCGCCGTCGTGTCGAAAAGGTACGGCTCTATGATTTTGTCCCGGTAGTTGCTTATGTCTTTTTTGAATGTTCTTGTGGTGTCTATGCCCTGAGCCTTCGCCTCTGCCACTTTCAGGCGGAAGTCGGTGAAGAGCGACGCGTATTCCTCGCGTGTTATCTTGCTGTCAGCAGCCGACTGGCTTTTGTTGTACAGATAGTCGAAGTACGATTTGGTGACAGTGTCGCCGTCAACTATCATGAACGGCTTGTCGATAGTCTGTCCCAGAGCCGAAGACAATGGCAATGTCAATGCCGCTATAGCTATTATGTTTCTCAATTTCATAATATTCTATATTCTTGATTCTTTACAATTGTATGCTGTATCCAAGTCCGAGCGTAGCGCAATCGGCAGCCCATCCGTGTGTCTTCATGTTTATGAGGGCGAACCAGTTGCGTGTGAATCTGTATTTCAGTCCGAGTCGGAAATAGAACTTCTCGTTGTCCACGTCGATAGGGTTGACGAAGTAGTAACCTCCGTCCAACGCTGTGGTCACACGTCCGAACACAATCTCGTTGCTCAGGCAAACGCCGGCTCTTATCTGGTCGGCGAAGTCCTTGTGGTCATACTTGCCGGAGTATTTGTTATGGTTGCAGTCGATGTGGTTGACACTGAACGAGTTGTCGAAGAATCCGTCCACGCCCACGCCGATTCTGTAAACGTCGGCGGCCTGGAAGTAGAGCCCAAGGTTTGCGTTAGCCACGGCGTACTTCGTGTCGTCGAGATGCGTAAGCTCCCTTGCGCCTCCCGATGCGCTTATGTCTATGGTGAATCGGTGCGCCAGGTGCTCAGCCTTTCCGCGTATCACCACTTCGTTGTCGTCCGGGTTATACTTCAGTCCTATCTGTCCTGTTATCACATTTATGCCCTTGTCAGGCTGAGCGAAACCGGCGTCGCACAGGTGTATGAGTCCGGCTTCGGCAGTTATGGTGTAGTGCGACTGCTTGTCGCTTCTGTAGTCGCTTGCCTTGGTCACGGGTCTCCACGCGAGTCCGAGCCCGGTCTTGAAGAACGCGTTGACAGGCGCGCCAGTCAGAGG
>ODAI014694985.1_pt1 | contig 11489 bp, 6 predicted proteins | sample 1539321 | NCBI WGS metagenome assembly ODAI01 (sample SAMN02144231, study PRJEB22623) | gut metagenome | biome: sheep rumen | host: Ovis aries | place: New Zealand
CGACGAGGTCGTCGATGCGCTTGAGGGGGGAGGGGGGACGCGCTTTGACGAGATCGCGTCGTCGGCCGAGGGCCTGCAGCAGGTGATGCGTGCGCTTGGCTCGACCGATGCGCGGACGCGAGAGGTTGCGATGGCCTTGGTGGAGAAGACGGTCGACAACTCGGTCGATGCGGCCTCTCGCGTGGCCCAGCAGATGCTCGACGGTCTGAGGAGTGCGGCAAAGGGGCTTGCGGACGACGCGGCCAAGCGCCTGCAGGCCGGTCGTAACGAGGCGAGACTGCGCATGTAGCTGCGGTTGTCGGCGGGACTCCGCCGAGGACCGGTATCATGCGAAAAGGGGCGCGGGCAACTCGAGTTGCCTGCGCCCTTTCTGGTGCGAGCGGATGGTGCGGGACGGCTACTCTCCGATGATCGGTCCGATGATCATCGAGGCGAGCGAGATGACGATGGAGCCGGCGATTGCGGCGCCAAAGGAGCTGATCTCGATGCCCGAGCCAAACAGGCTGATGGAGATGCTGCCCGCTATCTCAAGCATGAAGGCGTTGATAATGAGCAGGAAGAGCCCCAGCGAGAAGATCGTGATGGGAAGCGACATCACCTCGACGACCGGCTTGATGATGGCGTTGACCAGCGCGAGTGCGAGTGCGCACATGACCGGTCCCAGAAACGAGCCACCGACGGCATTGATGCCGGGGACGAGGGCGATTGCTGCGGCCGTGGCGATGGCGGTGACGAGCCAGGTACCAAGGAATTCCATGATCAATCCTTTCCTGTGAGAAAAGACGTTCGTTTCGTATATATCCCTTTTACCCGTTGTGGGCAAATCTCAGCTCAAGCTATCTCTCTTTTCTGGAGGGCAGCCATAGGACACGCTCGCTCTTGTCCGGCGGTCAAAGGCCGCTTCCTTACTTGCCCGGGCTGGTCGGCTTTGACGGCGCCTGATGCCCGGGTGGAAGCGAGCGCTTTAATGCGCTAAAGTGAATGGCGCAAAAACGCAGAGTGGAAGAGGGTGAGATGGCCAGCCATCACGGTGATATGTCTCAGGAGCGCATGATCGAGCGCCTTTGCGCGGCGCTCTGCACGCTTCAGACACCCGACGAGGCACGATCGCTTTTGGCAGACCTCTGCACCAAGCGAGAGACCTCCGAGCTTGCCCAGCGCCTAGAGGTGGCAATCATGCTGAGCGAGGGCAAGTCGTACTTGGAGGTCTCGCGTGCGACGGGAGCTTCCTCGACCACGGTGAGCCGCGTCTCAAAATGCCTCAACGGGGAGGCCGGAGGCTATCGTGTCGTGCTTGGGCGGCTGGGCGAGGCATAGAAGCCGTTTCGCGCCGCCCCAAATCCCGTCCACATGATGTCGGGTGTGCTTGCTACCATGTTCTCCCATAGGCATTGCCTTGCCAGAACCGTGACGAGCGGGGGAGTCATGTCTCTTTCTGTGGTGACGACAATCGAAGAGTCTCTGACAAGCGCCCCTGTCATAGGGGCGTTGCGCGAGGGCGTGGCTGGCCGCGGCTCGGCCGTGCTGCTGGTCCCATCCTTCACTCAGGCCCTTGATGCCCAGCGCTGGCTTGCCGCGCAGCAGGGTCTTGCCCTTGCCGTCACGACGACCACGCCCTCGGCCTGGGTTGCCGAGCGCTGGGAGGTGTGGGGCGACGGCCGCACGATCGCAGGCGGCATCGCGCTTTCCGTCGTGGCGGGCAGGGCGCTATCCGCGGCGACACCAGATGAGCTTGGTCCCATAGAGCCGTCGCCGGGCGTGGTCGACGTGCTCGTGCAGCTGGTGTCCCAGGCGCTCCCTTGGCTGCCTCTAACCGAGAACGGGCAGGTAGATGAGGGCTCACCCCAGCTTTCCAGGCTAACGGGAGCTGAGATACGACTGCTGGGGCTTGCGGGCCTGGTGGCCAGGCGCCTGTCCGAGGAGGGCTTCGTCGGTGCTGCAGAGGTCTCTGCGCTCGTGCCCAAGCTCCTGGAGGAGGCCGAAGTGCGCATGCCGCGGATAGTCGTGGCGGGCTTCTCGCAGATGTCGCGCAAAGACCGCGAGCTGGTTAGAGCCCTGGGTGACCTCACCGACGTCACGGTTGTCGTGAGGCTGGGGGAGGGTCCCGCCTTCGAGCAGGCCAGGCGCTTTGCCCAGTGGTTTGGGTGCGCTACCCTTGCGGTGCCTGCTGCTGGCGCGAACGACGAGGTGCGCACGCTGCGTGACGGGCGCCTTGGCTCCCTTCAGAAGGCGCTGTTTGCCAATAGGCCCCTAGAGGCCGGCGCAGACGAGCCGGTGGAGCTGCTGCTTGCCGCCGGCCCGGTTGCGGAGGCCGAGCTCGTGGCACGCCGCGTCGGGCAGCTGTCAGACGGGCGGCAGTCGGTGGTCATCGCCGTGCCCGACGTCTCTCGTGCGGCACGCGAGCTCGTGCCCAAGCTTGTGTCCCGTGGCCTTGCGTTGCGCCTGGAGCAGCGAAAGCCCCTCATGTCCTGCCCGTCGGCGAGGGCGTTCTTCTCGTTTGCCCGTACCGTCGCGCACCTGGCCGAGCTCGAACAGGGGTGGCCTGCACCTGTGGAGGGCATCGATGGTCCAATGGTCCAGCTTGGCGACATGAGCTGGTGGCCGCCGCGTGAGCTCTCCGACTTCCTGCTGTCGGACATCTCGCATGTGGGTGCGTCTCAGGGCTGGCGCGCGGACGCCTCGTGGCGGGGCAATCGGCTGCTCTCGCCCGAGCGCGTGCTTGCGATGCTGCAGTCCGAGCGCGACACCTCGCCATCCGTGGCTCGTGCGACCACAGAGCTCCTGCGTGGGCGCGTGGGCACGGCTGCGTCCAAGCTCCTGGCTCCCTATGTGTTCGGAAACGACGAGGGCCCCGAGGCCGGGGACGGCGCAGAGACGCCGAGGGAGGCGCATCGGCCCGATGACGCTGCCGACGACGAGGCAAAGGCTGTGCTACAGGCTGTGCTGCAGCTTGCGGGAACCCTCCGCGAGCTGGGGGTGACGGCAGACCCCTCCGCACAGGACCATGTGAGCCTCTCGGAGCTGGTGAGCCTGCTCGAGGAGGCAGCCGAGGGCGCCACGGTGGTGAGCCGTCTGTGCACGAATGAGGCCGCTGCCGCAGCGACGGTACGCATCATGACGCACCGCCAGGCGTCGATTCTGCCCCCTGCCTCGGTCGATGTGCTGGCGCTGTGCGGCCTGACAACGGCGGAGGCGCCGATATCCGCAGGAGACGACCTGCTGCGCGCGCTGCTCGAGCAGATGGAGGTCGAACCCAAGGCAGACCCGATGGCTGCGGCACGCGCCAGCTTTGCCGCCTTGGTGGGCCTGCCGAGGCACAGGCTCGTCCTCGAGCGCGCGCTTCACGACGCGGATGCCAAGCCCACCTACCCATCGGTCATGCTCACTGAGCTGCTGGCCGCCTATGGGCTTTCCGCCTCGGAGCGCCCAGACAAGATGGGGCTTGCAGCCACCCTCCGCCCAGAGACGAGCCTCGGCGAGAACCTGTCTGTCACAGGCGTGGCGCCCCAGGGCGCGCGCGTTGCCGAGCCGGCACCGTCCGGCCTGCTCAGCGGGCCTGCACGTGCTCATGTCTTCGTGCCTCAGGATGGTCGCGACCAGCTGCCCGGGGGCAAGCCGATTATTTCCGCGTCGCAGGTGGAGACCTATCTCGACTGCCCCTACAAGTGGTTCAGCCTACGCAGGCTGCGCCTGGGGACGGTCGATGCAGGCTATACCGGCATGGAGATGGGCACCTTCGCCCATCGCGTGATGGAGGTGACCCACCGCGAGCTGCTTGCCCAGGCCCTCGAGCGGGAGCAGCCGGGATGCGACCGCGAGGAGCTTCTCGCCGCCATCGAGCGCGATCCGGCCCGCCATGTGGCGGCCTCAAGGGTGGGTGAGGACAACCTCGAGGTCGCCCGAGAGGTGCTGTCGCACGAGTTCGAGCTGCACCGCCAGCACATGTACATGGTGCGCCGGCCAAGGCAGGCGCAGCAGCTGCTGGTGGCGCACACCTCCGCCGACCGCTCTCAGGAAGACCAGCTGCGCGAAGACCTGCTCTCCTCGCTGGCCTACCAGACGCGCATCCTTGAGGGGTTCGAGCCGCGGCTCTTCGAGTGGAGCTTCGGCCGCAGGGACGACCTCGTCGAGTACGCTGGCGCCTACTTCACCGGCACAGTGGATCGCATCGACGTGAGCCCGCACGGCACGGCCGTGATCATCGACTACAAGCACAAGGGCACGGCAGGCTTTGCCGCGGAGTATGACGCCCTGCAGGAGGGGGTCCTCGAGGGGGAGAGGCTTCCCAACCGCGTGCAGTCGCTCATCTATGCCCAGGTGGTCAGACGTGCCTTCGAGGGGAGGCTCCGCTTGGTCGGCACGGTCTACCTCAGCACCAAGCAGCCCCATGCGCTGGCGGGTGCCGCGGACGAGAACGTCGTCGACCAGGTGTTTGGCCGCGTGAGCGCACAGCGCATGGCAAGGGTGAGCGTGCCGCGCACCGCAGAGGGGGAGCCGGGCATGAGCGCCCTGCTCGACCGGACGGAGGAGCTGGTGGCACGGCAGGTTGAGCAGATGCTTGCGGGCAATGTGGAGGCGCATCCTCGTGACGTGCACTCCTGCGACTTCTGTCCGGTGATGCAATGCGAGAGGCGGGTGGCACGCTGATGGCGGGTTTTGACATCTCACAGCTCAATGCCGGGCAGCGGGCGGTCGTGGAGCGGCTCGACGAGCCCCTCTTCGTATCTGCAGGTGCCGGGTCGGGAAAGACGTTCACGCTCACGGCCCGCCTTGTGCACGCGCTCTCGCCAGGTTCCGCCGCAGACGGGGGACGTTTTCTGAGCTCCATCGATCAGGCGCTGGTCATCACCTTCACCGAGGCCGCCGCCCTCGAGATCAAGGAGCGCGTGCGTCAGGCTTTGCGAGACGCGGGGGAGACCGATGCGCTGTTGCGCGAGGAGTCGCTCAAGGTCGACGGGGCATGGATATCCACCATCCACGGCATGTGTCGGCGTATCCTGCTGCGCCATGCAATCGAGCTGGGCATCGACCCAAAGTTCACGGTCTGCGAGGGCAGCGTCGCCGACGCCCTTCTGGCCCGGGCGCTCGACGAGATTATGGGACGCGTGCAGACCGACGATGCCTATGCCGCACTACGCAGCGAGTATGCGCTTTGGGGCGGAGGCTCCTCTGGCGGGCACTCCGTCGTGGGGATGATAGCCACCCTGCGCTCGGAGGCGCACAAGTGCCCACACGGGTTCGACGACCTTGCCTGCCCCAGCTCCCATGAGACCGCGGGCGAGATGCGCAGGGTGCTGGGTGCCTTTGAGGCGCTGTCTTCGCTCGACATGACCGATAAGCAGCGCGCGGTGGTAGACGCGTCGCTGGGCGCGCTGCGCGACTTTGACGGTCTTGCCCCAGGCGAGCAGACGCCAGCGCGTGCCTGCGAGGTGCTCGAGCGGGCGAAGGTGCCGGCGTTGCGCAAGGCGGAGCAGGTCGCATATAAGGACGACGCGAAGCAGGCCCTGGCCGAGGCCCTGGTGTGCGCGCACTACGAGCGGGTGCAGGAGTTCGCGCCGCAGGTCATAGAGCTGGCACGCGAGGTCGACCGTCGCTACGGCGAGCTCAAGCACGAGCGCTCCTACCTCGACAACGACGACCTCATTGCCTTCGCGCTCGAAGCGGTCGAGGGGCATCCCGAGGTCACGCGCGACTACGCCGACCGCTTCCGCCTGGTGATGATCGACGAGTTCCAGGACACCGATGAGAAACAGCTGCGGCTCATCTCGCTTCTGGCGGGGCGTGATGCCTGCCATCTCACCACGGTGGGTGACGCGCAGCAGTCCATTTACCGCTTCCGCGGCGGTGACGTCGAGGTCTTCCGTGCGCGTGGGGCGGGGCTTCCCGCCAGCCAGCATGTGACGATGGACGTCAACTATCGCAGCGACCACAACGTGCTTGCGCTGGTCGAGCGCGTGTGCGGGGACGCCGAGGTGCTCGGCGACTTCCTCAAGCTGGCTGCAGACGGAGGGCGTCGCAGCCGCTATGCGGCGCGCGCCGCCGACGGCAGCGAGATGGACCGCATCATGCTCGAGGTCGTCTCGGGCGGGAATGCCGAGCTCATGAGCGCGACCCTCGCTGCCCAGCTTGCCGATCGTCTGGCATCCTACCGCGATGCGGGCCAGCCCGTGGGGAGCATGGCGCTTCTTTTGGGTACCACGACAAAGGTGGGGCTCTACCTCGACGCGCTGCGCGCGAGGGGGCTTCAGGCGGTGGTGACGGGCGGGTCATCCTTCTCGTCAACGGCAGAGGTGGGCGTCATCCAGGCTCTGCTCCATACGCTCGCCAACCCCCACGACACCGAGACGGGCCTCTTCCGCCTGCTCTCCAGTGACATGTTCCGTCTGGACGCCAACGACTTCTGCCAGCTGGGAACGCGTGCGCAGGAGGTGCTTGATGCACCTACCAAGCGCCCGGTGGAGCAGTGCTTCGTCACGGGAGAGCTGGTGCTCTACGGTAGCGACGAGGCCTCTGCCCGCCTGCGCCATGCCCACGAGGTGCTCTCTCGTGCCTTCTCGCGCATGGGGCGCTGGGAGGTCGCTGACGTGTGCCAAGCGGTCGTGGAGGAGAGCGGTTGGCTCGCGCGCCTCGAGCGCGAGGGCGTCGACGGCATGTCCGTCGCGGCAAACGTCCTGGCTGCGATCCGCTACGTGCGCGAGCTCACCGGCGAGCTTGGCCTTGGTGCCGCGCGCGCCGCGGACGAGTTCGACCAGTGGCTCAAGGCGGCAAAGCTGACGCCCGCCAATCTCGTGGGCGACGATGTCGACGCGGTGAAGGTGATGACGATACATGGGTCCAAGGGCCTTCAGTTTGCGGTGACGGCGGTCTCTGAGTGCTGGGGCGTGCCAAGCGTCTCGGGCAGGCTGTCGGTGGGGCGCGTGGACGGCGTGTGCCAGGTGTGCGCCTTGCCCAAGGCGGGCAACAAGGCACTCAGCGATGCCCGCAAGGCGCTGGAGGCTCCGCTGAGCCCCGATGAGTGCCGCTCGGTGGCAGACTGGGCCCTCTACCTCGACGAGGCCGAGAAGGCGGCGCAGGGTGCCGAGAAGGCGCGCCTGCTCTACGTCGCGCTCACCCGCGCCGAGGAGGCGCTGGTGGTGGGGCTCCCGCTGTCCCAGACCGAGCGGTACCAGTCTCCGCTCGCCCTTGGCATGCTGGGAGCATTTCCCGAGCTGGACGAGCTGTCTGCGGGAGAGCACATGGTGGAGGTCACGCCTGCCTCTCCGGTGGAGTGCGAGCGGCGCGTGACTGACGGCGCAGGCATGCTGCATCTGGAGCGCGTGGAGGCCCAGGCAAGCCCCGGTCGGGCACGCGTGGTCGTGCTCGAGCGTGAGGGGCGCGGCAAGGACGTGCCCTGGACGGCGCACTCCGCTGGCACGCTGGCGGGCTTCGATGGCGAGCTGCCCCCGTCGGTCTCGCTCATCCCCCTGCTCGGCGTGGAAGGCGCGGTGGCACACGAGTCCGAAGGCGACCCGTTCACGTTGTACGAGACTGAGGCGAGAACGTCGCTCACGGGCACGTGGCGCGTTCGCGAGGGCGTCTTTAGCTACTCGTCCGCACATGCCCTGATGAGCGAGAGCGCACCCCAGTCGGACGCCACGCCCGATAAAGCCCGCGAGGCGCAGAAGATGCCGCCTACCCTTCCGCGCGCACAGCAGCAGGCAGAGGACGAGGGCGACTCCTACACCGATGACGCCGACAAGGCCACCAACCTCGGATCGGCCTTCCACGAGCTGGCCCAGACCATGGTGGAGACCGGCTGTGCCCACAGCGAGCGACGCCTGGAGTCGCTTGCGCGCACCTGGCATCTCTCGCAGCGCCAGATCCGTCGCCTGTACGAGGCCATCGAGCGCTGGGAGAAGAGCGAACTGCGCGCCGAGGCAATGGCACACGAGCTGCTGAGAGCAGAGGTCCCGTTCTTCGTCCGCGTCGACTCGCGATACGGCGAGTACGTGGAGGGGGCCATCGACCTGCTTGCCTGCGACCGCGCGGGGCGCGAGGCCCTGGTCGTCGACTACAAGACAGGTGACGTGGGGCTGACGCTGCAGCAGATCCGTGACCGTCATCGCATGCAGGCGAACTTCTATGCCTGGGTGCTCATGGACCAGGGCTTCGAGTGGGTCGAGTGCGCCTTCTGCTGTGTGGAGGTGGACGATGGCCGCGGAGAGCCGGTGGTGGTGCGCTACGTCTTCGACCGTGACAACCCGCCTCATATTGGCTAGGTTTCAGCGATGCGTCAAACACAAATAGGCGCGTCGCGAGGGTCTTCAAGGGCACGCAAATGGGTAGTATGCGAGTAGGGCACGTCAGCAGCGGAGTGCGTTTGCCTCATCGGACGTAGGGGGTTGCCATGGCAGGCAAGAAGAATCACACCTTCCTCAAGTTCATCCTCTTGGTGCTCTTTGTCGCCATAGTGGGAATGGGCGCATGGCTCGGCCTCAGCGCTAAGCGCGTCAGTGACCTCTATGGCGAGGCCTTGGAGACCTACCAGCAGATGGAGACCCACGCAAACCAGCAAGACTACGGCCAGGCTCTGGTCGATGCGCGCACGGCCGCGACGCTCACGAGCCAAGCGTCGGAGGAGCTCGGCGGCATCCAGTGGGATATCGCATCGTACGTGCCTGTCCTTGGTTCGGACGTCACGACGCTGCGCTCGATCGGATCGATCTCTGGTTCTCTGGCCAATGACGCGGTGATACCCGTTCTGGATGCCTGGGACGAGCTTTCGGGCAGCGGCGTCGTCGTGGACGGGCAGCTGGATATCGCCCAGATCCAGGCGAAGGCTGGACAGTTTGTGCAGCTTGCCCAGACCATCAAGGATGCGGGCGAGGTCGTCGACACGTGCAAGGCCCAGGCAGATGCCCTGCCTGCCTCTCACTTCGAGGCGCTCGACGGGTGGACTGGCAGTCTTCGCACGACCATCGACGAGGCCGACGGGCTGGTCGATGGCCTGGAGAATGTTGCAGGCGTCATCGTCAACCTGTCCTCGACAGTGTCCTCACTGACTGGGGCGTAGGCCCACAGAAACGTTGCCTGGGGGCAGGGTCACACGCTGGTCCTGCCTTACATGGGGTACGCAGCTGCGGCCACATCCTGAACACGGATGTGGCCGCAGCTGCGTACCCCATGGCGGGGATGGGACAGGCGCACTGCCCCGTCCCACAAGCCTATTCGAGGGTGAGGAACGCCTGGTAGCAGCGGTAGGCCTCGAAGAGGTCCGCCTTGCTGATGACCTCCCATGGCGCATGCATGGAAAGCACTGGCACGCCGCAGTCGATGACCCGGATCCCATAGTTTGCGAGGATATAGGCGATGGTGCCGCCGCCTCCCTGGTCGACCTTGCCCAGCTCGGCGGTCTGCCATGCGACGTCATGGGCATCCATGCAGGCGCGGATGCGCGCGACGTACTCGGCGTCGGCGTCGTTGGAGCCGCCCTTTCCACGGGAGCCAGTGTACTTGTTGAAGGCGACGCCATGGCCGAGATAGGCGGCGTTGCTGGCGTCGAAGGCGCTGGCAAAGAGCGGGTCGAAGCCAGCGGAGACGTCGCTCGAGAGCATGTCGGAGTTGACCAGGCAGCGCCTGAGGGCGAGGGGGCCGTCGCCGTGACCGGTGAGTGCCAAGAGCTCGGCGACCACGTTTTCGAAGAAGCGGCTCTGCATGCCCGTCGCTCCCACCGAGCCAATCTCCTCCTTGTCCGTCAGGATGGTGAGGGCCGTGCGCGCAGGGGTCTTCTCGAGGGCCAGCTGCGCCCTAAGGCTCGGGTATGCGCAGCTGCGGTCGTCGTGGCCGTAGCCGAGCAGCATGGAGCGGTCGAAGCCCAGGTCGCGGGCGGCACCTGCGGGAACCACCTCGAGCTCGGCGGAGAGCAGGTCCTCCTCCGAGATGTCGTAGCGCTCCTCGAGCAGGGACAGCAGGTGGCGCTTGACGAGGTTCTTGTCGTCCTCTCCCGCCTCGATGCGCAGGGGCCGGTGGGCTGCCAGGACGTCGAGCATCTCGCCCTCGATGACCTTCGCGGCGTCCTTTCCCATCTGCTCTGCAGCCAGGTGGATGAGCAGGTCGGAGATCACGAAGACCGGGTCGTCGGCGTCTTCGCCCACCACGACGCTCAAGAGGCTGCCGTCCTTCTTTGCCACCACGCCATGGATGGCGAGCGGCGTGGTGACCCACTGGTACTTCTTGATGCCGCCGTAGTAGTGGGTGTTGAGGTAGGCGAGGTCGTTCTTCTCCTCGAGCGGGTTCTGCTTGATGTCCAGGCGCGGACTGTCGACGTGCGCGCCGAGGATGTTCATGCCGCAGGTCAGGTCGGCCTGCCCAAGCTCTACCAGGATGAGCGACTTCCCACGCATGCACGCATAGACGCGGTCTCCCGGATGGAGCTCCTCACCTGCGGAAATGCATTCCTCGATGTTGCGGTAGCCAGCTTGGCGCGCCATGTCGATAGCCTGCGCGACGACCTCGCGCTCGGTCTTGTTGCACGATATGAAGTCTGCGTAGCTCTTGGAGAGATGCTCGAGTTGGTCCAGCTGCTCGTCGGTGTAGCGGCTCCAGGCAAAGGGACGGTCCATGTTGCTCCTCGTGGTCGATATGGGTGGTGCGTGCCAGCATATGGTATCCGAAGAGAGGCCGCCGTACATGAAAATCAAGACCTCTCCGTGTGGCGCGCCAAGGCCAGGGCTCGCCAACCGAACAAGCTGTTATCTCTTCGCGCCGCTTGGCACTCGCTCCGGTTGATGTCCGCCAGCTCGGTTAGAATGAACCCCTAAACCACACGCGAAAGGTCCAGCATGGCATTCGTTCATCTTCACAACCATTCGGACTTCTCCATTCTCGACGGGGCAACCCCCATCCCTGACATGGTCAAACGGGCCGTTGACCTGCAGATGCCCGCAATCGCCCTCACCGACCACGGCTACATGTTTGGTGTGCCCAACTTCGATCTGGAGTGCCGCAAGTACAACTCTGGCGCCGCCGACTTCAAGCAGTGGTCCCATGACCGCGAGTGCTTCCAGAAGGGCTGGAAGCTTGAGGAGCCTGCGCCAGACGCCCCTGATGCCGGTCCGCACGAGCGCGTGCACGCCCAGTGGGAGCGCGACGTCGCAGCATGGCAGGCTCACGGCGGCGAGGCAAACCGTGACCAGGCCCTGGCTGCCGTTGATGCCTGCAAGCCAAGCCCCATCATCAAGCCCATCTTTGGCTGCGAGGCCTACTTCATCACCGACGACACCATCGAGAAGGGCACGCGCCAGCGCCGCTACCACCTCATCCTGCTGGCCAAGAACCACACGGGCTTCGTCAACCTCATGAAGATGATGTCCAAGGCCGCCAACGAGATGTTCTACTACCGCCCGCGCACCACGCTCGACATGCTCAAGGAGTACCACGAGGGCATCATCTGCCAGTCCGCCTGCGTGCAGGGCATCATCCCGCAGAACATCCTCGACGGTAACTTCGAG
>ODAI010403636.1_pt1 | contig 11488 bp, 7 predicted proteins | sample 1539321 | NCBI WGS metagenome assembly ODAI01 (sample SAMN02144231, study PRJEB22623) | gut metagenome | biome: sheep rumen | host: Ovis aries | place: New Zealand
AAGTTCATATGAAGGGCTTTGACAGACTAATTATTTTTGTAGTCATATTATTCGCAGGCCTGTTCGCAGCGGCCAATGTCAAGTACACTGAAATGGAAAGGTCAACGGCAGGAAAAGAATACAACGTCGAGATAAGTCGTATCTGCCGGCAGATAGAGCTTGGCTATGAGCCGGACCTTTCAGAGTGCAGGTATGTGACGAAAGTCAGACACCGTGAGGACGGTGACAAGCTGCTCAATACGGACTCGGATTATGCAGTAAGGGAAGTGAACGGCGAGCTCTACCGTTTTGACTATGACACAGTACAGATGAAAAATAACAAGAAAAGCCGTAAGCTAATGAATGCTGCTATGTGTGCTGCTGCCGTCTTAGTGCTTGGAGTGCTGATATACATTCGTTTCCGGCTGCTCAGGCCGTTTTTCAAGTTGGTGGATGCTCCTGCTGAACTGGCAAAGGGCAACCTTACTGTCCCTTTGCAGGAAAATCGTAACCGCTATTTCGGAAAGTTCGTCTGGAGCATCAATATGCTCAGGGAGGTTCTTGAAGAGCGCCGTCAGAAAGAGCTGGAGCTCCAGGGCGACAAGCAGAGGCTCCTGCTCTCAGTGTCCCACGATATAAAAACTCCCCTTGCAGCCATAAAGCTCTACTCTGCGGCAATTTCAAAGGGCCTTTACAAGGACCCTGCAAGGCAGGAGGAGATAATACAGAAGATAAACGAGAAAGCCGACGAGGCGGAACGGTTCGTATCTGAGCTGGCAAAGAATTCGGATGATAACTTCCTGCGGCTGGATGTGAACAACACAGAGCTCTATATTTCTGAGGTGATAGACAGGGTGGATGCCCACTACAGGGAACAGCTCACTCTCAACGGAGTTGAATTCAAGGTGGAGCCATATGAGGACTGTATTGTCAAGGGCGACCCTGAGCGGCTCGGTGAGGTCCTCCAGAACATTATCGGCAACGCTGTGAAATACGGCGACGGCGGGCATATCACCCTCAGCTTTGACGACGAGGATGGCTGCCGTCTGATAACAGTCACAAACAGCGGCTGTACTCTTGAAGAGTCGGAGCTGATATACATATTTGACAGCTTCCGCAGAGGAGCGAACAGCGTAGGAAAGGCCGGCAGCGGTCTGGGACTTTTCATCTGCCGAAGTCTTATGTCCTCAATGAACGGCGATATATTCGCTGAGATACACGGTGATGAGATGTGTGTCACCATAGTTTTGCAGAAGCCATGAAAGCGTAACGGACGGGAATAACCCGTCCGTTTTTTGCATCCGTTAAGTAAATGATAATTCCAATAGCTCGAATAGCGATTACTGAAGGTATAAATAAGCGGCGATTATTCAAAAAGTCGATAAAATCACCTTATATCTCCGAATCAATAGCTCGGATATCATTATTTGAGAATGTGATTTTGATAAAAATGCCCTGCTCCATATTGTGACAACTGCCGAATTTGTAACAGAAGTATGAAAAATTTGTTAGGCATATTGACATATCTTCGGGAAAGGAGTATAATTAAAACAAGATGTGTTGTTATATGTAAACCTATAAGACAATATATATAAATTTTATATTATTCTGTGGAAATTTGTGGCCGGGATAGTCCCGGCATCCGGCTTTTTTCAGCAGCCGGACATTGCTTTTTTATCTGTATCTTGCATTTTGTCCCCTTTAATGTGCATTTTGTCAGGATATCTAAATACTCGCCTGCGGATGATGTATAATGATGTCAACGCTACAGGATTGGAGTGATAGTTATCAAAAATATTTACAGCTCTGACGCAAGACAGCTCAGGATAGCAGCAGAAGTAGTGAATACTGTTGCCGATGACCTGGCTGCGGAGGTAAGGCTCCTCCGTGAAAAACATCTTCTCCTATCTCAGCAGTGGTCAGGTACCGCTGCGGACCAGGTAGTCAGCGGACTTTCAGATGACTGCGACGGACTGGAGGAGATACTCAATGAGATCCGGGAGTTCTATGAGGACCTCAAAGCAGTCTGCGCCGAAAATGAAAAAGCTGAGTCCCAGCTCGACGAGCTGGCAAGGACTATAAGCATATGAAGGAGGGTGCTCTATGAGCGACAATACGAGCTGTCTCGGAGTTGATATACCGGGAGCAGCAGAAACAGTCAACGAGACCGAGAATGCAGCATACCGCATCGTGGACCTGGCTGACAGACTCTCTGACATCCTGAAAAGGACCAAAAATGACTGGGACAGCACCGGCGCCGATGAGTTCAGGCTCCGTGGGAATGCCTGTGCGGCTTCCCTCCGTGACGCAGCCGCTGCGATACGGGAAAGAACAGATAAAATGAAGAAGATACTTGACGTTTACAGTGAGACAGAAAGGTCCAGCAGGGCTCATACCGAGGACCTTACAGGTGGTTTGATAAGCTGATATTTACAGGTATAGGCCTGTGAAATAAATCTTTTTAGGAGGAATAATATGAAAATCACTAATATTTTTAAAAGGTCATCTGCGGCATTATCGGCAGCAGTTATGACAGCAGCACTGGCAGCAGCAAATTTTGTGCCATTCAGTTCGACAGCAGCAGGGGAGCTGGCAAACGACAGTGTTAATCAGGACAAAAATGGAATACTCCAGGTAGAGGTGTGGTATCATCCTACCGGAATGGAGGACATCTGCATACAGACAGGTTCTGCATTCCTCATCAATAAGTCAACTCTTCTGACTTGTGCTCATGTGTTTGACATCGAGACAGATACCAAGAACTGGATAGTTGACCATTACACAACAGATGCAGCCAATCCTCATCAGTTTGACGATGACTACCTCCACTATGAGATAGCTATTCTGGGCGATAACAAGAAGCCTGCAACTATCAAGGAGAAAAGTGCAGAGAGTGACTATGCAGTTCTTTCTATCGACACAGACCTTTCCACAAAGGTACCGCTCTGGCTGGGTGACAGCGATGAGATCTCCCAGACCCAGGACGTCTATGCACTGGGCTTCCCGGCAGCAGTTCAGGACACTCAGCAGTATACTTCATATACACCCTACACCGCTGCTGACGTTACAGTTACCAAAGGTTCAGTTTCCAAGACAGGCTTTGTTTTTGACGACGGCAAGAAAGTAACTACAAACCTCATCCAGCACAACGCAACTATAAGCGGCGGAAATTCCGGCGGACCTCTTGTTGACGCAAACGGCGTGGTAATCGGAATCAACGCATCCATCGGTATCCGTGACGGTTTCAGCTACGCTATCGAGATAAACAAGGTAAAGGAGCTCCTGGACCTTCTCAGCATACCCTATAATGAAGGAGAGGTTCCGCCTCCGACAACTACGACATTATCTCCGGACCATGACCAGCCAACTACTGAAACAATTGCTATAACAACAGCTCCTATCGTAACTGACCCTGCTGTTGTTACAACAGAAAAGCCTGAGCCTGATCCAGACGAGAATTATCTCCCCTTGATAATAGGTATAATCGCAGCAGCAGTCATCATAATCATACTCATACTGATACTTCTGCTCAAGGGCAAGAAGAAACCGGTACAGCCGGCAGCAGCTCCTCAGCAGCCTCCGATGCCTCCTATGGGCGGAGCTCCTATGGGAATGCCTCAGCAGCCTCAGAGGGTCCAGCCTCAGTATCCTTCCGCTCCTACAGCTCCCTCCGATATGGGCGCTGGTGAGACTTCTCTCCTCGGTGCAGGTGCCGGAGAGACATCAGTTCTCAATAACGGCGGAGTAGCAGTCGGAAGAGCTACACTTACACGTAAGAGAAACGGTACTACCGTTCCTATAAACGCTCCGGAATTCATTATCGGTAAGGAAAGCAGCAAGGTAAACTTCTGCGTAAGCAACAATGCAGTAAGCCGTAAGCACGCAAGAATAACCATAAACAACGGCAACTACTACATCACTGACCTGAATTCCAGCAACTTCACCTACATCAACGGCAGACAGATACCCGCCCTCCAGCCTCAGATGCTCCATAACGGCGATGTTATCAAACTGGCTGATGAGGAATTTGAATTCAGAGGATAATTTATGAAATTCATGACAGCTGTACATACCGATGTCGGTATAAAGAAAAAGACCAATCAGGATTCCGCACTGATAATGCAGGCGGAAACTGAGATAGGTACTGTTCTCATGACTGTTATATGTGACGGTATGGGCGGCCTCGCTAAGGGCGAGGTCGCCAGCGCCGCGCTTATCCAGGCTTTCGCAGACTGGTTCAGAAATGAGCTCCCGGTCACTATCTATAACGGAGTGGACCACCAGTCCGTTTTCAATTCCTTCGGAAATATCGCCTTCGATATGAACGCAAAGATAGGCAGCTACGGGATGCGCTGCGGTGTTAGTCTGGGTACTACTGTAGTGGCTATGCTCTTTGCCGCCGGAAGATACTATATCATGAACATCGGCGATTCAAGAGCGTATAAGATGTCAGATACCATATATCAGCTCACTAAGGACCAGACCTATATCCAGAGAGAAATAGACCTCGGCAGGATGACTCCCGAAGAGGCAAGCGTCAGCGACCAGAGAAACGTACTCCTCCAGTGCGTAGGCGCCAGCGACGTCATCAGCCCGGACTTCTATTCTGAGGAGCTCAGGTCAGGAGATTGTTACCTCCTCTGCTGCGACGGTTTCAGACACGTTGTGGCCCCCCATGAATTCTTCGAGAGAATGAATTCTCAGATGCTTACTGACGAAAAAAGTATGAAGGACACCCTGATATACTTTACAGAATTAAATAAGAACCGCAGAGAAACGGATAATATAACCGCAATTCTCGTGCGTGTGGATTGAGTGGTCAATATGCTTGAAATAGGACAGATAATCGACGGCAAGTATAAGATACTTAACGTCATAGGCAAGGGCGGCATGAGTGTCGTGTACCTTGCCATGAATGAAAAAGCCAATAAGCAGTGGGCTATCAAAGAGGTCCGCAAGGACGGCAAGCAGGATTTCGATGTCGTCAAGCAGGGTCTCGTCGCTGAGATAGATATGCTTAAAAGGTTCAACCACCCCAATTTGCCCAGCATCGTGGATGTTATTGACGGAGACGGTACTTTCCTCATCGTAATGGATTACATTGAGGGAAATGCGCTTGATAAGAAGCTCCAGGAGGAAGGAGCTCAGAATCAAGCCGACGTTATCGAGTGGTCAAAACAGCTCTGCGACGTACTGGGCTATCTGCATTCCAGGAAGCCTCCTATAATCTACCGTGATATGAAGCCTTCCAACGTTATGCTCAAGCCTGACGGAACTGTTACACTTATCGACTTCGGTACTGCAAGAGAGTTCAAGTATGCCGGAGTTGCCGACACTACCTGTCTGGGTACCAGAGGATATGCTGCTCCGGAACAGTTCGGCGGACATGGCCAGACTGATGCCAGAACAGATATATACTGTCTCGGCGCTACCATGTATCACCTTGTCACCGGCCATAACCCCGGTGTCTATCCCTACAAGATGTACCCCATAAGACAGTGGAACAGCCTTCTCTCATCAGGACTTGAAGAGATAATCCTCAAGTGTACTCAGCAGAACCCGGAGGAGAGATACCAGACCTGCGCTGAGCTCATGTATGCTCTGGAGCACTATCAGGACCTCGACACCGAGAACAAGAAGGCCCAGACAGTCAAGTGGAGGACCTTCCTTACCACATCCGTTCTGACCTTTGCAATGGCAGGCGGCGCTGTTGGATTCAAGGCTCTGGAGAAATCAAAGACCTCCGATACTTATGACAACTACCTCGTCACTGCATCGACTGCACCTGCCGAGGAGGCATATAAACTCTACGATAAGGCTATCGAGCTCAAGCCTGATGACCCCAAGGCCTATAAGGAGCTTTGGAAGTACTTCAAGAACAACGACGGCTATATTACTCAGGATGAATATTACCAGTTCACCAAGCTGGTGCCGGGTACCTCCGAAAAGCCAAGAGAGAAGAGCTTCAAGGACGCACATCCTGCGGACTACGCACTTTTCTGCTATGATGTGGGAAGAGATTACTATTTCTATTACAATGATTCCACGGACACCAGCGAGTCGGACAGCAACATCAGACGTACCGGAGCACAGTACGCCTACGGTTGGCTCAGCAAAATATCCGACTATGACAAGCTCCAGAGCGGTGCCCGCAGCGACGGCCGCAAGGATGCCGGTTCTATAAAGGAAAAGGCAAGCATAATAACCAATATGTCAAAGTTCCTCAAGGACGGCGGCACATCCCAGGCAAATGCAGAGGGATACTATGAATACTCTTACTTGGACTATTGGAACGACTACACCTCAATGGTGGATATGCAGCTTGAAAGCACAGAGACAGTTACTATCGCTCTTTCAGTGTACAAGAACTTTGCGATAGCAGTCTATATGAAGCCTGATGAGTTCCTGAAGGTCAAGGAAAAGGACGAGATAACTGCAGAGTTCGAGAAGATAACTGGCTTTGTTGACGATGTATCCTCCTATCCTACATATATCCAGGATAAGAACGGCCCTGAGTCTGAAAACGTCAAGGCTCAGATAAATGCTACCCTTCAAAAGGTGGAATCTGCGGCAAATCAAAAAGGAGGTACAGAATAATGAACGCAGCTCTTACAATGGCAATGCTGGCGTCAGATTCTGAAAGCCTCATTGGTCTCTACCACAGCGGATTCATAATCTGTTTAGCATTTGCGATACTTTTTTTCATCGTTTCAGTTGTACTGTTCTTCGTGTTCCATATCAAGGAGATATTCGACATGAAGACCGGCCGTGCTCAGAAGAAGAAGATAGACGAAATGGAGAAGGAGAATGCCCTTACCGGACGTCTTATCACTCCCAAGAACAAAAAGCCCGGTGCAGAGCAGTCGGCATTTTCCGGAAAGCTCAATAAGATAAGAAATGACCTCAATAATAAGAGAATGCAGTCTCAGGGACCGGATGATTTCAGTGCAAGACAGCACTATGAGAATCAGCAGTTTCCGGAGCAGGCTTACAAGCCGCAGCCTCTGGTAGCTCCTCCTCCGGCATCTCCCTATGGAACGTCCGGCGCTGATGCTGACGGAGCAGAGGGTACTTCAGTACTTGGCACACCTGTTGCTGATGATTACGGCAACGAGGGAACTTCCGTGCTTGGAACACCTGTTGCTGATGATTATGGCACAGAGGGAACCTCCGTACTCGGAACACCCGGTGGTGAGCCTTACACAGACCCCTACGGTGCAGAGGGAACCTCCGTACTCGGAACACCCGGCAGTGAGCCTTACACAGACCCCTACGGTGCAGAAGGGACCTCCGTACTCGGAACACCCGGCGGTGAGCCTTACACAGACCCCTACGGTGCAGAAGGGACCTCCGTACTCGGAACACCCGGCAGTGAGCCTTACACAGACCCCTACGGTGCAGAAGGGACTTCCGTACTCGGAACACCCGGCAGTGAGCCTTATACAGACCCCTATGGTGCAGAAGGAACCTCCGTACTCGGAGCACCCGGCAGTGAGCCTTACACAGACCCTTACGGTGCAGAGGGGACTTCCGTACTCAGTCCTGCTGACCCGGCAGCTCCTGCAAACTTCGTTCAGCCTGTACACAATGTAGCTGAATATGGGGAGCTTGGCGTTGCAGCCGAGTCCATAGATTTCAGCGTCGGCGGAGCTGAGACCGGAAAACTCGACGAGATAAATATCAACAAGGAGCAGGCCTCCCACACTAAATTTGAGATAGTCAAGGACGTACTTCTCATACACACACAGGAAACTATAAACTGATGATACAGGAGTGCTATGAAAAATAAAAAAGCAAGATTCAAGCGGCTTTTTCTGATGTCGCTGTGCTTGTACTGGCTCATTCCGCTGGCCTTTTTTCTGATGATATTCGCTGATTTCAATGCCAGCGGATTCAGAAGGGGACTGGCCTACGGAGTGGGAGCACTCTTCTGGACAGGAGTACTGTCTGGGACTGTTGTGCTGGCCATTATGAACAGGACACGCAAACATGACAGAAAGTCCCGCAGTATAGATGGACTGCCGGGAATTTTGAGTTTTTTCAAGACGAGGCAGGGCAAATTGACAGATAAAATATTCATCCCCTTTGCAGTGCTGTCTCTGATAACTGCACTGGTTGACAGAGTTCCGCAGCAGCTCAGGTTTTTTATCTGGTCGGTGACCTTGTTTCTGTTGGTCGCACATTCAGCTTTAAACGGTAAGAATTATATATACATGAAGGATCACATGAAAGGATGAGTGGTTAATATGAAAAAAAGGCAGCTTGCTAAACGTGTTTCCGCTATTTCAATGGCGGCAGCATTGTCGGTTTCGGCAGTTGCATGGGACTATTATCCTCTTTCAGGCAGGAGTGTAAAGACGGTCTCCTTTGCCGAGAGTGAGGGTGTTTCAGAGTCCACTGAGGATGTTGCAGAAAAGGAAGTGGCAAAGTCTGCATATCCCATGTTCTTTGGCCTGACTATAGAGTCCGGCGGTGAAAACGGATTTATCATAAATGCTGAGAATTTCAGCGCAGTGAGCGACATCTTTGACATAACTCTCGTACTTCCTGCTGAGGAAGAGAAGTCTGAGAAAAGAGTACGTATGTCCGAGGAGGGCTTTGACCTTTCAGAGGGCAAATATACAATAGAAATAACAGCAAAGGGTGACGATAACCCTTATGACCTCAGTTCATTTACAGACGGTAAGCTGACACTGACTGTGGATACCGCCAATATGAACGCATCAAGATTTGACTACAGCGAGGGAGAAGAATATTTCTACTACACAGGCAGCGGAAATATCATATCTCCTCTTGATTATGATACAATATACGTTTCAGGCCGTGACGATGAGGAACATCTCCTTGTCGAGAGCCCCTATGGCAAGGCTGCATTCGATGAGAATGACTTTGAAATGAATATGGGTCTTGTTATTGCCGCTGAGCTCCGTCAGGGCACAGTTCCTGAGAGCGACAATTATTCTGTTGAGCGTTTCACAGACAACGAGGACGTCCCGTATTTTTACGGTGAGAACATTTTCATCAAGCCTACAGGTGCAAGAGTATTCCTTGCTGACGGTGACGGCGAGACTACAGACATCGCCCCGGAAGGTGATGTGGTAGAGGTCGGCGATGAGGCTGTTGAGTCGGAGGAGACTACAATAATTTTCACTGACAGCAATGGCAACCAGTTAACGAACAATGAGCTCCTTTATGAGAAACAGGAGGACAGTTACAGGGTATATCTAAATCCCGAGAGTAATATAGCAGCAAATAAAGGGTATCGTATTTATATGTGTGATGCTCCTGTACTTATAAATGCTGAGGAAAACAAGTGGAGAGCGAGCTTCTCTCCTAACAGCAGTAAGTACAGCGATTCTTCAGACTTCGTCATTCCTTTTGATGATGTAAAGACAAACTCTGATAATATTGCTTTGTTTGCTATTGTAATACGTAATTCATTGATCAAAAAAGAGATAGTGGGCAATAATGAGTACGGAACAGCTCAGTTTGTTGAAGAAACTGATAGCGGTGCTTATTTTAGAATAAAGCCTAACGATGGTTACAATGTAAGCACGGACGGAACAGGCGTATATTATTGTCCTAAATCCGATACAGCAAACGAAAATAAAGTATATCTTTCATATGACAGCGAAAAGACAGACACTGCCAACGACGGTTTTCTGTATTTCTATGTCGATACAAGGGTCATTCATGAGGATGTGGATTTCCATATAGATTATAAGCGTGAGATCCAGATAGACCTGAGAGACCTTGCGACAGATGGCGCTCTCGCAGACAATATCTGTAGTGTCAGTGTGAGTCGGTTTGATGCTGAGGGAAATATCATTGGCAGAGGTACTGTTCTTGAAGATGATAATGTGAACAGTTTCGTTGTCAGAAGTGATATTGTGAACGTTGATTCCGGCTGGCGCATCGACAAGATACTTTTCAATAACAAGGATATTACAGATGCGGATTCTCCTGTAAATGTTACAAAGAATGAGGACACTTCAAAGAGCTTTGAGTATGTCCGCACTGAGTCTGATGAGGCTTATCTTGTGACTATCTACTGCACAATGGCTGAACTTGAACACACTGTTACATATACCGGAAATGGTAAGGTAGATGCTTCTTTCAACAACAAAACTGAAATTGATAGCGGTATCAAAGGTTCTGTAAAGTATAATGAGAATATGCAGTTCACTGCTACTCCTGATGTGGGCTGGTATGTTAAGTCCATTACCAAGAATGGCAGCTCTGAGAACCTGGTAACTGCCGGTGCAGAGATAGACTCAACTACAGGTGCAGTCAAGATAAGCGCTGAGAATGTAAAAGAGGATAACGTTGTCTATAATGTTGAATTCGCAGAGGCTGTAAAGGCTGATGCAACAGAGGCTGATATTGATGCCAGGTCCTCCGTTCTTCCGGCACTTGCTGAAAAGGACGACAAATACTATGTAAGCGTCCTCATGGACGGCTACAGCTATAGCTTTGACAATACAAAGCGTTATTTCAAAGGCGGTCAGGGAGATGCCTATGCCTTTGACGGCAACAGCACCATTGATTATGAAGTAGCTGAGGGCTCAAGACAGGACATCGTATATGCACTTGACCCAGCCAGCGCAATTGTATATGCATACGAAATGGATGTTGAATTTGTTGAGCCGGACTTTGCAGTCGAGAATTTCGAGATAACGGAGAATAAGTCAGCTCTGAGATTCCTGACATTCGGTATTTTTGGCAATGACACAATGACTTTCCAGTTCAAAGCAGTTGACAATAACAAGCACTGCGCTGTACCTGCGGAATACCTGTATGTTAAGATGCCTGACGAGATAACCTCTGTTGGTGACGGAAAATATACAGTCGATGAGATACTCAGCGATGATTTCAATATCGTTGTTGGCATCGATAAGGTGGAAGGAAAGGAATTCAACAAGACCTTCATAGCTGACCCTGATGAGAGAGAGATAGCTGCTTATGCAGGCGCAGATGTTAGCATCATCGAAAAGCCTGAGGGCAGGAACATTGCTCTTTATATCGAAAAGACTGTACCTAAGGTGTTCATAAATGCTGTTGCTCCGGAGAATGTATCCGGTTTCAGAGCTGAGACAGTTGAAGCCAAGGGCGGCAAGGCAGATATGTACTGGACTAACGGCAGTTACCGTGTCCAGGTAGAGGGCAACGATGCTCCCAATGGCGAGGAGAATTTCTCAGGAATAAACACACTTACACTTAATGGTGATGACAGAGCTATCGACGACAAGACCCAGAAGTCCGCAGGCTGGACATATACTGATAATGAAGTGCATACTGCCAGCGGTTCATATACTGCTGTTGCGGAAGATAATTCCGGCAACAAGGCAGATAAAATAACCAAGGTAATAAATGTTGATACCGAAAGCCCTGAGCTCCAGGTAATGTATAATGGCAGACCTGTTCAGGAGTCCATGGTAAATGGAACTCTTTACAGCTCCAGCACTGTTGAGCTCCTCCTTACAGGTAAGGACAGCGGCTCTGGTGTATA
>ODAI012763556.1_pt1 | contig 11488 bp, 13 predicted proteins | sample 1539321 | NCBI WGS metagenome assembly ODAI01 (sample SAMN02144231, study PRJEB22623) | gut metagenome | biome: sheep rumen | host: Ovis aries | place: New Zealand
AGAGTAGCTTCTCCGATCTTGCGTTTTGTCTCAGCAGAATGATAATTATCCCCAAGTTCCTGCTTCCTTTTTTTAAGCCCCTCACTGACCTTCTTTCGGAATGCAGGATCTTTGTTCTTTAAAACAATATCCTCACGTGTTTTCTGCCATTCGTTTTGGCACTCTCTTGAGCAAAAGAAATGCGATGGTAGCTGGTTTTGTGCGTAACAACGTTGTCCTGTTTTCCCGCAGGTCTCACACACGTAATGCACTTTCATTTTGCTTCTCCTCCTTCACCTTCTGGCGCTCGCGCCTTTTGTCGAACGCCCATCTGCACCGGTCCGAGCAAAAGCTCCGTGGCCGACCTCTCTTGTTCTGTATGATGGCTGTTCCGCACTCCGGGCAGAACCGTTTTGCGCAGGCAGCCGTAAAGCCTGATATATCCATACATCCTCCTGTCCACGAAACTCCGTACCCATGTTCGGAATTCCGCGAAAATGGCATGAAAAAAGCAGCGGTGGATTTACCTCCATCACTGCTTTTCGTGATTCAATATGTCGCGGGCCAAGGCTCGCGTTTTTGCTTTATTCTATGCGGCTTTCCGGTATCCCGCGATGCATTTCGCGGACTTCGTTTCGCGGACACTCCCGCGTGCCGGACCCCCCTATACAATTTCGCGGATTTTCACACGTGAGGGGGCGGCGGTCCCTGGGGACTTTAGCGTAGAGAAGTGACCCCGGCCCCCGCCATGTTGCACTTATTTCTTTAACCTTTGACCTACCTCGTATAAGAAAAACATCTCGTTATCCTTAATTTTCTTCTTTTCTTCTAATGTAGACACAATACCTTCTGTAATCGACAATCCACCAAATACTGTCGCAGCTCCAATGCTTACTGCGTTTGCTATATCCCCTTGTGTTGCAAAGGCTGTAACCAAAGCGCCAATGCTTGCCCAGGTTTCTTTATTTGTGATGACCTTTTTGGCAATATTTTTATAGACATTATTATCATCAATTGCTGCATTTATGGCTGCTACCCGAGGTTCAATTTCACGAAGATATAAATTCATACATTCTATCTGAAAAGAGTCTGTATAAGGTACGCCTTTAATATCCTGAGTCATTCTCAAAATTGCAGCACGATAGGGTATAATGAATTTATCTAATTCTTTACGTATGTCAATGATTTCATCTACTGTAGCATTTTCAAATCCTGGTAATGAAGATATGACATATTCAGACAAGTGTGGACTAAGAATTACCGCAGGCTCCAGAAACTCAAGATCTATACCCATTGGATTACTATTAAATAGCTTATAACCAGATTCATTCCAACATTTTGTAACGTATGTACAGAATATATCATTAATTCTTTTGAGATTAAATTCATCCACCTCAGGCGCAATCAATTTCACACCCAATCGTTTCAAATCTGTTCGGTATTGTTGTTTGCTATAAAATTCATTTTTTTTATGCCGCAAATAATGCATCCTATCAGCTACGTAAGTAAATGAGTCACAAGAAACGTAACTGTTAGCATTCACAAAGATACCCACTGTATCATATTTAATGCCTTCTTTAATCTGACGCTTTTGTTCGCTTTCAATTAACCTCTCTTCAAAGTAATCTGGGTATAAAATATCATACACACGAACTGTGTCCGCATATAGATATGCAGCTTTTATGCTATCAATAACTTTACCTCCATCATTACAACCGGCGTTATATATTGACACTTCAAACTTCATCAATATCACCTCCTTACAGTAATAATACCATAAAAGGATGCAATACATTTCATTTATTCAAGCTAACTGATGATAGTTATGGATCTTAAAAAATATCAATAATATTGATTTCAATAATGATACTCCGGTGTCTGATCATCTCGTCTGGTCTTCCGGTCATGACATCGCTTGCACAGTGCTCTCCAGTTACTCTGATCCCAGAATAGCTTCTGATCGCCTCGATGCGGGATAACGTGATCGACCACGGTCGCCTTCACGTACTTACCCTGCAGCTTACACTCTTCACACAAAGGGTGTGCCTGAAGAAACATCTTACTGGCTTTTCGCCACGCAGATCCGTATCCTCTTCCTGCAGCCGATCGCACTTCCTCCGGATGCATCGCCTTATGCTTATCACAATACTTGGTACCTGACGGCACAAGTTCCGGACAGCCTGGATGCTTACATGGGATCTTTGGTTTTGTCGGCATCAGCGCATCAACCTCCATTCACAGAAAGAACCCCGGATTTCTCCGAGGCTCCTTCGCAGTTTTTCATGATATAAGTATATCAGAAACTGCGACGGAAATTTTATCCCGTTTTGGACACATAAAACTTTTAAAAATTATTTTTATAAAATTTCAAATAACTCTTGCTTCGGTCCAGGACCGATGCTGTATAGTAAAGACATCCACCGAAGTGATCACTTACAAAAAAGGAGGATCGTACCTTGAAAACAGGATATACATCGCAGGAATTACGCAGATTACCGGGAGTCACCTATGATACACTCCGCACATGGGCCGGCAGAAGAAATACAGAAAAGAATAGGAAAAGCGGCAAACCACAGCCGGTTCTCCTTACCCCGATCCGTAAACCAGGCTCTACTCGTTGTTGGGTATATGGCAGTGATGCGGTCGAACGCATCTGGTGGATCAGGATGCTGCAGATGCTCGGATTTAAGAACGAACAGATAGAAAAAATACTCAATGCACCGGATCATAATCCGGGCAAAGAGATATTGGATTCACTGGACGGAAAAATCAATGATCTTCAGTGGAAAATCCGACATCTGGGAGTCGCACAACGGTTTGCCGAAACAATACGTTCGGTCGGAGAACTGCCTGGCTTCCCTCGCAAAGATGGTGTAGATGATATTGATCGGTATCTTGAAGTCCTGCCGGTAAACCCTAAAATCGGCTCATCTGATTATGAATCCGGATCAAAGGAATTTCTGAAAGCATACGGTATAGATAAAGACGCAATTATTGCTCAATCACACACTCCGGAGCTCTTAGGCTTACGGCATGAAATCTTCAGTTCAATAAGAGTATTGTGGAAGGTTTATCATACGCCGGCTAATTCCCCTCAAGTGTACTCTCTTGTGGACATTCTCTATACCGAGTTATTTGAGAAGATCGGTCAGGATTTAAGCGTATTTCACAGAGTAGGAACGATGTTAGCAACACAAGGAGGGCAAGGCCGAGACTTAGATGACTCGTATGGGAATGGCTTTTCAGCTTACCTGGCAGAAGCTATATTTATCTACTGTTTTATTGAGTCCCTCCCGTCAAAAGAAGAACAATCAACAGAAAAAAACTAACTTGGAGGTATCCGTCATGGAAAACAAAGATGTAAAAGACGTCGCCGATGTTCTCGCAAAGTCTCTCGATGACACCCAAAAGAATGCTATCAATAACGAAGCACTGGTACAACAGGTCTGCAACATGAGCGGTCAGGACATCCACAAGCAAGTCATTGCCGGAATCATCGCTGACAAAGACACAGATTGGGAAAAGAAGGTTGACCTGATTCAAAAGGCCAATGCCGAATATGATCAGCGGGAAGATAACAATACCCGCCGAGTCAGGGAACTGCAGTCAACTCAGACACAGAATGTCGGCGCAGCGACAAGCTGGTGGGTGAACAACTGGCCGTGGGTAGCTGCTGCAGCAGTCTTGGTATTGATTGGTGTCGCCACGCCCGGTGGCAGAAGGATAGCCTCTACCACGACAAAATACATGCTCACTGCATAAGATGAAAAGGCCCTCGGAACTCTAACTTTCAAGATTCCGAGGGTCTTTTTTTCATGACTTCCCGAACAGCAGCACCGTCAGACGATCGAGTGCGCGGTTCTTCCGCTTATAGGCAGTCGCCGGCTCGACATGCAGGTACTCTGCGATATAGTATGCGGCGCTGCTTCCGTACGTGTTGCCGTCACCGTAAAAGGTATCAAGGCAGTACCGCTCATCATCCGTCAGCTGCTCCCATGCAGGCTTGAACCAGTCCATGTACTCGACAGCCTGCCGGTACCGTTCCTTTAAGATATCGATCTCCTCGATGCCGTTTAAGATACGGTCCTCTCCTGCATGTACGTTATGACTGCTTGGCGTACCGTCCCAGGTCGGACTGCCGACGCTGCTCATCTTTTCATATGTCCGTCTGATCTCGTCGTCCGTGCTGTTAATGATGAACTGCATTGCATCGTAGTCCTTGATCGCTGCGATCGTTGCCGACCGCTTGTCCAGATACTTCCACATAATGCTCATAGCTTCTTCCTCCGAAAAAGTAACATCGATACGTTCCCGGATTGTCATGTGATTGTCATGTGTGCCTTCACGGCTGAGATGAGATTCTGCTGCGTCGTGTCCTTGTGATCCAGTGCTTTCAGGACATCTTCGTCAACGGTATCTCTTGTCAGGATGTGATGAATCGTCACCACTTCTTTTTGCCCCTGCCTCCAGAGGCGTGCATTTGTCTGCTGATACATCTCAAGCGACCAGATCATCGAAAACCAGATGAGGATATGTCCGCCTTTTTGAATGTTCAGGCCATGACCGGCACTTGCTGGAGAAATAAGGCCGACCTCAATCTTGCCCTCGTTCCAATCAGCGATATCCTGATCACTTCTTAAGTCCCTCGGTGCATAGCCGAGACCTGTCAGGTACTCCCGGATGCGTTCATGATCGTGCTGGTACCAGTACGCCACAAGAACGCTCTGGCCGTTGGCCTGCTCAATGAGATCGGCAAGCTCCTGAAGCTTTTGTTTGTGAATGACGCGTATCTGCCGCTCCTCGTTGTAGATCGCTCCGTTGGCCATCTGCAGGAGCTTGCCCGAAAGGACCGCCGCGTTGGCGGCATCGATCATATCATCACCAATCTCTACAAGCAGCTCCTTCTTCATACCGTCGTACAGTTCTCTTTCAGAGGCGTCCATGTCGACGTAGTGATTGACCATCACCTGCTTAGGCATATCGAGATAGTCCAGAGCTTTCATGGAAACGGTGATATCCGAGATCCGGCTGTAGATCGCCTCCTCTGCACCTGGCAGAGGAGCGTAGTTATACACAACACCGGTGTACGGATTCTTGCCTTGCGGCTTAAAGCATGTATCACGGAACCTGCCGATAAATCGTCCGAGCCGCTTGCCGTTGTCGATGAGATAGGTCTCAGCCCACAGGTCCAGAAGTCCGTTCGATGCCGGCGTGCCGGTAAGGCCGATCATGCGCTTTATCTGTGGGCGGACCTTCCTGAGAGCCTTCCACCGCTGACTCTGATGATTCTTAAAAGACGAGAGCTCATCAATCACAACCATGTCGAAGGGCCAGGGGATATGCCGTTTCTCCAGGTAGTCGACCAGCCATTTCAGGTTTTCCCTGTTGATGACATAGATGTCAGCCGGCGTCCGCATAGCTGCTTCTCGCTGCTTTACTGTTCCGACGATCACGGACATATCGAGTAAGTGCACGTGCTCCCAGGTGTCGCGCTCTTCAGGCCATACTGTTTTCGCAACTCTCAAAGGAGCGATCACCAGCACCTTCGAGACTTCGAAACTGTCAAACATAAGGTCCAGTATGGCAGTCAGCGAAATGCAGCTCTTTCCCAGACCCATTTCGAGTATCAGCATTGCCTCTGGATGCGCTTTCAGGAACTCCACACAATAATTTTGATATGCATGTAAATCACTTCTTTTCATCGATTTCCCTCATTAGTTTATGTAGTAGTGCAGGACCGTCCAGATCGGTCAAACTCACGAAATACTGCGAACAGAAGAACTTCGTGATCTCCCGGACGGTATCCTGCGCTTTCTGGTCATCCGGATGTGTCTTCAGCCTCCGGTAAGCCGGCCTGAAGTCTTTTACGGCATTCAGGATGATCGCATCAGAAAATGCTCGATAGTTTTCCTCATGCATGCAGAACCTCCTTGATGATGCCGGGGATCTGCTCCGGGCTGTCGAGAACAAACACCATAAAGCCAAGCTGCCGCAGCTGCTTATGCCGCCGCAGCTGCAAAGGACGAGGCTTCTTGCCTGGCGCCTTCACCTCAACGAATCCGATCCGGCAGCCGGGCAGCAGTACCAAGCGGTCCGGCATGCCGTTCATCCCCGGACAGATCAGCTTAGGACAGATGCCGCCCTCTGCCTTCACGGCCTTCACGAGCTCTTGTTCAATCTGCTTTTCTCGCATGACTCATATTCCTCCCAGCACTCTTCAAAGACCTCGAGGCAAGCGTCGCAGGCCTGACAGCTTTCCAGGTATCCCCGGATCACACTGTGCCCGTCACGGTCCTTGATGCCAACACGGGTCGGGAACTCGGCCTCATCACCAGCCATATCATTTGCGAGGTCGGCTTTGCGGCCTTCTTTGTTGTAGTAGTTGCGTTTCATATATCCGTAGAATGTCATGATTAGTACCTCCATCACATGATTATTTGTGCGAGGGTGCAGCTCGGTGCACCTCATCTCTATACCCTCTATATAAGATTTTTTTCTAAAAAAACTTTTCCTATAGGGACTTATGTATATGACATGCACCGACCTGCACCACTTGCTGAAAACCCTGTAGCTATGCGGCTTTCCAGACTTCTGGAAGTGCAGGTTGGCGCAGGTCAATGCAGGTCTATTCCAGACCCGCGTCACCCTTCGAACTCTGATTTGATCCTCAGGCCAAGTACAATGATGCCGGTTTTCGTTTTCTTCCGCTCAAAGTCCCTCTGGGCCAGCGCACCATAAAAGTCCGTCGTATTTCTGGCAAACTCACCCATGCGCAGACAGTACGCACGGTATTCCTGATACAGCTCACCGGACTTCTCCCGGTAAGACGGATCGACATCACAGCACTCCTCCAAGAAGTCACTCATCCAATCGTTCTGCCCGCGATAGGCGTCGATGGCATCCTGTACCACCTTCGGATTCTTCAAATGAAAGCCCTTAGAGATGATGCGTTTGGCGCCTTCAATAATCCACGAAAGGACTGCCGGGCCGGCGTTCTCGAAAAGGTAATCGGCATAGTTCTTCACATCGCTCCGGCCTTCAAACACTGCATTGAACGGAATCACGATCAGCCTTCTCCACGTGCCCTCATCCGTCGCACCCACCTTCGGCAGGTGGTTGGTATAGAGGACCAAGGTGTGTGACGGAGTGAAGGAGGCTGGCTTGCAGAACTTCTTCTCGCCATAAATGTCGTCGGTGGAAGTGAGCTGCTTGACTACAGACGTATTCAGGCGCATGCCCTCTTCCAGCTCCTTTGCCAGTGCCAGCCGCACGCCTTTGAGCTCCGCCATCTCCGGTTTCACGTTCCTGCGGCAACCGACCGTCAGTGTATCCGCCGATACGTTTCCGGCATACCCGCCGAGAACCCTTGCGATGGTGTTCCAGAAGGTCGACTTTCCGTTACGGCCCTGCCCATATGCAATGATCATGGCTTCCATAAATACCTTGCCGATGGAAGCCAAACCTACAACCTCCTGCACATAGTCGATGAGTTCCTGATCATTAAGGAAGGTTTTGTTCAGGGAATCCTGCCACAGCGCCTCACCCTTATCACCGGGTTCCACAGTCGTGACCTTCGTACAGTAATCCTTCCAGTTGTGTTCCTGCCTACCCTCAAGTCCGTCAACCAGGCGGTACGACGCAGACGGAGTATTCAGGAGCAACGGATCACAATTCAGATCTTCCAGCTCTACCCCGACCATCGGCTTTGCCGCCTCCATGGCAGATCGAATGTACTTGATGTTCCGTCGGCCCATTACGAACTTGTAATAGGTCAGCGCAGACAGGTATTCTTCCAGGAGCATTAAGAGATCGTCGGACAGGCCGCTCAGCGCTCTCTTGCCCCCGGCCAGTGCAGCTTCATCCCCACCGGCATTTAAGAAAGACTGCTTGGTGGTAAACTTAAGCAGCTCCGCGTCGGCAAGCTGCTGATCCAGAAACTCCATCGTCGCGCCAAGGGCAGCCTCTTTCGACTCGATCCAGTAGGTCCCGTTGTAACGGAAGAAGTCCGTAGCCGGATTGAAGCAGATCTCGTCGCCGTACTCTTTCGACAGAATCTTCGCCTGCCCGATGTCGGAGTAGTCCTCCGGTTTCAGGCACCCGGCAGGACCGGCGAGCTTTGCAATGTTGAACTGCTCCGGAGGGACATAGCCTTCCTGTTTCGTGACGACCTTCTCGAACTTTCTGGCGCTGCGCCAGATCTTCATGAGCTCCCCGTCTGACAACGGAGGTTCACATTTGGTAGACTCGTCCAGAAAGATCCTGTGCGATGTATCGTTCCAACCGTAGCGTTTTACTACCCTGCCGGCAAACCGGCTCATGGTAGCGTTACGGCTCCCTTCCTTAATGGTATAGCCGCTCTGGTTCATTCCTTTGTCAAACTCTTCTTCTTCGCTAAACACTTCCAGCTTCTTCGTGCCAGGAAAGAAATCGACCTGGGGATCTTTTGTTCCAAAGAAAAACCGGGCTGCGTCCAGTGCTCTGGGATCGGCATACGGATAGATCTTAGCCAGCCACTCCTTCATGGCTTTATAGGCATCCGGATCAGTTACTTCATTGATCTCCAAAAAAGCATGGAACTTCGGTCTTGCAGGCTTCCCATTCTTCTCCTTCATGTGATTCCGGCTGTAGTGAATCCCCATCGTTACATCCGGGAAAGCTTCTCGCAGATCTTCCGGGGTAACCCAGTCCTCCGGATTCTCGGAGTGATCGTTATCAAACTCAACCGCAAGGCAGTTGCTGCTAATAAAGTTCACATTGCTACGGTAGCTGTATTTATACGCTGCGCAGACGTAGTCGTGAGATACGGCCTGCTTAAGAGATGCCGCGTCTGTTACATCGGCTCTGTGAGGATACAAACAGTTCTCCTCTCTTCCGATACAGTCCGCATAAAAAATATTGAACATTGATTATTCCTCCTTTGGAAGCTGATACTCCTTCGGCTCATAGGCTGCAGGGTTATTCCGTTGTTTTCCTTTGCGGTACGGTTTAATCCAGACCTGCTTACCAGATTTGTAGGTACGCACATGCCCGGCAACACCCCAACACGGGCAAGTAATCTTGTGGACAGCCTTCTGCACGTTCCGCAAAGGTACAGCATCCGCCATGCGTAACACCTTAACCAGCTGTGTTTTACGCACCTTTTTGTATCGGCCCTTACGTTTAACAGTTTCTGTTTTTTCCACCTTTTCAGTCCCGACAGGGACCAGTATTTCAGGCCGTTCCAGCGACATCCGCTGTACTACCATATACAGGCCTTTGACCGTGCGAGCAAACTCGTTAAAGTAGTCCATATCTGAAAACATGAACTCCGTATCTGGATCATCGTTATAATACGTAGCGCCCTGCGCAGAGCATGTCATTACCTCGCCGGTCTTCGTATTCTTCAGCGTAGTTGCGCAAATCGTTACAACGCAGTTGCACATCGTACCGCCATTATTGAGATAGCAGTAGGCGTCAATAAGTGGAACAGTGCAACTTTCAGCGCCTTCTACATATGGAGCAGCATAGTCATCCAGGTTCATCAGGGTTTTTCGATAGCAGATGTAGGTGTTCTCCAGTTTTCCTTCTTCACGAATGATCGCCGTGAACTCCGGAATAGAAGGCCGCTTCAATGTATCTGAAGAGAAATACTCCGTCTCCATCACATCTTCAACAAGCGCAATAGCCTGTGCCTCTGTAAACATCACACGATCTAAATCAGCCCAGCTCCTTCCGCGCTTTTTCCACTGTTGCCAGTAACGCTGAAGTCCGCTATTTTTTGCTCCCATCCCTTCAATTCTAAAAAAAGCATTTGCCATTAGATTGTTCTCCTTTGTAAGTCAAACTGGCAGGCCGGGGCAGCCCCGGCCCACCTTTGTTTTCAGTCGTCGATCTCTAAGCACTGGTCGTTGAGCGCATCCCGGACGAACGTGATTGCCTTCATGAAGGCATCCAGCCCGTCATCTCCGCAGCAGGCGATCGTGAAGCCGATTCTTTTTCCTTTTTCATCTTTAACCGGCTTGAAGTAAAAATCTCCGGTCGGGCACTGAAGATTCAGGTAGGCGCGGCTTCCGCCCTCGCGGCTGCAGCCTCCTGTGTATCCTGTTGTTCCTGCCTCCACAGTCAGGACTGTTTCGATGCCGCGGACATCCCTCTGAAATGTCTGTACGTACTCGCCGTTGATCATCTTGAATCCTTCTTTAATTGCATACATGTATTTTTTCCTCCTTTTTATGCTTGAACTCTTGGGTAACGGGGTGAGTATGCATCGGCGGCTCCTTGTTTCTCGCTTTCATAAGAAGCATCTCCTTTCATCGTTCTGCTTTCCTACGCCCAAAAGTCCGCCTGTTTTACAAAAAAATTTCAAAAAAAATTTCGCTTCCTATTTAAAGCGACAAAAAAGTCGCCCGATCTCTGGGCGACTGAAAATTTTTTTAAATTCTTTTGTAAAAATGCCCTGCTTTTGGGCGTAGGAAGGTGAGAACGATGAAAGGAGGTCAAAAAATGAATACGAAAGTTCTCGTAGAAACTCTTAAGAAACTGAGCGGCGATATCACAGAGCTTGCTGATCTGCTCTCCGCACAGGAAGATACGGCTCCTGCGGAGGAGACACCCGCCGCTGAGGAGACACGCTCCAAAGAAGAAGTTCGGGCTCTCCTGATATCCAAATCAAGAGCCGGTTACCGGGCCGAGGTCAAGGCGCTGCTCTCCGCCCACGGTGTCGGAAAGCTGGGTGAAATCACCGACCCGAAGGAGCTCGCCGCGGTGTTCGCGGAAGCGGAGGTGATCGGCAATGGCTAAGCATGCATACCTTTCTGCATCGGCCAGCCACCGCTGGCTCGCCTGTCCGCCCAGCGCCAAGCTCTGCGCCGAGGAGGAGGACCGCGGAAGTCCCTATGCACAGCAGGGCACCGATGCTCACGAGCTCTGCCAGTATCTCGTCGAGAAGGCACTCGGGCTTGATGTCAAAGATCCCACGGAAGACCTGACCTGGTACGACGCAGAGATGCAGGAAGCTGCGGAAGGCTACTGTTCTTACGTTTTGGAACAGGTGGCCGAGGCCAAGAAGCTGTGCATCGACCCGCTGGTCTGTGTGGAGCAGACACTCGACTTCTCCAAATGGGTAGAGCACGGATTCGGCACCGGCGACTGTGTGATTGTCGCGGACGGCCTGCTGCACATCATCGATTTCAAGTACGGTGTCGGTGTTTTGGTCGAAGCAGACCAGAACAGCCAGATGATGTGCTACGCGCTCGGTGCCCTGGATACCTTCGGGGATCTCTATGACATCTCCCATATCAAGATGACAATCTACCAGCCAAGACGAGACAACGTCGACACCTTCGAGCTGACCACCGAGGAACTCCTGCGTTGGGCAGACGAGATCCTGGCGCCGACTGCCAAACTGGCCTATGCCGGAGAAGGCGACTTCCATGCAGGCGATCACTGTGTCTTCTGCAAGATCAAGGCAACCTGCCGCGAGCGGGCAAAGTACTGCCAGGAGCTTGCTAAGTACGACTTTTCGGAAGGC
>ODAI013498985.1_pt1 | contig 11488 bp, 12 predicted proteins | sample 1539321 | NCBI WGS metagenome assembly ODAI01 (sample SAMN02144231, study PRJEB22623) | gut metagenome | biome: sheep rumen | host: Ovis aries | place: New Zealand
ATATTTTAATGATGCTGTTTATGTACAAAATCTAAATGGAAATTTTAGTATTGGTAATACAAAAGATTGGATTCAAGCTTATGGTGCTGTTTCTGATTATTCAGATCATTGTCCAATTCTTGCTGAAATAAATTTAATTAAATAATTTAACAAGGAGTAAATTCTATGAAAAAATTTATTTTATTTGTTTTATTATGTGCATTTTCATTTTGTGTATTTGCCTCAGAAGTAAGTGATTTACTGCAGGAAGCTCAGACAGCTTATGAAACTGGTGATGTCACTACGGCAATCCAAAAACTTGACTCTGCAAAATCAATTATGGAAAAAGAACAGTTATCTTCTTCTGCAAATGATTATATCGAAGTAGCAAGTTGGGATATTATAAAAATGAAAAGTGCGGATTATCTTGGAAAGAAAGTTATCATTAAAGCAAAATTTATTGGAATTAACTCTGATGGTACAGTCTATTTAATTGAAATTTCTCCAAGTAATTCATATGAACCATCTCTGGTTGATAAAATACTTACATTAAAAAAATATGAATATTACAATTTTTATGGTACTGTAGTCAGTGATTATTTAGGTCCTAAACTTTTCATAGAAGCAATTAATTAGCAAGTAAAAAAAGCCCCCAAACTCTCTCCGATTTGCTAAGGGTCAGTTCTTTGCTATCGGGGAGGGTCTTTCGCATTAAGCTATCTCCATCCCAGTTTTACCGCCAGCTCAAAGAGCCGTCAATTTCAAGACAGTCATTTACAAAAGTTCCCACTGCACGGGAAGTAATTTCGTTTAAACCTCATACCAAATTTCTCCCCTTGTAGATAACCCATCTTGCCAAAAACCCCCATACACCGTACACTAAGGCATGGACTTTTACGAGCTGAACGCATTTCTTCATCTCAGCAGGACACTTCATTTTGCGAAGGCGGCGCAAGAAGTCAACTTAAGCCCGTCTGCTCTCAGCCGCATGATAAGCCGTCTTGAAGAAGAAACGGGGGTCATTCTCTTTGACCGCGACAACCGTGAAGTTGCTCTCACTGAAAAAGGAAGGCGCTTTGCAGAATTTGCACGACGTTGCATCGATGACCAAAGCGAAATTCTTTCTGAATTTTCGGAAAAAGGTGACAGCATTTCTGGTGTTCTGCATGTCTATGCCAGTGTTACGGCCTGTTACACTATTATGCCTCCTTTCATAAAAAAACTGTCCGCAAAGTATCCATCTATTCAACTGTCTGTCGAAACGGGCGACCCCGCAAGTGCTGTTTCTTCTGTTCGAGAAGGACGCGCAGAATTGGCGGTTGCTGCAATTCCCGACACTGGTCTTGAAGGCATAGATTGTGTTTCGGTTCGCACCAGTCCCCTCGTATTTGTTTCAAGCAGCACAGGAACTTTTAGCGACATAAGTGGTAGTCCTCAGGACATTGTTTCATCAGTTCCTCTTATCTTACCGAAGGCTGGTCTTGCCCGCCGCCGTTTTGACGCTTGGACAAAAAGTCGCAACGTAAAACCTCTCATTGCCGCAGAAGCAGAAGGTAACGAAGCGGTTATGGCTCTTGCTGCTTTGGGATTAGGTATTGCACTGGTTCCAAAAATTGTTTTAGAAAATGGTCCTTACAAAGAAGGTTTTACACTTCACTCGGCAGGTCATGCACTGGGTTATTACGACATCGGTTTTATTCAAAAGATGCAGTTATCAGGAACAGAAACACAAAAGCGAATTCACCTTGCGGTAACTGATATTTTGCACAATACAAAGTGGGACGAGTTTCAAACAAACTAAACAAAGACAAGGCATATCATGAGCACACATCTTATTACCATACAAAACTGTTTGGTGTACAATTCTGCACGACAGGTACTTCCCTCTTTAAGTTGGAACATGGATGCAGGTCAAGCTTGGCTTATTACAGGAGCTAACGGTTGTGGTTCTGCAGATTTTATTCGAGCTCTTGCGGGAGAATTTGAATTTGTTCCTTCATCTGAAGACGCACTGTTTTCAAATGTGTTCAAAGAAAGTGTCGCTATTGTTTCTTTGGAAAAAGCAGCAGCACTCATTGAAGAAGAACGAGCTAATGACGAAAGTGAAATTCTAAACAGAATTGACGAAGGAAGAACAGGCCGTCGTTTTTTATGCGAAGTCTTAGGCGGTTCAACAAGAAGACATGATCCCTTACCTGATATTGCACAAAGACTTGAAACCTTACCTGAAGTAAAATTGTGTGGTGTTCAAAATATACTCGACCGCGGACTTAAGTTTATGAGCACGGGCGAAGTAAGACGAATGCTTTTGTGCAGAGCTTTGCTTTCTGGATGCAAACTGTTAATTTTAAGTAATCCATTTGCAGGACTCGATGCTTCTTCTCGAACCATACTACTTGAATTTTTTGACAGCATGGCTTCTCGCCAAACAAATGGTTCAGAAAAAAACACACATGATTTTCCCCATGTAATTTTGTGTACCGACCGCTTTACTGAAATTCCCCAAAGCATAAACCAAGTACTTGAGTTTACTAACAACACTATTTCTTTTTGCGGAACACGAGAAGACTATCAAAACATTCATTCAATTCGGGAACAAGAAAGAAACAAAACACGAGAAGCAACAAAACAATCTTTTTTACAGACACTTCAAAAAATTCGTGAAGAAACAAAAGTTCTTACCGAAGATTCACATTCAACAGAAAGCCCCGCAGTCAATTCTGGGGAACAAAAAGAGCTTATTCGTTTTACCAATGTAAATGTCGGTTGGGGTGAACATCATGTTCTTGTAAACATGAACTGGTCTGTAATGCAAGGGCAACATTGGTTTATTCGAGGACCAAACGGTTCAGGAAAGACAACACTGCTTGAACTTATTACCGGAGACAACATGCAAGTCTTCCGTGAAGATGTGCGTCTCTTTGGAAAACGCCGTGGCAGTGGAGAAACCATTTGGGACATTCGTAAAAATTTAGGCATTGTGTCATATCGTCTTCATGTTGAATACAGAATGGTTGGCGACACAACAATACAAAACACAATTATAAGCGGCTTCCATGACAGTATAGGTTTATACGAAGCAGCAACAGATTTTGAAAAAGCAACTGCACTTGCCTGGTTAAAACTTGCAGGTCTTGGCGGAAAAGAAAATAAATCTTTTAACTCTTTGTCTTACGGACAGCAACGAGCAGTTCTTATTCTTCGTGCAGCAGTAAAAAGCCCTCGTGTACTTATTTTAGACGAACCTTGCCACGGACTGGATGAAGCAAACCGTCAACTTGTGCTTGACCTTTTGGAAACGATTGCTCAAACAGGAACAACAACACTCCTTCATGTAACACACGATCCAAGTGAAGCACTCTCTTGTGAAAAACACATTCTTGAATTACATCCAAACGAAGAACCCATGTTCCGCATAATTGAAACAGAACATTAAAACTTTATTTCTTCAACGCTTGCACTTTGTGTTGTTTCGTTTACTGTTACCAAATAGAACACTCGCTTCATTGTTGTCTTACAAGTAAGTTCATAGAATAAACCGTTGTCATAAGATGCGCCACCGTGCCAGTGACCTTCAAGCACAAGCTTAACTTTATTTTTTGCAAACTCAGACAAAAGCATATTTCGTTCAGTGTAATCTTGAATTAAAAAAATGTTTCCGCCACCAGAAAAAATCTGATAGTGAGTCATAATAATTTTTGGCGAAGAATCTTCTGCAATTTTTTGCTTAAAACTTTTCATCTGCTTATTGCCTAACGTTCCATTACCGCTGTCTAAAAAGTAATACGAAAAACCTTTTGGAGAATACTCTGACTTAACCGAAAACATATATGAAGTTACATGCGGATACACATGCTTTGCAAATTCACTTCCTCCATAATTGTAACAGTCATGGTTTCCAATGCATGAATAACATTTAAAATTTGAAAAACCTTTTGCAATTGCAGCAGAAGAAACTTTATCTAAAAACAAATTGTAATCTTGCCACTCTTCTGCTTTACCGTTATCTGCACAATCACCTAAACACACAAGAAAGCGAGGCTTCTTTTCTTCAGGAGCAGAAGTTGCAAAAAAAGCATTAAAGCGTTTTATAAACCTATCTTGCGGAATAGGATCGTCACTTCCAAAATGAACATCAGTTATGACTAAAAACGAATACACATCATTTGTTCCTACATCAGGAGCATATTCACTTTCGGATAAATCGCTTACCACAGGAGCGCGGTCATCGACAGTCTCTTGAAAAAAGGTAAAAGGGTAAGGACCATACGAACAAGCGGCACAGAAAACACTTGCCACTACAGCGCTTGTAAAAAATGTAATTACTTTGCTTTTATTTTTCATAGCGTTATCTTCCAATACAGTTTAAGATAAAAATTATCGACATAAGGGGCAGTTGTAAATTGATCACGGCAACGAATAAGTGTTTCCACTTTTAATGTTTGATTGCTAACCACAGAAAGACTCAGACCCAGTTTGTAGTTGGGCGTAATAAAAAAGGGATAGCGAAATTCATCATGACTTGCAAAAGATGCATAAAGCGAAAGTCTCTCTGTAATTTTTTGACACAGTGTTATATCAAAAGCAAAAGAAAACTGACTTAAACTTCCCTTTATTCCATAAACAACAGAATTATTGTAAGAAGCAGCTCCCTCAAAAGAAAAAGAAAATCCTTTTGTGGTTATCAAATCGTAACACAAAGAAAGCAAAATATCGGTTGCAAAAAAAGTATCGTAATAATGTTCTAAATGAATTAAAGCTCCTGCTCCGAAGCGATGTGTTGACCGCGCTTGAATTTCAAAAGGAAAGTACTTTGCCTTGGTAGTAAAATCAATTGCACTGTTTGAAAGCTGAAAACTTGACCCAAGGTGTAACTGATTCATATCAAAATAATAGGCAAGTCCCAAACTAGAACTTGCATTTTCAACTCCAACAGAAAAATACTGAGCCGCCTGCACTTCAATAGAATGAGTCATTTGTGGTTGAACATTTTCTTGTTGAGCATAAAGCCCACTCGTTACAAAGAGCGCAAACAGTAGAACAACTACATTTCGCTTCACTGACATAAAGTTGTCTCCTTTTCTCAAAAACAGTAGCTTTGATAGCGGCATCATTTAAAATCATCTTACTATCAGCATGCAAGTTTTCAATCTCATAAAAACAAAAAAATACCCCGTCAGCAGGTGACAGGGCATTCTATATGCAACAGTATTTTGGGGGAACTACGAATTTAGCAAATTACTACAGAGTTATCAGTGTGAGAGAAGGGAGCAGGAATGTATTTGTCAGCTGCCCAGTCATTTTCCCAGTGTTTTCCGTCTAACAGATAGCGGAACTGATACTCTTTTCCCGCTTCCAATTTGATTTTTGTCGAGAAAGTACCACTTTTGTCTTTTGTAAGTGGTGTGTCGGTACTGCTCCAATTGTTGAAATCACCAGCAATGGTAACATGTTCTGCACCGTGCGCTGCTTCTTTACTTACGCTGAAAGTTACGGTACAAGTTTTCTTATCTTTTGAGTAAGTCTTTTTTAATGCCATACTTCGCCCCCGTTGGCTTAAATGATTTTAGTAGTTGATTAACTACATATAAAAGTATAGAATGTTTTTATGGCTTTGTACAGTACTTTTTAAAAAAAAGTCTACAAAAATGTCTAATTTTTATATATTAAGACTATTTTAATAATGGAGGATAGCGAAATGTCATCTCAAAAATATCTTTTCACTTCAGAATCTGTAGGAGAAGGACATCCAGACAAATTATGCGACCAAATTAGTGACGGTATTCTTGACGAGTGCCTTCGCCAGGATCCAGAAAGTCATGTTGCATGCGAAACCTTTGCTTCACAGGCTGCAATTATTGTTGGTGGCGAAATAAATACAGAAGCCTATGTAAATGTTCATGAAGTTGCTAAAAAAGTTGCCCAACACATAGGCTATACAAATCCAGCTTACGGTTTGGACTTTAATTCCATGGCCGTTCTAAACATGATTCACGAACAGTCACCAGATATTAATCAGGGTGTTGTGGGAAAAGGTCTGGATGAATACAAAGGTCAGCAAGGAGCTGGAGACCAAGGCATGATGTTTGGATTTGCTTGCAAAGAAACGCCCGAACTTATGCCAGCACCCATTATGTACTCGCACAAACTTATGCGTAAATCTGCGGAATTGCGCAAAAACGGTACTTTCAAATGGTTCCGTCCAGACTCAAAGGGTCAGGTTACTGTTGAATACGAAGGACATCGCCCGGTACGAATTGACACAGTAGTTGTAAGCCAGCAGCATGATCCCGATATTTCTCATGAACAAATACAGGACGCTATAATCAATCAGCTTATAAAACCCGTTCTTGAACCCACAGGCCTTTTGGATGCAAAAACAAAATTTTTTGTTAACCCCACAGGACAGTTTTGCATTGGCGGTCCAGTAGGAGACACTGGTCTTACCGGTCGCAAAATTATTGTTGACACTTACGGCGGAATGGGTCGTCACGGAGGTGGCTGTTTTAGCGGAAAAGACCCCAGTAAAGTTGACCGTTCGGCAGCATACATGGCTCGCTACATTGCTAAAAACATTGTCGCAGCAGATTTTGCAGAACGAGCAGAAGTTCAACTTGCATACGCAATTGGTGTTCCCTTCCCAGTAAGCATTATGGTTGATACTTTCGGAACAGGAAGTGTAGCAGAAAGCGCAATTGTAAATGCCGTTAAAGAAGTGTTCGACTGTACTCCCGCAGGAATTATAAAAACACTGGACTTAAAGCGCCCTATCTACGAAGCAACAGCAGCATACGGTCACTTTGGTCGCTCAGAGTTTTCTTGGGAAAAAACAGACAAAGCAGACGCACTTAAAAAAGCAATCAAATAATCGGACTGCACATGGCCTTGCTTACCAAAAAACAAATTGTCGCGGTGTTTGAACGGTTTAAAAATGCTAACCCCAACCCGCAGACAGAACTTGTGGCACCAAATCCCTACTGTCTTTTGGTAAGTGTTGTGCTTTCTGCTCAGGCAACAGACAAATCAGTAAACGCAGCAACTGAAGCTCTGTACAAAAAAGTAAGAACACCACAACAGATGCTTGCTTTAGGAAAACAAAAACTTATCTCTTACATAAAATCAATTGGACTGTACCGAACAAAAGCTGAACATGTTATGACATTAAGTCAGCAGTTGGTAGAAAATTTTGGCGGAACAATTCCTTCTACTCGTGAAGACTTACTGTCACTTTCTGGCGTAGGAAGAAAAACCGCAAATGTAATTTTAAATGTTGTATACGGTCAGCCTACCATGCCCGTAGACACTCACCTTTTGCGTATTTGTCCAAAGATAGGTCTTGCCCAGGGAACAAAACCAGAAGAAGTTGAAGCATCACTTTTAAAACGCATTCCCCAAGAATACATGATGCATGCACATCACTGGCTCATTTTGCACGGACGCTATACTTGCACCGCACGAAACCCCAAGTGCACAGAATGTATTATTAACGACATTTGTAAACACAACACATAATTTTTTAACAGGAGTCTTTATGGAAGAAGAAATTGTAGAAACAGTAGAAACTGCACAAACTATTGTTGAAGGAGCAGACATTTCTCCGCTCGATACTGTTGGTTCTGAAGTTGCAGAACAGACATCAAAATTTTTTCACATTGATGAACTTAAGCAGCTGTTTACTCTTCAAAGTGCAGCAAAAATTGCTGTCGCTCTGGTAACCATTGCCATTCTCTTTGGCATTTACAAATTCTTAAAACGACTGGTCAACAAAAAGTTTGCCTCTAAACTACAACCACATTCAAAACTGCTTTTAAACAAAGCCATAACGTATGTCTTCTACATTTTGACAGGCATGTACATTTTAAGTTGCATTGGCATTAACTTGAGTGCAGTCTGGGGAGCAGCAGGAGTTGCCGGTCTTGCAATAGGTTTTGCTGCACAAACGAGTGTAAGTAACATTATTAGCGGACTGTTTATGCTTGGCGAAAAAGCTATGCGTGTTGGTGACTTTATAGAAGTTAACGGAGCAAGCGGAGTTGTTGATTCAATTGATTTGCTAAGTGTTACGGTTCACACACATGACAATCAGATGATTCGTATTCCTAACAGTACCATCATAAACGATTCATTCAAAAACTACAGTCACTTTAAAACAAGACGCATGATGTACGACATTCCTATAAGTTATGATGACGATATGGAAAAAGTAATGGAAGCAGTTAAACGAGTTCCTTCACTATGTTCTACCGTTCTTGAAGAACCTGCACCTGTTATTTACTACGACAGTTTTGGTTCAGCAGTAAATTTAAAACTCGGTGTGTGGATAAAAAATAGCGACTTCATAAAGAACAAATCAGAAGTGCTTATTGCAGTAAGAAAAGAATTGCAAAAAGAAGGATTCGACATTCCCTTTAACCGTTATGACATTAAACTTATAAGCGACCACCCAGATCATCCTGAGGCATAAGAATGAACTGGCTTGTCATTGCTGCAATTGTTTTTTCTCTTTTGCTTATTCTTTCGCTAATTGCTGTCATTGAACTGTACATGTTCCTTGCTCCAAAATCTTTTTGGTGGCGCCTTTCCCACAAGCAGGGAACAAAAGTTTCTTACGCACCCAACGAAGAAGCATTACGAAACAGTGCAAAAGAATGGATGTGCAACACAAAGCATTTTGAACAGTGGATTTATTCAGCAGATAATTTAAAACTACACGCATACACATTTCCACAAACAAATACACATCGCTGGGCCATTTGTATTCACGGTTATACTGGCGATGCAGAAACAATGACATGCTACGGAAAACAGTATTATGAACAAGGCTACAATGTTCTTCTTCCTAACAACCGCACTCACGGTTTTAGCCAAGGAACTTTTATAGGCATGGGTTGGCGCGACAAAGACGACATTCTCTTATGGATAGAAAAAATTCTAAGCGAAGATCCAGAAGCTCAAATTATTTTGCACGGAGAAAGCATGGGTGCTGCAACAGTTATGATGCTTACAGGATGTTCGCTACCCAAAAATGTTGTTTGTGCTATAAGCGACTGCGGTTACACTTCTGTGTGGGATGTATTTGAACATGTACGAAAAAATGACATGCACTTATCTTCCTTTCCCATTCTCTACATTGCAAATCTTTTATGCAAACCGCTTGCAGGTTACACATTACGCGAAGCAAGTTGTATTAAGCAGCTACAAAAATCTAAGACGCCAACACTATTTGTTCATGGGGAAGACGACTCTTTTGTTCCCGCAAGTATGATACAACCAAACTTCGACTCATGTTCCGCAAAAAAAGAAATGAAAATTTTTCCCAAGGCTCGTCACTGTCAATCTGAATTTGTAGATCCAGATTTATACTGGGAAACAGTTAAAAAATTTATTGCCAATTGCGCGTCATAATTGTTCTGCCAGTTCCATATATATAGTATGAAGCACTTACTGTATATCTTACTTACCGCATGCATGTTCACTGCATGTTGCTATTCCACAGAAGAAGAACTGTGCCTTTCTTTACCGCAAGTTCCTCAGGCAAGCTATTGCATCATCACTTGGACAGATGAATTTAACTGCGAGAAAACAAAGCGTTTGTCTCAAAGCAAAGCGGGCGCGGAGCAGCAACTAACACTAACCTTAAACAAAAACGGCTGCACTCCTGTGTTAGTAACATTCTACGACCAAGAAGACAGAAAATGTACTTACCCCTACGGTCTTATTTTTCCACACACAAAAACGCTCAGTCAAAAAGATTCCTTTGCCGCAGAACTGCTCCGCGCCCTTTATGTTTCTGCACAAAATGATTCACCTGTTCAAGTTCAAAATTATCTTGCGAGATTTGACTGGATACGTTTTATGCAGACATGTCGCACTTACGAAGACCCTTGGCTTTTAAACAAAGAACGATTGATGAAAGCCATTGCAAGCGGTTCTTTTAAAAAAAGCGACTTCCAGTTACTAAACACAGAAAACTAGTTGAGAAAAACCCCAAAGAAAGTGTATGATAGAGACATGAAAAACATTCGGGTGGTAGGATTGTGCATTGCATTACTTTGTGTCTCTTGTTCAAACAAGCAGACAAAGGGCATTCCTATTCAAACCATACAAGAGCACGAAAAAAATCACGCATGGTATTATTTTACCGACAGCACTTTTCTTCCCATAGATCGACCGCAAAATGTTCCCGTAAACATTGAACGCCCTTGGACAGAAGCAGTACGAATTTCTTCCAGTGCAACTGAACCAAAAACAAAAACCGCTTATGCTGTTGTAAATCGATTAGGCATTCTTGAAATGACAAAAGATAAAATGGAATTGTACGGAGACAACACACTCTTCCCCCTTAACACAGCAGATGCTCTTGTTTTTTCAGACGGAACTCCAGTGTTTTATTTGTATAAGAGCACATTCTTTAACCAAGACATGTTATCGCTTCCTCAATTTACTTCAACAGAAGACACAACACTTCCGCAACTGTCACGTCCTTTTTTAATAGAGTTTAACACACAGTCAAAGACAATGTATCCGCTGGTGTCTTATGACAACATTCACTTAACTAACGAAGATCAAATTACAGGTCTTTTTTGGAACGGCAAGACATGGGTTTGTTCTGCAAAACATATGTCAAACGAAGGTGTTGCTTTTTCATACTTTAAGTGGGAACCGCTTGTGCCACTTACCGAACTGTCTCCAGCTCTCAACAAAGATTCTGTTATCTTTTATAATTCATCAGCACAAGAGTATCGGTCAGTTAACACGCCTAGTCTTTTTGAAAAAGCCCCGCAAGAAATTCGCACACTGCTTTCAAGTATTCCAAAGTCATATTCTTTTTATTTGACTGTAAAAGATGCAGATGGAACCAGTCCCAAAAGTTACTACCACGAAGGTACAGACGAAAAAACAGCAAACGCATTTGCAGCAACAAAGGGTGCATGTGGTTTTACCATTGCGCTCTTTCCCGACGGAACAACCTATGTATCTTATGAACAAAACGGAAAAGAAAAAATAAGTGCATTTAGACTGCCACTTCTTCCGCAAGGATGTTCTTACGGAGATTTTTCTCTTGCAGAAAATACACTCTATGTCGCTTGGGAAGAAAGTAATTTTTATAAAACAGGGCGCGCCGGTTTTCTTTCGGTAGATTTAGCTGATGTTCTAAAACTTACACAACATTAGGAATTTTCAGCTGCTTCTTTTTAATGAACAAATACTTAAGCGGATGCACATCAAAGGGATTCAACGACCAGCCACCTATTTCATCACAATCAATTGCATGAAGTGTTACCGGATGCGATATAGGAATAATCATTCCTTCATCTAAGAGTAACTGTTCAGCTTTTGAAAGCAACTTGTATCGCTCTTCTGCGGTATCTGCAAGAGATGCTTGTTCCAACAACAAATCATACTCTTTGTTTTCATAATGACCAACATTCAAAGAAGAAGCACCGCGGAATAATTCCAAGAAAGCAAGAGGATCTCCAAAATCGCCTACCCAAGAATACGAAAACAA
>ODAI011749993.1_pt1 | contig 11487 bp, 14 predicted proteins | sample 1539321 | NCBI WGS metagenome assembly ODAI01 (sample SAMN02144231, study PRJEB22623) | gut metagenome | biome: sheep rumen | host: Ovis aries | place: New Zealand
CAACCACCCCCCTCATCAAGGTGAACAGAACCAAGGATCTAGGCGCGGAGGTGATCCTCTTTGGCGATGTCTATGACGATGCCTATGCCAGGGCTTTGGAGATCGCCAAACAAAAGGGGCTGACCTTTGTTCATCCCTTTGACGACCTTGCGGTTGCAACGGGACAGGGGACGATCGCGATGGAGATCGTCAAGGATCTTCCTCTTGTCGATACCATTCTGGTCCCGGTGGGCGGAGGCGGACTTGCCGCCGGCGTTTCCACCCTGGCCAAGCAGCTGAATCCGAAGATCAAAGTGATCGGCGTCGAACCCGCCGGCGCAGCCTGCCTGCAGGCCTCCCTCAAGGAGGGGCATGTGGTGACGCTGCCGGGGGTGAGCACCATCGCGGACGGCACCGCGGTGCGGACGCCCGGGGAAAAGATCTTCCCCTATCTGCAGAAAAACCTGGACGATGTGATCACGGTCGGGGATGACGAGCTGATCGTCGCCTTCCTCGACATGGTCGAGAACCATAAAATGATCGTGGAGAATTCCGGACTGCTTTCCGTCGCGGCGGCCAAACACCTCGACGAGAAGAACAAGCGGGTGGTCTGCGTCCTCTCCGGCGGCAACATGGACGTTATCACGATGTCCTCCGTCGTGCAGCACGGACTCATCCAGAGAGACCGGATATTCACGGTATCCGTCCTGCTGCCCGACAAGCCCGGCGAGCTGGTGCGCGTTGCCGGCCTGATCGCCAGAGAGCAGGGCAACGTGATCCGCCTGGATCACAACCAGTTTGTCAGCACCAACCGCAATGCGGCAGTGAAACTGACCATCACCCTCGAATCCTTCGGCACCGAGCATAAGGAGAGGATCATCCGGGCGCTGCGCGAGGGCGGCTTCGATCCGCATCTGGAGGACGCGAACCTGTAAAAAGAGTTACTATTCACGGCCGGTCTGTGGCCTGCGGGGGCGTGGCCGTGAATAGTAACAAAAGATACAAAATCAGGATACTGAAGGCCTGTCAAGAGAAAATACTTGACAGGCCTTTGCTTTCCGTGTATGATGGGCAAGGTGATTTGTCATGGAGGATTTTGTCAAACAGACGCTGCTATTTGATTTCTACGGAGAACTGCTGACCCGGCATCAGCAGCGCATCTATGAGGATGTGGTCTGCAACGACCTGTCTCTTTCCGAAGCTGCGGAGGAGCTGGGCGTGAGCCGGCAGAGCGTGCACGACCTGATCAGGCGGTGCAACAAGCAGCTGGAGGAATATGAGTCGCGGCTTCATCTGGTGGAGCGGTTTGTGGAGCTTCGCCGGAAGGTGGGGGCGCTTCGCGAGAGCGCGGCGTCGGCGCTGGAAAGCGGCACGGAGCCTGACCTTAAAGAGATGGTCCGCGCCTGCGACGAGATCCTGAAGGAGTTGTGAGCATGGCTTTTGAGAGTCTTACCGAAAAACTGCAGAATATCTTCAAGAACCTCCGGGGCAAGGGCAGACTGTCTGAGGCGGATGTAAAGTCCGCGCTGAAGGAAGTCAAAATGGCGCTTCTGGAAGCGGACGTCAGCTTCAAGGTCGTCCGGCAGTTCATCAAGGCTGTCCAGGAGAAAGCAGTCGGCCAGGACGTCATGAACGGCCTCAACCCCGCGCAGATGGTCATCAAGATCGTCAACGAGGAAATGGTTGCCCTGATGGGCGAAAAGGAAGCGCCGCTTCCGCTTAAGCCCGCCGGGGAGCTGAGCGTCATCATGATGATGGGCCTGCAGGGCGCCGGCAAGACGACGACCGCGGCCAAGCTTGCGGGGCGTCTTAAGGGCAAGGGAAGAAAGCCTCTTCTTGTCGCCTGCGACGTCTACCGTCCCGCTGCAGTCAAGCAGCTGCAGATCAACGGGGAAAAGCAGGGCGTGGAAGTCTTCGTACCGAAGGAAGGCGAGGTTCCGCCGGATATCGCCGAGCGCGCAGTCAGCTGCGCGAAGGCGAACGGCTTTGACGTCGTTATCCTCGATACGGCAGGCCGCCTGCACATCGACGAGGACATGATGTCCGAGCTGCAGGAGATCCGCAGACGGGTCGATGTGACCTGCACACTCCTCGTGGTGGACGCCATGACGGGCCAGGATGCCGTGAACGTCGCGCAGGCGTTCGAGGAGCAGATCGGCATCGACGGTGTTATCCTCACCAAGCTTGACGGCGACACCAGGGGCGGCGCGGCCCTGTCTATCCGCGCGACCTGCAACAAGCCGATCATGTTCGTGGGCATGGGCGAAAAGCTGAGCGACCTGGAGCCTTTCTATCCGGAGCGCATGGCATCCCGCATCCTCGGCATGGGCGACGTCCTCTCCCTGATCGAGAAGGCGCAGGAACAGATGGACGAAGAGAAGGCCAGGGAGATCGAGAAGAAATTCCGGAAAGCCTCCTTCGGCTTTGACGATTATCTTGAGAGCATGGCCCAGATGAAGAAGATGGGCGGGCTCTCCGGCATCCTCTCCATGCTTCCCGGCGTGGGCGGTTCGCAGATGAAGATGATCGAGGACGCCATGGACGAGTCCCTGATGGCGCGCACGGAGGCGATCATCCTCTCCATGACGCCGCAGGAGAGAGCCAACCCGGATCTGCTCAATCCCTCAAGGAAACAGCGCATCGCAGCCGGAGCCGGCGTGGATATCGGCGAAGTGAACCGGCTGGTCAAGCAGTTCGAGCAGTCCAGGAAGATGATGAAGCAGTACGGCCCCATGATGGGCGGCAAAATGGGCAAACGCGGCGGCTTTAAGCTCCCGTTTTAACAATACGCATACCTAAGCATAACCTTAAGGAGGTAAAACACAATGGCAGTAAAGATCAGACTGAGAAGAATGGGACAGAAGAAGGCACCTTTCTATAGAATCATCGTTGCGGATTCCAGATCCCCGAGAGACGGAAGATGCATCGAAGAGCTCGGCACCTACAATCCGAACACGGATCCGAGCGAATTCAAGATCGATGAGGAGAAGGCGAAGAAGTGGCTCTCCGACGGCGCACAGCCGACTGACGTCGTGAGCAAGCTCTTCAAGCTCGCCGGAATTGAAAAATAATCAGGGGTATCGGCCGAAATGAAAGAATTAGTCGAAGTAATTGCCAGATCTCTGGTCGACAATCCGGACGAGGTCGTTGTCACGCAGAAGGACAGCGGGAAGTCGATCCTGATCGAACTGAAGGTCGCGCCTGCCGACATGGGCAAGGTCATCGGCAAACAGGGACGCATCGCGAAGGCGATTCGCTCCGTCGTCAAGGCAGCGGCCGCGCGGGATGATAAGAAAGTAATCGTGGATATCCTGCAGTAAATGCAAAGAGTCTGTGACATCGCTTGAATATCAGGGAGCTGCCGGTGATGCGGCAGCTCCTGCTGTATGTGAAAGTAATGAGCCATGCGGGGACAAGCTGGCAGAAGGCAGCGGGAGCGAAGCTCACAGATGCCTGAAAGACAGCTTGGACACACTTGTAATGAAGGACAAAATACATGACGGAATACTTCCAAGTAGGGGTGATCACCCAGACCCACGGGCTTCGCGGAGAAGTGAAGGTTTTTCCGACCACGGATGATCCGGCAAGGTTCGGGCAGCTGAAGGAAGTGCTGCTCTATCCGCCGGAGGACAAATTCGGCATCGGCACCGCGGCACAGGAGAAGCCCATCCGGACCCTGGCGATCGAGCGGGCCAGGTTTTTCAAGCAGTTCGTTATCCTGAAATTCCGCGGCCTGGACCGGATCGAGGACGTGGAAAATCTGGCGCGCTGCAGGCTGTGCGTCATGCGCAGGGACGCGGCGCCGCTTGAGGAGAATGAATATTATATTGCGGACCTGATCGGGCTTTCCGTAGAGGACGAGGAGGGAAGAGACCTCGGCACCCTGACGGACGTCCTTTCCACAGGCGCAAATGACGTATATGTCGTAAAGGGACCGGAGCGGGAGATCCTCATCCCCGCCATCCGGGACTGCATCCTTTCAGTCGATCTGCCCGCGGGGAAGATGCGGGTGCATCTTCTGGCGGGACTTTGACGGCGGGAGCGGCGAGATGAACTTTCATGTACTGACATTATTTCCCGAAATGATCGAGGCGGGCATGCACACCAGCATCACCGGCCGCGCAATGGACAAGGGGCTCCTTTCCCTGCATACGGTCAACATCCGGGATTATGCCGAGGAAAAGAGAAAAGGCAGGGTGGACGACTATCCCTACGGCGGCGGCGCCGGCATGGTCATGCAGGCGGAGCCGGTCTGGCGGGCCATCATGGCGGTCAGGCAGGAGCGGCCGAACGCGCGGGTCCTCTATATGGATCCCCAGGGGAAGGTCTTTAACCAGGAGATGGCAAGGGAGCTTGCCGCCGAGGAGGACCTGATCTTCCTGTGCGGCCACTATGAGGGCATCGATGAGCGCGTCCTGGAAGAAGCCGTGACCGATCACGTTTCGATCGGCGACTATGTGCTGACCGGGGGCGAGCTGCCTGCGATGGTCATGATGGACACGATCTCGCGCCTTGTGCCCGGCGTGCTCAGCAATGAGGACTCGGCCGTGTCGGAGAGCTTTGAGGAGAGCCTCCTGGAATATCCGCAGTATACGCGCCCGGAAGAGTGGCACGGGAAAAAAGTCCCGCAGATCCTGCTTTCCGGCCATCACGCCAACGTGGATATCTGGAGAAGGCAGCAGTCCCTGAAGCGTACCCTGGAGCGCAGGCCCGATCTGCTGGAGACGGCGCAGCTCACCGCGAAAGACCGGAGGTTCCTTGAAGAGATTAAGGAATCAGAGGACTTTGACGATCCCGAAGAGCTCTGAAAAGGCTTGCATTGGCAAAAAAACTGTGATAGAATGGCATATGTTGTGAATATGAGATGGTCCGCTGCTGCAGAATGGCTGCATTAAGAACATCCGATCAGTTAAGGAGGAACACAATGAACGACATCATCAAAAACATCGAAGCTGCGCAGCTGAAAGCGGAACCGCCGAAATTCTCTGTTGGCGACACGGTTCGCGTACATGCGAAGATCAAAGAAGGAAACCGTGAAAGAATTCAGGTTTTCGAAGGCATCGTCACGAAGAGACAGGGCGGCAGCAGCCGTGAGACCTTTACCGTGAGAAAGAACTCCAACGGCGTAGGCGTTGAGAAGACCTGGCCGCTGCATTCCCCGGCCATCGAGAAGGTCGAGGTCGTCAGATTTGGTCATGTAAGACGCGCGAAGCTGTTCTACCTGAGAGGCCGCATCGGCAAGAGCGCGAAGGTCAAAGAGCTGGTTAAATAATTTCATAGCAGTATCAGACAAGCCGCAGGTGTGCGGCCGGGGGCTGTCGTTCCGGATCCAATGGGTCCGGTGGCAGGGCCGGCCGACGCCTGCGCTTCTTTTTCAACAGAGTTACGTAGTTTCGTCTCGGAGGACGCGATGGCTTTATATCATAACCGCGATTATATGCGCAAGGTCAGGGATTATGTACAGCCGCCCCAGCCCCAGCCGCAGCCGGCGCTGACGCCGCGGGAAGAAAAGCGGCTCAGGCGCAGGCAGGAAAAAGCCGAATCAATCATCACCGGCGGAAGGGGACGCATCGTGCGGTCCGCGCTGCTGTGGGCGTTCCAGATCGTGATCGTGATCATGTTCGCCTATGTGACGGTCTATTTCTTCGGCCAGTCCCGCACCAATGTCGGGCAGGGCATGGATCCGACGCTCTCCGGCGGGGATACGGTGCTGATCAACACGCTGGCCTATCAGCTGGGCGCGCCCGAGAGGGGAGACATCGTATCGTTCCGGCCGAACGGAAGCGGCAGCAGCCATTCCTATATCATGCGGGTGATCGGGCTCCCGGGAGAAAAGGTGCAGATCATCGACGGGATGATCTATATTGACGGCAAGGTATTCCTGGAGCAGAAGGACTATCCGTCCATTACCAATCCGGGCATGGCCGCGGACGAGATCCGGCTCTCCGACCAGGAGTATTTCCTGCTGGGGGACAACCGCAACAACAGTGAAGACAGCCGGTTTGCCGAGATCGGCAATATCAAGACGGACGAGATCGAAGGAAAGGTCTGGTTCGTGACAGGTCCTGCCGCGCACAGAAGGCTTCTGCGCGGATAGACGGCAGGTCCGGGAGAGTATATATTTATGAATGTACAGTGGTATCCGGGGCACATGACCAAGGCGCGCCGGATGATGCAGGAAGACATCAAACTGGTCGACCTCGTCGTTGAACTGCTTGACGCGAGAGTGCCGGTATCCAGCCGCAACCCGGACATCCGGGCGATGGCGGCAAATAAATCCAGAATCGTCCTTCTCAATAAGGCGGATCTTGCCGATGAGGCGCAGAACCGCCGCTGGGAGGAGATCATCCGCGCCGAGGGGGCAGTGACGGCCCTCGTCAACGCGCGCTCCGGGAGCGGCCTGAAGACCTTCGGCCAGCTCGTGCAGGAGGCCTGCCGGGAAAAGATCGAGAGGGACAGGCGGAGAGGAATCAAGAACCGTCCCGTGCGGGCCATGGTGGCCGGCATTCCCAACGTGGGAAAATCGACATTCATCAACACCTTCGCCGGCAGATCGGTGGCCAAGACCGGCAACAAGCCCGGCGTGACGAAGGGAAAACAGTGGATCAGGCTGAGCAAAGAGGTGGAGCTGCTCGATACCCCGGGCATCCTCTGGCCGAAGTTTGAGGATGAGGAGATCGGCTTAAAGCTTGCCCTGATCGGTTCCATCCGGGATGAGATCCTGCAGGGACAGGAGCTGGCGCTCTACCTGCTGGGGTTCCTCGCGGAGCACTATGCGGGGACGATCGCCTGCAGATACGGAGAGATCGATGAGAAACTGCCTGCCCCGCAGCTGCTGATGGAGATCGCGAAGGCGCGAGGATGCCTGAAAAAAGGCGGCGAGCCGGATACGGACAGGGCGGCGGCCCTGCTGCTGGACGACCTGCGAAGCGGGCGGCTCGGCAGAATAACACTGGACCGGGCCGGGGAGGCCTGATCCGGAAAGGAGAGAGCGATGGACGCAAAGAAGAAGAGACCTGGTCCTGTCGTGCAGATGCTGCGCTGGATCGGCATGCTTATTCTGCTCGTCTTCGTTCTCTTTATTCTTCTTCAGCTGACGGGCGCAAGGCTTACCGTGGACGGGACGCAGATGAGCCCCTCGCTGGCCCACGGGGATACCGTGATCGTCAACCGGATCGCCTATCTGTTTACCGATCCGGCCAGATTTGACATTGTCGCTTTTCCCTTCGCCTATCAGGAGGACACCTTCTACGAGCGCAGGGTCATCGGCCTGCCGGGCGAGACCGTGCAGATCACAGGCGGGACCATCTACATCAACGGCGTGGGCCTGACCATGCGGGAGGACCTGACCGTTCCGGAGCAGGGCGGGCTGGCCTCTAAACCGGTCACCCTGGGCAGCGATGAATATTTCGTGCTGTGCGACAACCCCTCGGGGGGCTCGGACAGCCGGGAACCCACCGTGGGAAATGTGCGGAAGCAGTCGATCATCGGAAAGGTCTGGCTGCGCGTCTGGCCGCTGCCGCGGTTTGGCCTGCTGCGGTAGGGCGAAGGAGATAACATACAGAAATCACGGTCAGGAGAGCGGAAGACCATGGCGGAAAAGCTGGCACAGATAAAGGAAAAACTGGACGCGGCTGCCGGTGAGGAGCTGGAAGCGCTGCTCGCCCTCTATGAAAAGGATGAGCGGGCGGGCGCGAGGAAAATTGCCGAACAGAAAAGGAAGCAGCTTGCGCGTCTTGCGGCCGAGCGGCAGCGTCTCGAGGAGATGCGCCAGTTCGAGCATATGTATGAGGAGTACGGTCTGGTGTGCGGGATCGACGAAGCCGGACGGGGGCCATTGGCGGGGCCCGTGGCGGCGGGCGCTGTCATCCTGCCCAGGGACTGCGAGATCCTGTATCTGAACGATTCGAAGAAGCTCTCCGCGGCAAAGCGGGATGAACTCTACGAAGAGATACAGGAAAAGGCCGTCGCCTGGGGCTGCGGCATCGTGGGGGCCGGGCGGATCGACGAGATCAATATCCTGCAGGCCACCTATGAAGCGATGTGCGAGGCCATCGGCTCGCTGAAGGTGATGCCGGACGTCCTGCTTAACGACGCGGTGACCATCCCGCAGGTGCGCATCCGGCAGATCGCCATCGTCAAAGGCGACGCCAGGAGCGTATCCATCGCGGCGGCCAGCATCATCGCCAAGGTGACGAGGGACCGCATGATGGCGGAGTACGCCGAGCTTTTCCCGGAGTACGGCTTTGACGTGCACAAGGGATACGGCACGGCCGCGCATATCGAGGCGCTGAAAAAGTACGGGCCCTGCCCGATACACAGAAGAAGTTTCATCAAAAATTTCGGTTTCTGAACAGACCTGCCGGCCTGCCGGGAGAGAGCAGAGCAGGGAGGATGAACAAAAGGAAAATCGGAACTGTATACGAAGATGCTGCGGCAGCTTTTCTGGAGCGAGAAGGCTGCCGCATTCTTGAACATGGCTTTCGCTGCCGCGGCGGGGAGATCGACCTGATCGCCCGGGACGGGAAGTACCTGGTCTTCGCGGAGGTCAAATACCGCGCCGGAAAGGGGAGCGGGAGCGGACCGGAGGCCGTGGACATGCGCAAACAGCTGCGGATCTCGAAGGCGGCGCTGTTCTATCTGGCCCGCTATCAGATACCGCCCGACACGCCCTGCCGGTTCGACGTGATCGCGATCGACGGAGGAAAAATGCGCCGCATCCGCGGTGCCTTCCCCCTGCATCCGGCCTGCCGGTAGAGAAGGATCTGCAAAAGGATATCGTCCGCGAATAAGGACGGAAACAAAGGAGCGACAGGAAATGATGGATATGCCGCAGTGGAAAAGGATAGAGGGCGCTGACGCGCAGATGCGCAGCTGCAGCAGGGATGGCGTGACGTATCTGACCTTCCCGCTGCTCGACGCGGCAGAGGGATTTGGCCATGCGGTGTCGACCAGGATGGGCGGCGTCAGCACCGGCTGGTTCTCGACCCTCAACATGGCACCGGGGGGAAAGGATGACCCGGAGCTGGTCCGGGAGAACCACCGCCGCTTTGCCGCCGCAGTGGGCTATGACCCGGAGCGGGAGGTCTGCAGCGCGCAGACCCATACGGTAAATGTGCGCCGGGTAGGCCCGGAGGATCTTGGCTGCGGATACAGCAGACCGCGCCCCTACACGGACGTGGACGGTCTGATCACGGATATGCCGGGCGTTGCCCTGCTTACCTTCTACGCTGACTGCGTGCCGCTGATCCTCATCGATCCGGTGCGCCGCGCGGTGGGCTGCGCCCATTCGGGCTGGCGGGGAACCGTGGCGGACATGGGCGGGAGCGTGCTGCGCGCCATGCATGAAGCCTTCGGCACCGATCCGGCGGATGTCCTTGCCGGAATCGGTCCCTGCATCTGCCAGGACTGCTACGAGGTGAGCGGCGACGTGATCGGGCAAGTGGACGCGGCATTTCCTGAGGAGATCCGCAGCTCCCTGTATTACCGCAAGGAGAACGGGAAATACCAGCTGGATCTGCGGGAGGCCTGCCGGCAGAACTTCCTTCGCGCCGGCGTGCCGGCAGAAAACATTGCCGTGAGCGACCTGTGCACAGCCTGCAATAAGGACCTGCTGTTCTCGCACCGGGCGACCGCCGGAAAGCGCGGGAACATAGCGGCCGTTGTCTTTATCCGGGAGGAAGAACAATGACGGACAATCTTGGCATGACCGTACTGATCGACAACATCGCAAAGGGGATCCTCGCCGGCGAGTGGGGGCTGAGCATCCTGATCGAGGCGGGGGAGAAAAATATCCTGCTGGATACCGGGGCGGACGGACAGTTTGCCGAAAATGCCCGCAAGCTGGGGATAGACCTGGAAGAGGTCGATTTCGCCGTCCTTTCCCACGCCCACTATGACCACGCGGACGGAATGGACGCCTTCTTTGCGCAGAATGACCGCGCGCCCCTTTATCTCCGGGAAGGAAGCGGGGAGAACTGCTATGGCATGAAAGAGGGAGAGCCTCGCTATATCGGGATCTGCCGCGGCGCCCTGGAGCGGAACGCCGGCCGGATCCGCTATGTCAGCGGCGTCTGTGAGATCGGTGACGGGATCTGGCTCGTTCCCCACCGCAGTGCCGATTACACGAAGATCGCGCTGCGCAGCGACCTGTACGTGATGCGGGACGGGAAACGCGTTCCGGATGATTTTGCCCACGAGCAGAGCCTCGTGATCGAAACAGAGAAGGGACTCGCCGTGTTCAACAGCTGTTCCCATGCGGGGATGCCGAACATCCTGGAGGACGTGAGGCAGCTGCTTGGCCGGGACGATGTCTACGCCTACGTTGGCGGTCTGCACCTGTTTAAGCTGGACGATGACGAAGTGCGGGAGATCTGCGCGCAGATAAAGGAAAGCCGGGTAAGGGAGATCTACACCGGCCACTGCACGGGAGACGGCGCCTTCGCGATTCTGAAGGAAGGGCTGGGGGAGAGAGTCTGCCAGATCTTTTCCGGGTTCAGCTGCAGGCTGTAGAGAGGAGGCTGCGATGGCAGGCAGAACAGAAAAAGGACGGCAGCTACACCGAGTGCCTGGTCTGGCACCTTTACCACGACATCATCGCCGGCGCGGAATTTCCGGTAATTCCGCAGAATAAAAATAAATAGACAGAGCAGCCCTGCTATAGTATACTGAATGTGCAGCAGGGCTCGCTCTGCACGCATGTTATCAGAACCCGACACGCCTCTCCAAGGATGCGCAACCCAGTCGGGTCTTTTTATTATGGTGCGCCGGAATCTGCTTCGGCGATGACAGCACGATGGAGACCGCATATGGACGATAATGGAAGCAGCCTGCCGCTGGGCAGACAGAGGGTGGAAAAACAGCTCGAGAACCTGCAGAAGCTTGGTCTGCAGATCCGCGACATTGATCACGCCAGAGAGGTCCTGAACCAGATCCCCTATTACCGGCTGGTCAAGCCCTACAGTGAGGATGTCAAGGATGTGGATGGGAACTATATCGGCGGGGCGTCCTTTACCCTGCTGGAGGAGCGGTACCGGTGCGATTCGGAGCTTCGCCAGCAGATCCTTTCCGTTCTCCAGCAGTTTGAGGTGGCGCTTCGCTGCCGGATGGCAAATGTTCTGGAGGGGCGCTACGGCAAGTTCGGCTACCTGAATATCGAGAATTACGCCACGGAGAGGAACGGGTTTTCCTCGTTTTACAATAACCTGAAAAACAACGCCACCTCCTACGACGAGTCCGCTTCGCCCATCCTCCTCCATTTCTGGAAAAGGGGAAAGATGGTGCCGGTCTATGCCATTCTGGAGTGCATCTCCTTCGGACAGGTCGTTTCCTTTTTCCGGTATCTGAAAACAGAAGACGGCAAGGAGATTCTGCGGCTCTATGACAGCGGGATCACCTCCCTGCGCCTGTTCAGTTCCTGGCTGCACGCGATCAGTTACCTGTGCAACATCTGCGCCCATTACGAAAAACTCTTCCGCAGGAGAGTGACCATTGCGCCGGATCTGAAAG
>ODAI012245522.1_pt1 | contig 11486 bp, 7 predicted proteins | sample 1539321 | NCBI WGS metagenome assembly ODAI01 (sample SAMN02144231, study PRJEB22623) | gut metagenome | biome: sheep rumen | host: Ovis aries | place: New Zealand
AAGAGGCTGCTGAACCTGCTGCTCTACGCCGGGATGATGTTCCCGATCTATTCCACCATTATCCCGGTTCTGCGGATGCAGGCCGTCTGGGGAATCGTGAACAGTCCGTCCGTCGGGAAGAATCTTCTGTCTGTTATTCTTCCGCAGATCGCCGGAAATATGTCTTTCGCCATCATTGTTCTGATGGGATATATCCGCACCCTCCCTGTTGAGCTGGAGGAAGCGGCCTTCCTTGAGGGCTGCAATATGTTTCAGACCTATTTCCGGATTGTCTTTCCGCTGTGCAAGCCGTCGATGGTGACCGTAGGCATTTTCAGCTTCCTCTGGAGCTACAATGACCTGTTTACGCAGATGTTTTTCCTGCGTACCAAGGAGAACTGGGCGATTACCATCCTGCTCAACAACATTGCTTCGAAGGAAGGCGTCAACTACGGCGCGCTGTTCTCCTCCGTGACCCTGATCGTGATTCCCGTCCTGATCGTGTATATTTTCCTGAACAAATACATCATCAAAGGGATGACGGTGGGAGCGGTCAAAGGCTAGGTTTCTCTTTCCGGAAATGGTAGAATGACGGAGACAGCAGGAGCCGGGCCGGAGGAAAAAGTATATGCAGTTGGTTTTGCAGACCATGTTTTGGCGGTGATTTATAAATAAAAAGCACAGCTGAGAAAGCAGCCGGTTCTGAACGGGCTGTCCGGGATGCGGGAGCGGAGAAGGAAAATGTACAGGGTACTGATTGTGGATGACGAACCGATCATATGCGAGGGACTCAGGAGAAGTGTCCGCTGGTCGGCATTTAACTGCGAGGTGGCCGGGACGGCCGCCAACGGAATGGAGGGATTGGAGAAGGTCCGGGAACTTAAGCCGGATATCCTGATCTCCGATATCTCCATGAACAATATGGACGGCCTGGCCATGGTGGCGGCTGTCAAGTCGGAGCGCCCTGATATGGAGGTGACGCTGCTGACGGGATACCGGAACTTTGAATACGCCCAGCGCGCGATCAAGCTTGGCGTGACCCGTTTTCTCCTCAAGCCTTCCCGGATGGACGAGATCGAGGAGGCGATCACGGCGATGACGGACAATCTGCGCAGCATCGGCAATATGGGCGCCCAGATCATCGACAATCTCTGGAATATGCAGCTGGACGCGGACCGTTATCTGTACGAAACTTTTATCAGAAACAGACCCGGGCCGGAGAATGAAGGAGCTCTGCCGGAAGGACACAGGGCGGAGGGAAGAATCAGGGACTCGGAAGCCAATCATTACGTGCTCCGGTCGGCGCTGGTGTATATTCTGGAACACTATACGGAAAAGCTGAGCCTGGGCGATGTGGCGGAGCACTGTTATGTGAGCAGCTGGCATCTGAGCAAGCTTCTGAACCAGTACACCGGCAGAGGTTTTTTCGAGATCATCAATATGATCCGCATCGACAGGGCGAAGGAACTGCTGGGGGATAGCGGCGCCAGGGTTCAGGAGGTATCCGATGCGGTCGGTTTTCTGGATGTGGCGCATTTTTCCAGGATCTTCAAAAACTATGTGGGCTGTTCCCCGAAAGAATACCGCATGCGGGGAGGAGCCGGATCCTGATCCGTTCCGCTCCGGAGGGTCTGCGCCTCAGTGCACGGCAGCTCTTAAAGCCGGATGGAGCAGCGCACCCCGTGAATCTGCGCTGCTGTATGGAAATATGTCCCGGAACGCGGGCAGTGAGAGGCTTGAAGCCGGCTTACTGCCCGTTTTATTATATTTTTGTATCGTGAGCGCCGGCTCTGTGATAGAATGAAAACTGGAGTCTCAGTGCAGCTGAAAGGAGAGGGCCGTATGAAACTGACATTTCTGGGAGCGACGCATGAAGTAACGGGAAGCTGTTATTATCTTGAAGCATGCGGTAAGAAGATTCTGATTGACTGCGGAATGGAGCAGGGTCCGGATCTTTATGAGAATGAGCCGCTGCCGGTCGCAGCCGGCGAGATCGATATGGTCCTTCTGACTCACGCGCACATGGACCATTCCGGGAACATCCCCCTGCTGTACAGGCAGGGATTCCGCGGACAGGTTTTTTCCACTGTCGGGACGGCGGCCCTGTGCCGGATCATGCTGATGGACGCCGCGCATATCCAGGAATTTGAAGCGGAATGGAAGAACAGGAAAAATCAGAGAGCAGGCAAAGAGCTGGTGGAACCCCTCTATACGCAGGAGGACGCGGAAGGGGCGATCGGCTGTTTTGTCGGCGTGGAGTATGAGACTGAGAGATATATCGCGGAGGGCATCTGCCTGAAGTTTATCGATGCGGGTCATCTTCTCGGATCGAGTTCCATCGAACTGACGATCTCGGAAGCGGTCGGGGGAATGAGTACGGAGGTCATCAGCCGGAAGCTCATTTTCTCCGGTGATATCGGCAATACGGATCAGCCCCTGATCTCGAATCCGGTCTATCCGGTGGAGGCGGACTATGTTATTATGGAGTCCACCTACGGCGACCGGCTGCACGAGCGCCCGGAGAGATCGGATTACGCCCTCGCGCTTGCCGAGGTGATTCAGAGGACCTTCGACCGGGGCGGCAACGTGGTCATTCCTTCCTTCGCTGTCGGCAGAACCCAGGAGATTCTTTATTTCATCCGTGAGATCAAGCAGAGAGGCCTGGTGCATGGTCACGACGGTTTTCAGGTCTGGGTGGATTCGCCGCTGGCCAATGAGGCCACGAATATCTTCCTGCAGCGGATGTACAGCGATTTTGACAAGGAAGCGAAAGCCCTGCTGGAAGAAGGCATTAACCCGATCGGCTTTGAGGGCCTGAAGACTTCTGTCAGCGCGGAAGATTCGAAAGCGATCAACGACATGCCGGAGCCGAAGGGCATCCTTTCCGCAAGCGGCATGTGCGACGCCGGCCGGATCAAGCATCATCTGAAGCATAATCTCTGGAGGCCGGAGTCCACGGTTCTTTTTGTCGGATATCAGGCGGTCGGCACGCCGGGCCGCGCGATTCTCGAAGGAGCCGACAATATTAAGCTTTTTGGTGAGGAGATTGAGATCCGGGCGGAGATCTGTTCCCTGCCGGGCGTCTCCGGACATGCGGACAGGGACGGGCTTTTGCGCTGGATCAGCGCCCTGAAGACAGCGCCGAAGATGGTCTTTGTCACCCATGGTGAGGATGAGGTCACGGAGATTTTCCGGGACCTGCTGATCAGCGACCTGCATCTGAACGCATATGCCCCGTTCTCGGGCACATGTTTTGATCTGGCTGCCGGCAGATTTGTCAATGAGACGGGACCTGTCCCGATTCAGAAGGAAGAGCGCGTCGTGCTCCAGATCGAAAAGCTGGACGGCGGCAGTTATGTGCAGGCGAAGGGGAGCGAGCGCAGAGCGCTCAAAAAGATCTCTTCGAAGAACAAGAAAGCGGCTGCGATCTTTGCAAGGCTGGTTGACGCAGGAAACCGCCTGATGAATGTCATCCGGAAAAATCAGGGCGGAGCGAACAAGGATCTCGGCAGATTTACGGAAGAGATCAACCGCCTGTGCGACAAATGGGACAGGTAAGGGAACCGGCCGCCGGCGCCGGATGGAAGCTGGCAGCGCTCTTTCTTTTTCTATGCCTGATTCTGACGGGCTGCAGCCTGCGGCAGATGGGAGTGGAAGCCGGCCTGGTCGAAAATCCCTATTATCAGGAGGGGGATACGGAATGGGATCACGGCGGCATAGAAGAGTACTATTTCGATCATCTTCCCAGTGAATATAATGAGATCTACCGGGAACTCTATTCCAGGCTTTCGGCGGGGGAGGACAGCGGAGATCTCTACGCGCGGACGGACGCGGATCATTTCTGGAAAGCATACTACTCCGTTCTTGCGGACCATCCGGAACTGTTCTGGCTTGATTCCGGCGCGGAGATTCAGTCGAATGCCTTCTCCGGAACCGTTGTGCACTACAGCGCGTCGACGGTGGTCGAGCCGGAGAAGCGGGAGGAGATGCGCAGAGAGCTGGAAGAAGCCGCCGACGCATGCATTGCCGGCATCGATCCGGGTTTTTCGGATTACGGAAAGATCAAAGCCGTCTATGAATACCTGATCAATGAGACGGATTATGATTCGGACGCGGAGGACAGCCAGTGCGTGCAGAGCGCCCTGCTGGGGCGCGCTTCCGTCTGCGCGGGCTATTCAAAGGCTTTTCAGTATATCCTGCACAGGATGGGATATTTCTGCACCTACATAACCGGCAGCATCAAAGGCGGCGGCGATCATGCCTGGAACATCGTCCGGATTGACGGGAATTATTACCATGTGGATGTAACCTGGGGCGATCCGGTCTTCGCGACGGAGCAGGAGGAAGGAACCGGAATATCTCTGATGAATTATAATTATCTGTGCTGCACAGACGAGGAGATCGGTCTGACCCATACGCCGGGCGACGCCATCCCCCTTCCGGCCTGCACGGAGGATTATTATAATTATTATAAACTGAACGGAATGTACTACGAGAGCTGGGACTATGATCAGGTCTACAATGCCCTGATGGATTCGGTCTGGAGCGGCCGGTCCTCCATCGTCCTGAAATTCGGGTCGAAGGAAGCTTATGAGACGGCCCGCCGGGAGCTCTTTGAAAATAATATGATCAATGACGCGGATCAGTATCTCATGCGGCAGTACGGCGTAAAAAGCTGGAATAACCGCTACGCCGTCGATGAGAATTTTTACGTGATCATGATCCAGTGGCTATAGGAAACACCTGATTCGGGCGGCTTTTTCAGTCAGCAGCGCCTCCGCATCGGGGTTTCTTCAGTGGATATAACAGAAAGCTGAGGGATTCTGCCGGATGGGTGAGCAGATCATTACAATACGGAATTTTATCATACGCGTCATCGTGCTTGTAACGGTGTTTGTCCTGGCGGTGATGGTGTGGAGCAGAGTGATCAATCAGGTCACGCCGGACATGGCGTCAGCCATGGCGGATTCAACCTTCCCGCTGGTTAACATGAATAAGGACGGGACGGATTTTAACTGCCTGCACGGCTACAGCCGGGAGATGGACGTGAGCCAGATCCGCCAGTCCATTACGCCGCTGTCCAGCGACCGCAGCATCACGCTGCGCATCCAGACCTTCGGCGCGGCAGTGGATTCGGTGGCCTATGAGATTCTTACCATCGACGGGACCCAGTCCCTTGAGAACACGAAGGTGATCAAGCTCAGCCAGGACGGGGATTACCTGACCGCGAACCTGCAGCTGCAGGGGGGCATGCTCATGAACAAAGAGTATGTCATGCGCATTCAGGTGACGACCGGCGGCAGGAATATCTACTACTATACCCATGTACTTCTGGCGGACGGTCTTCACACCTCCGATTATCTGAATTTTGCCGCAGGCTTCTGGGACAAGTGCATCAACCGGACGGACCTGGATACGATCGGCGCGGCGGTTGAGCCTGATTCCACGACGGATATCGAGAAGACGCTGGCCTATATGGACATTCACGACAGCGTCAATCAGCTGACCTGGGCGGATTTCCATCCGCAGATCTTCTATAAGCCCACCCCGATGCTGACGGAGATCAATGAAAATACGGCGACCCTGACGATGGATTACCGCATTTCCGCCAACGCGGAGGACGGCTCCACACAGATCTTCAACGTGCATGAATATTACCGGCTCAGATTTACGGACAGCCGTGTCTTCATGCTGAATTTTGAGAGGACGACCGACCAGGTTTTCAACCCGGAGAGCGGAACTGTGCTGAATAAGGCAGGGATCGTCCTCGGGATCACGGACCGCGACGTCAGCTACCTGACCGACAGCAGCGCCCACCATATTGCATTTGTCCAGGAGAATGTGCTCTGGACATACGCGATCCAGACCGGAACCTTTACAAGAGTCTTCGGCTTCCCGCAGACAGAGAATATGGATGCGAGGGATTTTTACAAGGAAAATACGATCCGCATCCTCCGGCTTTCGGATGAGGGCGACGTATGGTTCGCGGTCGGCGGCTACATGAACCGCGGCATCCATGAAGGGGATAACGGAATCCTGCTCTGCTATTACGACGCCCGGTCCACCATGGTCACGGAGATGGCCTTCCTGGACACCAATGAAAATACCGAGCGGGTGCAGTTTGATCTCGGCAGCTGCCTGTATATGACCCAGGATGAAAAGTCGGTTTACTGCCTGCTGAACGGGGTGCTCTACCGGATCGACCTTGTGAAAAATGAAGCCGAGGTACTTGCTTTCGGCGTCAACAATGAATGCTACGCGGGCTCGTCCAGCGGCAGGTATTTTGCCTGGCTGGAGGAAGGGAAAGTATATGATTCCTCCGTGCTGAACCAGATCGATTTTGAAAAGGGGGAAATCCGGAAGATCACAGCTCCTGAAGGCGAAAGGATCCGGCCCCTGACATTTATGAAGGAGGATCTGGTGTACGGAATCGCCCGCGCCTCAGAGATCGATGTCCGTCATGGCGGCAACGGGGTCTTCCCCATGTACTCCGTCCGGATCGAGGATGAGGAGGGAAACCAGGTCAAGGATTATCAGGCGGGCGGTCTCTATGTGACCTCGATCAGCCAGTCGGACAACCTGCTGAACCTTTCCCGGGTCAGCAGGAACGGAAGCGGCTTCATAGAGGCGACGCCGGATCAGATCGTGTCCACGGATACCTCTTCCGACGTGGCCTTCGGCGTGGCCACCATGGAGGACAGCAGGAGACAGACGCAGGTCCTTCTGAGAGTGGGAAGCTCCATCAGCCATACCACGCCCCAGCTGATCAACAGCAAGATCGTCAGCGGCCAGAGAGTTCCCCAGATCGACATACCGGAGAACCCCGAGGCGGAGGATCTGTACTATGTCTATGCTTCCGGCGGTCTGGACGCGATCTGCACCTATCCGAACGAGGCAATTGTGAAGGCGGACGAGATGTTCGGCGTTGTGGTGGATCATAATCTGGATTATGTCTGGGTCAGAGGCGACAAAGATGTCAAATGCCTGATCGATGTGGAGAATGTGCCCGCGGCGGTGCGAAGCGGTACGACGGATATTGCACAGCTTGAGGCGGGACTCGGAACCGATGTGATCGATGTGTCCGGCTGCAGCCTGGATGAGGTTCTCTATTTTGTATCCCACGGAAGGCCGGTTATCGCGCAGACCGAGGAAGGCGTGAAGATTATCGTCGGCTATGACGATTACAACACGCTGCTTCTGAATCCGGGAGAGGATGAATGGTATTACTATGGAATCAATGATTCCACAAGCCTCTTCCTGCGCTCCGGGAATGAATTCTATTCCTATATGAACCCGGTGCGCTGAGGCGGGCGGAAAGCGGAAGATCTGCGCCGGATCTGCGGTGCCCGCTGAGACTGCACAGCAGGTCCGCGCTGCCGATGACAGCGCACAATTACAGCCGCACGCGAATATAGAGGAAAGGGAGAATGTCCGAATGAATTTTACAGAGCTTGCCGCTTATATTGATTCCCTGCCGGGACTGGGCGTTCCGGGCTGCGATCTTGCGGTATACAGGGATCATGAGCAGATCTTCCGGCGGACGGCCGGATGGAGAGATGTCCGCAGAACGCAGCCGATGCGGGGGGATGAGGTCTACTGGATCTATTCCTGCACGAAGGTGTTCACAACCTGCGCCGCCATGCAGCTGATCGGGCAGGGACGGCTGAGCCTGGATGATCCGGTGAGCCGCTACATTCCCGCCTACGCGGATCTGACGGTAAAGGACGGGGACAGTGTGCGGCCGGCCTCCCGCGTCATGACAATCCGGCACCTGATGAGCATGCAGAGCGGGCTTTCCTATGAGCTGAAAACCCCTGCTATGGATGAGCTGCTCGCAGAAACGGGCGGAAATGCAACGACACGGCAGCTGATGGAGGCGAAGGCGAAGGATCCCCTGGAATTTGACCCGGGAACGGATTTCCTCTACAGCCTCAGCCATGACGTCCTGGCCGTGGTGATCGAGGAGGTTTCCGGGATGAAGTTTTCGGAATACCTGAAGAAACATATCTTCGATCCGCTGGGCCTTGCCACGGTGGGCTTCACCCTGACGGAAGAGAAGAAAAAGCGCATGTGCGCGCCGTTCGTTTACGACGGGAAAGGCAATTTCCTCCATGCCCCCGAGGATGAGAATGACTACCGGATCAGTCCGGATTACGAAAGCGGCGGCGCGGGCCTTCTGAGCGATCTGAAGGACTATATAACCTTCGTGGATACGCTGGCCTGCAACGGCATCAGCCGGCAGGGCGTACAGATTCTTCCGCCGGAGATGATTCAGCTCTGGAGCGCCAACCAGCTGGCGGCGAAGAGCAGACAGACCTTTGACGCCTGGAACCGGAAGGGATATTCCTACGCCCTCGGCGTCCGGACCCGGGTCGAAGCGGATCTGGGCGGGAAAGGCCAGGTCGGGGAATTCGGCTGGGACGGTGCCGCCGGCGCATGGAACATGGTGGATCCCGTCAACCATGTATCGGCTTATTTTGCCATGCATGTCCGCAATTACGGCTACAGCTATGACGTGATTCATCCCAGGATCCGGGACCTGATTTACAGAGGGCTTGCATAAAACCATCTTGCCGGGCAGACGGCCTGACAGGAAGAAGTGGAAGACCGGGGATACAGGCAATGCGGCTGCCGGTTCGAAAGGGAACAGGGAAACCGGCCCGGAAAGGAACAGAAAAGCGGGACCGGAAAAGCACGAAGAGGCCGGTCCGGGAAGGAACTGAAAACGAAAGCTTTCGGGAGTTGAGAGATGAAAGAAAAATGGAAAGTCGTTATAAACGCGCCGGTTGTGATCGGTTTTACAGCGATCTGCTTTGCGGCCACTCTTTCCGGCCTTCTGACCGGGGGATACAGCACCCGGCTGTTATTCCAGACGATGCATACGCCGTTAAAGAACGTGATGACCTGGCTGCGCTTTTTCACACATGTTTTCGGACATTCGGACTGGTCCCATTTTACGGGAAATGCCGCGTATCTTCTGCTGCTCGGTCCCATACTGGAAGAGAAGTACGGAAAGTTCTCCATCGTGAAGGTGATCGCGGTTACGGCTTTCATCACGGGGGTGGTCAATTATATTTTCTTCCCCGGAGTGGCTTTGTGCGGAGCCAGCGGAGTGGTATTCGCCTTTATCCTTCTGGTTTCGTTCACGGGCTTCAGAGACGGGGAGATTCCGCTGTCATTTATCCTGGTTGCCCTGATCTTTATCGGGCATCAGCTCTTTGACGCTGTTTTTGCCAGCGACAATATCTCGCAGCTGTCCCATATCATCGGCGGCGCGGTAGGCGCGGTGTCGGGGTACAGCTGGAACAGAAAATCCTGAAAAAAACGCCGGCCGGATGAACTCCGGCCGGCGGAACGGTTTCAGACTTATTCTTCTTCCATGCTCCTGCAGCTTTCAAGGAGCTCAATGATCGGAAGATGCTGGGGACATGCCGCTTCGCACTGCCCGCACTGAATGCATTCACTTGCCTTTCCTTTTCCCTGGGTGACGATGCCGTATTCCCTGACGGTGCGGAACCGGGGACTTCCCTTGCGGCGGTTGGCCACCGTGAAGATATCCGGGATCGGGATTCCCATGGGACATCCCTCCGTGCAGTAACGGCAGGCGGTACAGGGAATGGATTTGTCGTTATTGAGCGCTTCCTGGGCTTTATGGATCAGCTCCTGTTCGGCCTCTGTCAGCGGCCGGAAGTCTTTCATGTAGCTGAGATTGTCCTCCATCTGCGCGAGGCTGCTCATACCGCTGAGGACTACGATAAGGTTTTCCAGGCTTGCCGCGAAACGGACGGCGTAGCTGGAATAGGAGGATCCGCCGCGTACCGGGTCGAACACGGCTTTGACAGTCGGGATGGGATCCGCCAGGATGCCGCCCTTTACCGGTTCCATGACGGTGACGGGCTTGCCGAATTCTTTGCAGATCTCCCAGTTTTTCCGGGAAGCCACGCCGGGATTTTCCCAGTCCGCGTAGTTGAGCTGGAGCTGTACGAATTCCGCGTCAGGATGTTTTGTGAGCAGGATTCTCAGAAGCTCGGGATCAGCATGGAAGGAGAAGCCCCAGTGCCGGATCAGTCCTTTCTTTTTCAGCTCGGCCATGTAATCCCAGAGTCCGTATTCTTCGTACATCTCATAGTTTCCGCGCTGAATGGCATGGAGAAGATAGTAGTCGATATAGCCGGCGCCGGTGCGCTCCAGACTGGTATAGATCTGCTGCCGGGCATCTTCGGGGTCTTTCGCCACACGGACGTTGAGCTTTGTGGCTACGGTATAGCTCTCCCGGGGATAGCGGTCGGCGACGGCAGCCTTAAACGCGGCCTCGCTTTTTCCGTCATCGTAGACATATGCGGTGTCAAAATAAGTGCCGCCGGCCTCGAGGAACCGGTCGGCCATCTGACATACCTGAGGAACGTCGATGGAGCCGTCGGGATTCTTCGGAAGGCGCATGAGGCCGAAGCCTAATCGGAAGGTGCCCTGTCCCAGATAATTATCCATAGGAATTCCTTTCTTTCTGAAAAATGAAATCTCGCCGTGGCTGAGGGCTGCAGAGCGGCAGCTTCCGCAGCGCGTTTTCAGTGCTCTGTTCCGGAGGCTGTCCGGCGGTGAACCGGAACAATCTGTATAAAAAGTATAAACATTACAGAATGGAATGTAAAGGAAGGGAATAATTATTTCGGAATCCGGGAGATTGGGGAAAATCTGTTGACAAATGTTCGGATACTGAGTATTTTTGAGTAATGTGGTGTACAGTGGATGCCGGATGAGAAGGCGTTAAAAGAAAAGGAGGATTCGGCAGAATGAGAAATCAGATGATCGGAAAGGCAATGATACTGGCAGCTGCGGCCGCCCTGATCAGCGTTCCGGTTTATGCTTCGGAAGAGACAGAAACGGAAGCGGAGGTAAAGAATGTGGTGGAGACGCTCGGGGAGATCCCGGAGACGGATCTTCTTCATGAGATTCTCGAGAGAGGTTACCTCATTGTCGGAACGGAAGGGACCTATGCGCCGAATACCTATCATAATGAGGACGACGAGCTGGTCGGCTTTGATGTGGAGGTTGCGGCTCTGGTCGCCAAGTATCTCGGTGTAGACATTAAATATATGGAGACAGAATGGGCTTCCATCTTCGCGGCGCTGGATGCCGGACAGATCGACCTCATCGTCAATGAAGTGGGATATACGGAAGCGCGTGCGGAGAAATACGACTTTTCCGAGCCCTATGCCTTTGTGAAGGCTGCGATCCTGACCAGGGCTGACGATGATTCCATCAGCAGCTTTGAAGATCTTGAGGGCAGAACCGTGGCGAATGAGTCCACCAGCCTCTGGGGAGAGAGGGCTCTTTCCTACGGAGCCAATCTGGACCCGGTGAATGCCATGGCGCAGTCCATCTCGGAAGTTCTGTTTGAGAGAGCGGACGCGACCCTGAATGCCGAGACCGCTTTTGCTGACTATATGAGCAAGCATCCGGATGAAAATGTGAAGATCGCGGCCCTGAGCGAGGACGCGGTTTCCATC
>ODAI010732435.1_pt1 | contig 11485 bp, 10 predicted proteins | sample 1539321 | NCBI WGS metagenome assembly ODAI01 (sample SAMN02144231, study PRJEB22623) | gut metagenome | biome: sheep rumen | host: Ovis aries | place: New Zealand
CGGGTCTTTCGGAACAATTGGCAAAGTTTAACTGTCGTCAATGTTAACACTTTTTGAGTGGTACGCAGGTATTATTTCAGCTCCCATCCGCGAAAAATCTGTTGAAAGCGGCGGGGATGCTGTGATATAATTCACCCCATCAAAAAATAAGAGAGGGACTGACTATGGAGAATAACAAACGCCCTGAATCCATGCAGAGGATTACGACTCCGGAACTTGCCCGGGCCTTTATTGATGAGCAGTTGACAGCTCTGCGCCGACAGATCGGGAACAGAAAGGTCCTGCTTGCCCTTTCGGGCGGTGTGGACTCCTCTGTTGTTGCGGCGCTGCTGATTCGTGCCGTTGGCGGGCAGCTGACCTGCGTCCATGTTAATCATGGGCTTCTCCGCAAGGGAGAGCCGGAGCAGGTTATCGAGGTGTTCCGCAATCAGATGAATGCCAACCTGATCTATGTCGATGCGGTGGACCGCTTCCTGGACAAGCTGGCGGGAGTTTCCGACCCCGAGACCAAGCGGAAGATCATCGGCAAAGAATTCATCGATGTCTTTGCGGAAGAGGCCCGGAAGCTGGACGGCGTAGAGTTTTTGGCTCAGGGGACCATTTATCCCGATATCCTGGAAAGTGACGGTGTGAAGGCGCACCACAATGTGGGAGGGCTGCCGGAGGACCTGAACTTTGAACTGGTTGAGCCGGTCAAATTCCTGTATAAGGATGAAGTCCGCGTGGTCGGTCTCGCTCTTGGCTTGCCCGAGAGTATGGTATTCCGTCAGCCCTTCCCGGGCCCGGGGCTGGGCGTGCGCTGCGTCGGTGCGATCACCCGCGACCGTCTGGAGGCCGTGCGGGAGTCTGATGCAATCCTCCGGGAGGAGTTTGCCGGCGCCGGTCTTCAGGGAAAGGTCTGGCAGTACTTTACAGTGGTTCCGCCCTTTACCTCCACCGGCATCAAGAACGGAAAGCGCACGGATGACTGGATGGTCATTATCCGTGCGGTGAACAGCGTGGATGCCACTGCCGCCACCATTGAAGAGATCCCTTACGAGCTGCTTTACAAAATTCGTGACCGGATCCTTGCGGAAGTGAAGGGTGTGAACCGGGTGCTCTACGATCTGAGCCCCAAGCCTGTTGCCACGATCGAGTACGAATAACTGAAGATCCGGACCGTCAGGAGAGCGGTGAAAAGGGTACTCTGTCGACTGCGGTTTGAAGTTTCCTGTCAAACGATGAGGGAAGGGCGGTAGTTTTCTGCCCTTCCCTCATCGCCTGAGGGAATATCAGAAATGATGGGAGGGCATAATGTGGCAAAAACCAGATACCCGATCAGGCGGGAGTTCTTTCCCTACAGCAGATTCACCCCGTCTGTCAGCCGGCCCTTTGTCCGCCTGGCTCAGAGGGCAATGATTATACCGCCCTTCGTTTTCAGAACTTCGCATGTGAAAGCCCGCCTGCAGGAAATCCCGGCCTACAGGGGAGGCGTGATGGAACTGCTGATTCTGACACCTGATAACATTCACAGGCCTGCGCCTTGCTTCATCAACATCCATGGAGGCGGATTTGTCTTTGAGGCCTCCGGCAGTCATTATCGGCACGCCCTCACCTATGCCAGGGAGCTTGGCTGTGTAGTTGCCTTTGTGCGCTACCGTCTTGCACCGGAATATCCTTTCCCCTTTCCTCAGGAGGACTGTTATGCCGCATTCTGCTGGGTGAGTGACCATGCGGAGGAACTCGGTATCGATGCCTCGCGCATCGGAATCGGCGGTGACAGCGCAGGCGGCACGCTGACCGTTACAACCTGCATGATGGCGCGGGACCGCGGCCACGCCCTTCATCCACGGTTTCAACTGCTGATCTATCCCTGGCTGGACGATCGGAATATCAGCGATTCCTGCCTGAAATACACGGACACACCCATGTGGAATTCTGCACTGTCAGGAAAGGTGCGTCCGCTTACAAACCCTGACCCGTCAGCAACGCCGCTGGCTTATCGTTCGCCTGTGGAGGCTGACAGCCTTACCGGGTTGCCTCCCGCTTATATTGAGGTGGCTGAGTTCGACCCCCTGCATGATGACGGAATCTGTTATGCAGATCTCCTGCGCCAGGAGGGCATCCCCGTGGAGCTGCACGAGACCAGAGGGACAATGCACGGATTTGATACGAAAGTATCTGCGCCGACCACACGGCTGATGTGCCGGAAGCGGGTGGATTATATGCGGAGAATGTTTGGCCTTCTGCCGGAAGAATGACCAAAGAGGGAAGCCCGGGCCGCTTTAAATCAGCCGGAAGCGCCTTCATAAAGAAAAAAGGATAAATACTGTGAGAAGACCCGGGATTCCGATGATTTGGAATCCCGGGTCCTGTATCCGGAAAACTCTTCGTCCGGTGAAGGGAAAATGCTGTGACTTCAGGAGTTTGCCAAAGTACGCTCCATTCCTTTAAGGGCGGAACGGAGAAAAAAGAAACTTGCTGTCAGGGAAATGATTTCGGCGATCGGGAAAGCCCACCACACCATGCTCACGTCCCCTGTTTTGCTGAGAAGCCACGCGGAGGGGATCAGGGCAAGTATCTGCCTGAGGATCGATACAAAGAGGGAATTAATGCTGCGGTCCAGAGCCTGGCAGGCGGAGCCGGCCACAATGCAGAACCCGGCGAAGAGAAAGCTGAGGCTGATTCTCCGAAGCGCCGGAACCCCGATGGCCAGCATGGCCTCCGAGGGATTGAAGATGCCGAGCAGTGCCTCCGGAATCAACTGGAAGGCGGCAAACCCCAGAAGCATGAAGCAGGTGGCATAAAGAATGCCGTAACGGATGGTGCGGTAAATCCGTTCCTTCTTCCCGGCCCCGTAGTTATAGCCGATAATCGGGATCAGACCGTTGTTAATACCGAAAACAGGCATGAAGAAGAAACTCTGAATTTTGAAGTATACACCGTAAACGGCAACTGCGGTGGATGTGAAGGCGCCGAGAATAATGTTCATCATATAGTTGGTGACCGAACCGATACCCATCATCAGAATGGAGGGGAAACCAATCCGGTAAATCTCACGGATGATTCTTCCGTGCGGACGAATGTCCGCAGCAGTGATCGGCAGTTCCCGGTTTTCCCGGATATGCAGAACAAACCCGACAGCGGCACCAACAGCCTGGCCGATCACCGTGGCGACGGCAGCACCGGCGGTTCCCATGGCGGGAAGACCCAGCCAACCATAGATAAAGAAGGGGTCCAGAATAATGTTGGTTACGGCGCCGATCATCTGAGTCCACATGGAGAGCTTTGTCAGTCCTGTAGACTGCAGCAGACGCTCCACGCAGACCTCCAGATATAGAAACAGTGACGCAACGGTCACAATCTGCAGATAGGACTCTGCATAAGCGCGGATACTCTCCACCTGAGTCTGAGAACGGATAAAGGCCCGGGCCCCGAAAATACCGAAGAGCGCCACAAGAACCCAGCAGCAGAAACAGAGAAAAATCGCGGTTCCGGTGACCTGCCGGGCTTCTGTTTCATCCCGACGGCCCAGCGCCCGGGAAACCAGGGTGCTGACGCCGACCCCTGTGCCGGTGGCGAGGCCGATCATGATGTTCTGCGCGGGGAATGCAAGCGACAGGGCGGAAAGACAGTCTTCAGAAACACGGGCGACATAAATACTGTCCACAATGTTATATAAAGCCTGCACAAGCATGGAGAGAATCATCGGAATTGCAAGTGTGATAAGCAGCTTTCCCTCTGCCATCTCACCCATGCGGTGGGAATCGATCTTCTGTGCGGCCATAGAAACAAACTCCAATCAAATCTTTTAAAAATACGGTGCCCCATTATAGCGGAAGTTTCCCGCATATACAAGGGGAAATGAGAGTCGGCGCATTGAAAAAAACGGGACTTCGTGCTATGATACCGGAAATATGATCAAACAGGTCGATTCCTGCAGGAAATGGAGAAGGAAAATGGAGAGAATGACGGTTAGCCGCGCGGCACAGCTCTGCGGGGGCACACTGCTGCCGGAAGCGGAGAGTTCTGCGCTGCTGGGAAATGTAGTGATTGACAGCCGAATGGTGATGCCGGGTGACCTTTTCGTAGCCTACCGCGGAGAGCGTGTCGATGGCCACGACTACATTGCTTCGGCTTTTGCCCGGGGCGCTGCCGGATGTCTGGTGGAACGTGTCCCGGATGGTGCGGACGGACTGGGCCCGCTGATTCTGGTTCCGGACGTGCAGAAGGCCCTCGAACAGATTGCAAAGGCTTACCGGGAGCAGTTTAAGCTCCCGATCATCGGCATTACCGGCAGCGTCGGAAAAACAACGGCCAAGGAGATGATCTCCGCGGTTCTGTCCCGGCGTTTGCGCACGCTGAAGACAGCCGGAAACCTGAACAACCAGATCGGGGTTCCTATGATGATCTCCCGGCTGGATTCCGGCTATGAAGCCGCGGTTATCGAGATGGGGATTTCAGACTTCGGGGAAATGCGTGTGCTTGCAGACCTTGTAAGGCCTGCGGTTGCGGTGTTTACAACCATCGGGCATGCCCATCTGGAATATCTGCACGACCTTGACGGGGTGCTGAAGGCCAAGACGGAGATGCTGGAATACCTGTCAGACGAGGCTCCTGTCATTCTGAATGGCGACGATGAGAAACTGCGCGGACTGAAGTGCCGCCAGAGAAAAATCTGTTACGGCTTTGGAGAGGGCAATGATTTTCGCGCGCTGAGCTGTGAAACAGACGACAGCGGAATTCAGTGCGATGTTGCGGGCGGAGGCCGAACAATCAGGCTCCGGATTCCGGCTTTCGGCAGGCACCATGTTTATGCGGCCCTCGCTGCCGTAGCGGTTGGTGTTTTCTTTGGACTCAGCGATGAGGAAATCATTGCGGGAATTGCGGATTTTCACAATGTGGAGCGGAGAGCTGAACTGGTCCGAACCGCCTTCATCACCATGATTGATGACAGCTACAATGCGAATCCCGATTCCGTCCGAAGCGGGATTGATACCCTCGTACAGCTGCCCGGGAAACGGCATGTCTGTATCCTTGGGGATATGCTGGAGCTCGGGAAGGAGAGTGGGGAGATGCACAGGGGAGTAGGCCGCTATGCCGCGGAAAAAGGTGTTGAGCTGGTGCTGACAGCGGGAACCTACGGAAGAGACACTGCAGCCGGGGCCGGCGAGGCCGGTGTCTGCTTTGAAAGCCGGGATGCTCTCATTTCAGCGCTGCCCCGTCTGATTGCCGAGGGGGACTGCCTGCTGGTGAAGGCGTCGAAGGGCTCCCACTTTGAGCTGGTCTCCGCAGCGCTCCGGAAGCTGGCAGAACAGCATGCTGGCGCAGAGTGCGCAGGGGAGAGGGGAAAGCTGTGAATTCCGGGCCGTTTGTTCTGTTGGACCTGGACGATACGCTTCTGGACTTTAAAAAGGCCGAGGCCCGCGCACTCTCAAAATCTCTGGCCGAGATGGGTATTCACCATGACGGGAAGGTGCTTGACCGCTACAGTGCGGTAAACCTTCTGTACTGGGAACGGCTTGAAAACGGTGAAATTACGCGGGAACAGGTTCTTTTGGGACGATTTGTTCAGCTTTTGGAAGAGATGGGATCAAAAGCGGATCCTTCTGAACTGCGGGACCGTTATGAGGTCAATCTTTCTCAGGGGCATTACTTCGTGGATGGAGCAGAGGAACTGCTCAGAACTCTTTTCCCGGTTTGCAGACTTTTTCTGGTCTCCAACGGCACGGCTGTAGTACAGCAGGGACGGCTGAAAAGCGCGGGCATTTCAGACTGTTTTGAGCGGATCTTCATTTCACAGGAGATTGGTGTTAACAAGCCGGCCAGGGAGTTCTTTGAACGCTGCTTTGCGCAAATCCCAGGTTTCAGGCGCGAAAAGGCGATTATCGTCGGAGACAGCCTCACTTCCGATATTCGCGGCGGCATTAACGCCGGGATCACCACATGCTGGTTTAACCTTCGAAAGAAAAAGCCGCGGGAGGATATTGTGCCGGATTACAGCATTGACAAACTTTCTGAGCTTCCGCCGCTGCTCGCAGCCCTTTACGGCGTGCCGGTATCGTGAGATGATCGTCAGTTGAATAAAGCAGGGCCGGTTTTCCGGCCCTGCTGCTTTTGTGACAGTTCAGTTCTCCGATGAATGAACATAACGCTTCATGGGATCCTCCGTGAGGCTCAGATCGTAAAAGACCTTGTTAAGCTCGAGTATCTGCACAGACCCTCTTTCCGCATTCAGGATTGTCATTGAGCAGTTGTACGGCACATGGCCGAACCAGAAATCCTGTGGGTTGGGGTTCAGGTAGTTCACCATCGCCCGCATGGCACATCCGTGGGTGCTGACCAGGTAGGTTTTGCCGTCATCCCTGGCGATGAGCTCTTTCAAAAAGGCCTGTGTCCGGTCGCAGAGCGCCCGGATGGTCTCCCCATTGGGGAAAGAAATGAACCTGAAAGGATCTGTGAAGAAAATCTTCCCGGCATCTCCGAGATCTGAGAGCGGTTTTCCCTCCATATCTCCGCAGCTGAGCTCCATGAGGCGGCGGTCCACCGTTACCGGGACAGAGTTGCCGCTTTCACGCAGGACGATTTCTGCGGTCTCTGCCGCCCTGCAGAGGGGGCTCGTGATACAACTGTCAAAATGAATGCCTTTCATGGCCCGCCCGGTGACGGCGGCAAGATCCCGCCCGTTCTGATTCAGCGGAGCGTCCAGGCTCCCCTGCATGACGCCTTTTGTGTTCAGCTCCGTTTCACCGTGACGAAGAATATAGACTTTCATGAACTTCCAGGTTCCTCCTGTTAAGTGATTATGATAAATAAGACCTGATGACGGTATCCGGGATCGGATGAGAACCGCATCACTGAACTATAGGTGAAAACCCTCCTTCAAGTCAAGAGTAAATTTGTGTCGGCAGGGATTTTTATAATAAAACTGACTGGGTAGAATTCTAAGCAGATGTTGACGCCATGCCTGTGATATGGTAAAATACACTTTAATTCTGCAAAAAAAGGAGTTGTTGATCCGAAATGGACGATGGCAGTCGATTGCCACTCATACTTACAGTTATCCTGCTGCTTGGTGCTGTGTATTTTGCGCTGGTGGAGACAGCTTTTGCTTCGGCGTCAAAGACAAAGCTTCGCGCCGCGGCGGAACGTGGGGAAGACGGTGCAGAGCAGGCGGTTTATGTTTTAAATCACTTTGATCAGGCAATCAGCACACTGCTGATTGGCACGAATCTGTGTCATCTGTTTCTCTCAGCCCTTGTGACGATGATCGTGACCAGGCGCTGGGGGCTCTCTGCAGTGACGGTCAGTACGATTCTCACAACGCTGGTGGTGTTTTTCGCCGGGGAAATGCTTCCCAAGAGCATTGCGAAGAAATTCCCGGAGCGTCTGGCCAGGGCCACCGCCCAGAGCCTGAGGTTCTTTATGACGGTCTTTTACCCGATTTCCCGGGCTTTGACCCTCATTGGGAGAACTGCCGCCAGATTGAGCAGCCAGGAACCGGAGCTTTCTGTCACGGAAGATGAGCTGTATGACATTATTGAGGACATGACCGACGAAGGGAGCCTGGACGAGGAGCAGGGTGAACTGATTTCATCCGCACTGCAGTTTGGGGACCTTACGGTGGAAAGTGTCCTGACGCCGCGCATGGATGTGGCGGCGCTGGACGTGGAAGAGGACGGGGAAGAGATTCTTGCGAAGATCAAGGCGCAGAATCACAGCCGTCTTCCGGTATATGAGGGCAGTATTGACCACATTATCGGCATCCTGCAGATTCGAAAGTATATTAAGGCATGGCTCCGGAGCGGAGGGGCGCCTGATCTGCGGGATCTTCTGGATGAAGCTTTCTTCGTTCATAAAAGTACAGAGCTTTCAGAACTGCTGCCCATGATGTCCCGGCAGCGCATTAACATGGCTGTTGTTACGGATAACTATGGCGGTACGCTGGGCATCGTGACAGTGGAGGATATTGTCGAGGAGATCGTCGGCGAGATCTGGGACGAGGACGATGTAGTGAAAGAACCCGTCACCGATATCTCCGATGACGTATGCATCGTGGATGCGGACGAGCATGTATCGGATCTTTTTGAACATCTCGATTATGAAGATCCCGAAAATAACGATGAACTGGTTGACACACGCCTTGGTGAGTGGGCCTACACCATGTTTGATAAGATTCCGGCTGTGGGGGACAGTTTCCGTTATCATGACCTGACCTTCACCGTATCGGAAATGGATCACAACCGTATTCTGAAGCTGAAAGCGGTAAAGAATCCGGCGCTCCCGGAAGGGGGTGAGGGATGATGAATATTCTGATCATCTCTGCCGGGATTCTGCTGTGTCTGGTGTTTTCGAATTTCTTCTCGGCATCAGAAATGGCCTATTCCTCCTGCAACAGGCTCCGGCTGGAAAACTCAGCGCAGGAGGGCTCCCGGCACGCTGCGATCGCGCTGAAGATCATACAGCGTTTTGACGACGCGCTGAGTGCAATACTCATCGGAAACAATCTGGTGAACATTGCCAGCTCTTCCCTCGCCTCCGTCCTGGTCATCCTTGTGACCGGGAAGGACAGCCTGACCTGGGTCGCAACCATTCTGCTTACCCTGCTGGTCATTATTTTCGGAGAGACGATCCCGAAAATTGCTGCAAAGCAGAATGCCAACCGGCTTGCCGAGCGGAACGCGCCTGTGATCCGGGCGCTTATGATCGTTCTCAAGCCCCTGATCATGCTGGTTGTCGGGCTGGTACGGCTGCTGACGTTCTGGATCAAGGAAGAGGAAGTCGGGGAAGATGAGGCGGTGGATGAGCTTTCAAGCCTCATTGAAACTGCCGAGGATGAAGAGGTCCTGGATGAGGACCGCTCTGAACTTGTGCAGGCTGCCATTGATTTCTCAGAAATTTCCGCGTTTGAAGTGATGACAGCCCGGGTTGATGTGGAAGCGATCGATGTTGACGACGACTGGGATGATATTCTCACGCAGGTTGAGAACTCATCCTATTCCAGAATCCCCGTATATGAGGGCAGCATCGACAACGTCATCGGAGTCCTCTATATGAACCGCTTTCTGAAAGCGGTGACGGATGGAAAACGTGAAATCCGGTCGCAGCTGATGGAACCCTGTTATGTCTATAAAACCATGAAGCTGCCCGATGTGATGACACAGCTTCGGCGGGCGCGGCAGCATCTTGCCATAGTGTGCGATGAGTATGGCGGAATGCTGGGTGTGGTGTCCATGGAGGATGTGCTGGAGCAGATTGTCGGTGACATTTGGGATGAGACGGACCAGGTGGAACCCGAGGTTGTCCGGCGCTCTGCCGATGAGCTGGAGCTGGACGGAGATCTGCCGATTACGGAGTTCCTGGAGCTGGAAGGTCTGTCGGAGGATGATTTTGATGCCGACAGTGACACGCTGGGCGGCTGGGTGATTGAGTCCCTCGGTGGACATTTCCCCGAGGCAGGTGAAACCTTCGTTCATGAGAATTTGAGGATTACAGTGCTGTCCATGGACGGAAGAAGAGTGGACCGCGTACTGGTGAAAAGGATCCGGAACGAGGAATCTGAATCACGGAAATAATTCGCTGCGTGTGAATTCACAATTATCTTGCAACTCGAAGGATTTTACGTTATAATACCTGCGATCATGACCTGCAGAGCCTGAGTGCTTCTGCAGGTCTGAAATCCGGGTGTAGCGCAGCTGGTAGCGCGCTTGGTTTGGGACCAAGATGCCGGGGGTTCAAATCCCTCCACTCGGACCATAATGGGACTCTGATCAGGGTACGATCAGAGTCCTTTTCTTTCGCATGCCGCCTGTGGTTAAGACAACCTGTTATCTGGACTGTCAGACTTGCCATTAACTCAAGCTGCAATTACAAATAGAATTATGTAAAATATACTTGACAAACTGATTAGAATAGTGTACATTGTATATGCGGCCGGGAATCTGATGGACCTGGCGGCGCGAATCTGGTAAGGGGAAGAACAAAAAGCTTAACAAAGGAGTACAATTATGAGCGGTAATATCTACAAGTCTGCCGGCGTCGCCGTCGGTATCGTCATCGGCCTGATCGTGGCCATTGCCCTGATCCTCATTGCGAACAACAACCGGAAATTCAAGACAGAGTATGACGAGCGGCAGCTCAAGGTGCGCGGCGATGCCTACCGCTACGCATTTTATACGGTGATGATCTGGGAAGTGATCCTTTTTGTTCTGGCCATTGGGGAGTTCACCCTGCCTCTGCCCGATTATGTGCTGCACTTTGCAGGGCTCATGGTCGGCATTATGGTCCTCTCCGGCTACTGCATCTGGCGGGACGCCTACTGGGGGCTTAACAACAACCGCAAGCGTTACGGGATCATTCTGGTTGTCGCGGGCCTTTTGAATGCCATCCCTCTCCTTGGCGTCCTGACGAATTCGGAGGATGAACCCTTCCCGTATGTGAATCTGCTGGTCTGCGTCATGCTGCTGGTGGTTGGCGTTGAGCTGCTGGTCAAGCATCTGCTGGATAAGCGTGCGGAAGATGCGGAGGACAACGCATGAAGAATCTGAAGCTGAAAGCCGCGCGGGCCGCCAAGGATCTCTCCCAGGACGAGCTGGCAAAACTCTGCGGGGTATCACGTCAGACGATCAGTGCGCTGGAGAAGGGCGACTATAACCCCACAATCAATCTCTGCATTGCCATTTGCAGGGCGCTGGACAGGACCCTGGACGAGCTCTTTTGGGAGGCCTGAACAGTCAGGCTGCTGTGTGCAGGTGAGTCTTTATTCGGGCGCTTCCTTTGGGATGATCAACGGCGGAACGGGGAGGCCGGATAGATTTATAATGGGACCGGTAACTGGCAGAATGTGTCGGTTTTCGGTCTGTTTTATTCCGTACTCGATCTTCGCACGCAGCTGATTCATCATGAGGACCACCACATCTTGACATGCTGGGCATTTCCAAAAAAACATCTTGTATTTACAGTCTGCTTGCCCTATAATGTCGGTGAGTTCAGACTGTGAACAAGTATGAGAGAAAAGGAGAAATGCCCTATGGCTGAACCGAAAAAGAAAAAGATTGTGGATGCGACTACCGGTGATGAGGTTGCTGCCGGTTCCAAGAAGAAACCTGCCATGGTAGCGGCGGCTCCGGTCGGCAATGCGACGGGTTTGCGCATCGGTGCGGTGGCTCTTTGGGTCCTTGCTTTCGTGTTTGAGGTCCTTGCGTTGCTGGTCCTCTTCGGGAAAGTTCAGTGGACGTTCTTGCCGCAGCTCTGGCAGCTGATCCTTTTCATTGTGCTGGACCTCGCCTGCGTCATTATCGGCTCTCAGCTCTGGAAGAAGGCCAACCACATCAAGCCCGCCTCGGAGAAGAACCCGACGCTGTTCTGGCTCTGGAACAATATGGGCGTGATTGTGGCGGCCTTCGCCTTCATTCCCTTCGTGATCATCGCGCTGACCGACAAGAACGCCGACAAGAAGACCAAGACGATCGCAACGGTGGCGGCGATTGTGGCGCTCGCGATCGGA
>ODAI010886519.1_pt1 | contig 11485 bp, 7 predicted proteins | sample 1539321 | NCBI WGS metagenome assembly ODAI01 (sample SAMN02144231, study PRJEB22623) | gut metagenome | biome: sheep rumen | host: Ovis aries | place: New Zealand
AATTCCTCGCTTTCAGTTTGTTTTCGCAGTACCTTTCTGCTTTGCTTGATAGTTTCTCGTCGTTCCGGACATAAAAATAGCACTTGCCGCCGACATTATTGTCGGTCGCAAATGCTTGTAAGCGTTATTCTGCTGTGCAGTCCCACACAGGGACTTCCTCGATTGCTGCCCTTGCTTCAAGTATCGCAAGATACTTCTCCATAGCTTCGAGCTGCATTTTGTAAATGCTCTTAGGGCAGCGCGGTACAAAGCTCAGGTTGTCCCAGTTGTCGTACATCTTTTTCAGCTTCTTGTACCTGATGATAAGCTGCTGATGTTCTGCCATAAAGCGCTCCTTGTAGTCCTCGGACTGCATAAGCTCGATAGTGTCTTTCAGTTCCATTCTCCTCACCTCCTTCAAATGGGTATAAGAAAACCGCCTTGTTATGGGCGGTTATTCTGATTCGGTACGCTTGCTCAAAGGAATGTAAGGATTAACTTTACCTCTTTCCTTTCTTTCTTCATTTTCTGAAAAAGCTTTATCGCAACTGAGGACTTCTTTTTCAAATCCTTTATTGCACAAAAACTGCCGGATTTCTAAGAGTAACTCATCAGCATTTTTGTCGGGTTTGTATATACGCGCCCCAAACTCAGCATCAAGTAAAGGCACAAATGCTGCATCAGTTCCGTAATTGTCCATTAGCCAAAAAAGATATAAGTCAATATCCATATAGTTGATATAAAAGGGGAAGTGTTCAAGCTTAGTCATCAACAATCATCCTCATCTTTATGATTTTTTGCGGCGGTATCGGTTCATTGTTTTCATATACATCAATAATTTTAAATTTACTGTTTCGCGCAATTAAGAACTCATACTCATCATCTTCAAAAGTGCTTGAAAGTCTATTAATGTACGCTCCTCTGCCTTTTCCAGCGGGGATTTCGATTTCAAAGAGAAATGGTTTTGATGTTGCAACACTATTACCGTGCAAAGCAGTTGAACTTCCAAAGCCTTTATCTAAAAAAGTTTTTCCAATAGTTTCTCGAATATCATTCCAATCATCGCTCTCAACAATCGATGCTCCATAAAAATCTCTTACTCCACGATAAACAGTAATATCTTCTTTTAGTTCAAACGAAGAAATCGCTTTATCAATGTTTCTGATTGTCGCTGATGTTCCTTTCCATTCTTTTTGTTGACGCAAAATATCATTAATTTTGATGTAGCCATTGGAAGTATAGAATCTGAGACTTCTCTTTTCTTCATCTGAAAGTGAGGAAAGCCATTTTGTGTAACTGCTGCTTTCCTTACCATCGTAATAGAAGAAATCATTGACCTCATCGCCGCTATAAAATATCTTTGGTTCAATTATACCACTTTCTGCGATATTGTCAATAGACTGATTGTTAACATTTTCAGTCTGTGGAATAGGTTCCTCAATATAAGCCCCCTCCGCCTTCTCAGGCTCACTGACGGTGACCGGGGCAGACGACTTTTCAAACCTCTGCCGGTACTCCTTCTGGAGCTCATCCCACCTGTCTCCGCCGGCATTTTTCATACGCCGGAACGCCGAGAAGGACTTCGGAGCATCGTCACCGAGGCGAGCCTTGTAACGCTGATACTGCACCAGATCTGCGCGCATCCTTCGGCTGTCGGACTGCTGCTGGGTGTATAGAGCCTTTTCCCCGGCAGAGCGCTCGTCCCGGAGCGGCTGAGAGCCTTTTTCAAGCGCTTCCTTCAACTCCTCCGGGGACTGCAACTCCTCTATCCACGGCACCGCGACGCAGCTGCAATTCGGGTGAACGTTCTTGTAGCCGCTCGGGAAAGCCGCTGACAGAGGAGGAAAGCGTTTGTCATTGCCGGAGATGCTGAACACACGTCCCTGCACTCTTGCACACTGTCCGCAGCAGGGGTGATGCTCGGTAATTATCATCAGATCGTAGCCGTTTTCGGTGAGCTGATTTTCACGGGCAAGGTTGCCTGCCTCACGGGTAGTTGAGCGTGCCACCATAGCGGCGTAGGCAGCTTATCACATTCTCTGCCGAATAGATCCTTAAATCCTTCTCAAGTCTTGAAAACCATTCTCCGATATGTTATAATGTAACAAAAAGGAGGTCTGAGCGTTGTTTCATATAGTCCGGACTGAGCATAGGCATACCGCTGCGTTTATAGCAGCCATTTTATTTGCCTTCGTGATAGATATTACTTCTCAGGTCTCAGTTTTGTTCAAACATATACCTATTCCTGCCTCTATATTATACTGCTTCATTATTATTGCGTGGGCTGTGACGGCGGTACAGCGGATAATCCATAAGCGCATACGACAGTATATTGCAGCGGCCGCTGTATTCCTACTGCTGCTGTTCATCGTGCGTATCTGCCGCTGGATCTTTTTTTTGCACTCTGCTGCGGCGGATCGTTATCTGTGGTACTTGTACTACATATCATACATAGCGATGCCTATGCTTTCGCTGACTGCCGCATTTTTTGTAGGCAGGGATGAAGCTGACGAGCTGTCCGCGGTCATGAAGTCACAGTGGACAGCTGCTGTACTCATGATGACAGGTGTGCTTACAAATGACCTTCACCACTTTGCGCTGACGTTTTCACATTCGCAGGACGGGAGCTATCGGGTTAGCTATCATTGGCTTTATTTTGTGATATTCGCGTGGTCGTTCATAATGATAATAAGCTCCTATATCCTTCTTATCAAGAGATGTCAGCTGTCCCAGTGCAGGAAAAACTGGTATGTACCTATCATTCCGTCAGCGGCAGCTTTTGTGCTTATTATCCTGTACTATGCAGCCGGCGGATCACCGACTGTTTTCGGGATCAAGCTGTACAACATTCAGGAGGTGTATCTGCTCCTGTTCATGGGACTATGGGAGGGCTGTATAAGCATTGGGCTTATATCTTCAAATACCGGCTACAGCAGGCTCTTTGAGCAGGCACATATCAATGCTGAAATGAAAAGCACTGACGGAAAGACGGTATACCGTTCGTCAGACTGGTCTGACACTGAGGGCGATCCGGACTACAGCCGCAAGACCTATACCATAAGGGGCGGAAGCGTCACATGGAGCGAGGATATATCCGTTCTGAACCGTCTGAACAGTGATATTGAGGATCTGACAGAGCAGATAGAGGATGAAAATGTTCTTATCGAGGAGGAAAACCGTCTCATTGCTGAAAAAGCCAAATACGAAACCCAGAACCGTCTTTACGACAGGATAGCCATGCACACTCATCCTCAGCTTGTGAAAATAGACGAGATCCTGCATGGCAGCGAGACGCTTGAACATAAAATGGAACGCTGTCTTCTGCTCGGAACATACGTTAAGCGCTGCTCAAATCTTATGCTGATCGCTGGAAGAAGCCGCACCATACCTACAAGTGAGCTCTATCTTTCGATAAGAGAAAGCATGGAGCATATGCGTCCTTTCGGCATCGAATCTGAATTGATGAACGGCGGACTGCGGGAGCTTGCGTCTGAAAGTGTCATTGCTGCATACGATGTGTTTGAAGCTGTCACAGAATCCATTATTGACAGTTCAGGAGCGCTTTCGGTAAACGTAAGCCCTTCGGAAAACATCCTGCTGTCGGTCGAAACAGATACCCCTGCCGATATAGGAAATATTGAGACAGCCGGTCTGAAGCTCACGGCATTTACCGAGGACGAGATACAGCATATCGTACTTTCTGCGGGAGGCGAAGCGAATGGATAGCCTTATATCAAATATAACCGGCGGGATCGGGTTATGGATGCTGGTTTGCTGCTGTGTATTCTTCCTGACTATCATACTTCACCTGCTGCTTGACAGGAAGCCAGGCAGACTTGTGATGTCATCAGCGGAGACGCTTCTCTCGCTGCTGCTTATGGAGCTGTTCATGTTCCGCGTAAAGTATCACAGTGATATCGGTAACGTACACCTGATAGCTGCCCTTCTGACAGACCTTCTGCTCACAGGCACAGCTGTACTGGAGATCATAAGCTGTATCAGGATAAGGAACAGCAGTCTTACGCCGGCCTCTGTGAAGGAGTGCATGGACGAGCTGCCTGTGGGGATATGCTTCTACCGGGACGGCGGTCTGACAAAGCTTACGAACCGCAAGATGAACAGCATATCCGTTAAGCTTACAGGCACTCCCGTCATGAACGCAGAACGATTCAAGGAAACTGTATTCTCAGCAGGGGATGCACCTGTTATCCCTATGGAGGACGGTACGGCATACAGATTTTCACATCGCGAGGACGTGCTTGACGGAGAGCCTATACATGAGCTTCTTGCTTTTGATGTCACGGAGAAATACCGCCTTACAGAAGAAATGCGTGAAAATCAAAAAAAAGCACAAAAAATAAACGAAAGGCTGAAAGCGCTGAATTCCAGTATACAGTATATCATCATGGACAGGGAGACCTTGCAGATAAAGATACGGATCCATGACAGCCTCGGCGAAATGCTGCTCATGACAAGGCATTTCCTTGCCGATCCCGAAAATACCGACACTGAGCAAATGCTCTCACTGTGGCGGAGGAATATCTCGCTCCTGAAAAACGAGGAACGTGAGGACTGGCAGGAGCCCGGGTTTTTCAGCCTTACACACGCTGACAGCCTCGGTATACACATTGAACTGACGGGTGAGCTTCCGAAGGAGGAAGCACTTGATTCCGCGGCGGACACAGCTATAACAGTACACGTCACAAATGTGCTGCGGCACGCTGAGGGAGATATCGCATACATCTCATCTGAGGAAACTGCGGACGGCTATATCCTGCGGTTCACAAACAACGGACTGCCGCCTGTAAAGCCTGTTGAGGAGACTGGAGGACTTGCAAATCTGAGGCGGCGGACAGAGGAGATAGGCGGCAGCATGAAGGTAAAGAGCTCGCCGGAGTTTGAAATGACATTGTGGCTGCCGAAGCATATCAAGGAGGAATACAGATATGGCATACAGGGTGTTGATAGCAGATGACCAGAAAATGGTGCGTCAGATGTTTGAAACTGCTGTGAAGGATTCAGCGGATTATGAGATAGGAGGTGTGGCTGCATCTGCTGAGGAGGCAGCGGCGATATGCCTTAAAGGGAAAATAGACCTTGTGCTGATGGACGTTGTAATGGGCAGCGGCATGGACGGCATTGACGCGGCAAAGCTGATAAAGGAGAGCTGTCCCGGCATAAGGATAATGGTAGTGACCTCAATGCCGGAGGTCTTCTGCATAGAAAGGGCAAAGAGCGCCGGCGTGGACAGCTTCTGGTACAAAGAGGTACAGGAGCAGCCCCTCATCGAGATAATGGACAGGACAATGGCAGGGGAATCTGTTTATCCTTCTTCTGCACCTGCTGTGAAATTCGGGGATATCATCAGCACTGAGCTTACCTCTGCTGAACTGAAGGTCCTGAGGGAGCTTGTGTCGGGAGCCTCAAACAAGGAGATAGGCGAGCGGCTTTATATGTCGGCAAGCACAGTCAAGCGGCATATTTCGGATATGCTGCTGAAAACGGGCTTCAAGAGCCGTTTGCAGCTTGCGATAAGAGCAAGAGGCGGCGGACTTGTCATCAATAACAGTGACATAAAACCGGAGGGCTGACGTAATGTCAGTTCTTTTTGGTGTGTATGCACAAAAAAACTGGGAAAAATTTGGACGAAAGTTGACCCACTTGGCTCATGTGTTTTTTTGCTGAATGTGTTATGATAAAGTGAATATTTATATTCAGAAATTGTATTTAAACTCACAACACAATTATCTAACAGGAGGCGAAACTATGAAAGCAACACAAAAACCGCTAAGTAAAAGACTGCTCAGCACTATGCTGGCGCTGCTGATGGTATTCACTCTTTTGCCGCAGGAAACGCCGCTGCGGGCAAATGCAGAGGAAACACCGGTATCAGAGCCGGCTGAGAAGTCCGAAAACACTGATGAGGCTGTAACTATCCTCGCCAGTACGATCCCTGACAATGAGGTATTCACGCTGACCGCTGATACAGTGCTTATGCTTGATGAGACCAGGTCCCTCACCGGCATCAGGGGAGACTATGCACTGACTATCGTGTCGGACGGCAACGGACACACACTTTATTCATCATCAGATACCGGAAACGCTGTCGAGGTAAAATCATTAAAAGTTGATGCACCTGATATCATTCTGAATCTTTGGACATCCCAAAATGATTATTACGGCATAATCACAAGCCTTGACATTGATATCAACGTCAGTGAATTCAACTCCGCCAGCAGTATATTCTCTCAGAATGGCAATTTCAAGCTCACTGCTGACAAAATGAAGATAAAAACCAACAGCCAGTACGGTATATACACTCCCAACGGCTGCTTTGAGGGCTATTTCAAAAACGGCGGCCTGATAACGGGAAAGACTGCTATATACAGTTCGCAGGCACCTTACATCGTTGCTGACGATCTGGAGATAACGTCTGCTGAGGGTGACGGTATCTGGTCACGCTTCAATGCCCGCATGATCGGCGATCCGGCTTCAGAAGCTCACGGCGTTTATATCAAGGGCAATAATATAACCATCACTGCCGGAAGCGATAAAGATGCCGACGGTATTGAAGGCATGAGTGCAAAGCTTCTGGGAGGCACGATCAGGATCAAAGCCACCGATGGCAAAAACAGCAGAGGAATTTACCTGCACTCAACAAAGGCGTCATGTGCTGAGATACTCTCCCCGCTGACCATTGAGTCAAAGGGAACAGGCATTGATATCGTGAACGAGCTTTCAACAGACGAAATGACGTTCAGCAGCGCACTGACCGTAACATCGTCTCTGTTTATTGATTCCGAAGACGGTTATGGATTCAGAACGGTCGCTGACAAGATCAACGGCAGCGACTGTGCTTCGCGTGCGTTATTCACCTCAGAATTCGGTGTGCTGAGAGGCGGAAAGGGTGCTTATGACAGTGCGACAGATCTGCCCTCACAGCTGACAAATAACGACCGCTGCACTATCATTGAAAACTCTGCAACGACCCTTACATGGGTACAGAACGAGTCCACTTCAACAACAGGTGAGGACGGCACAGAGGTTCCTCATTACAATAAAGGCGAATATAGTATCGCAAGATATCTCATGTTCCCCGTTATTGAGAATAAAATCTACGATGTGGGCGATACGGCAACTGTCAGCTATGAGATACCTCTGACAGCCGAGGCTCCCACTCTCAGCTGGTGTATGTATAACCCGGCAAGCGATTCTTCAACGGGAATTGCCGGTGAAGAAGTAATTCCTGAAGACTTATACGGCAATGATGATATAATTATTACCGAAGCAATGGCAAAGCAATATATATATGCGGTGCTTTCATACGAATTCGCAGGAAGCAGATGGAGCATATGTTCCAATAAGGTAAAGGTAAAGTCAAACGCTGCTCTGACAGTAAGCTTCGACAGCAACGGCGGAAGCGGTACAATGGACAGTATCAGTTCTACTGAGGAATCCGAGTACACTATCCCCGAGTGCAGCTTTGAGGCTCCCGTGGGAAAGTATTTCGGCGGCTGGGAGTATCGGAGCGATAGCGGCGACAATTATACCGTTTACCCCGGAAATACTGTTATTCTGAACGGCGATACCACTCTGACTGCTATATGGACAGAAACTGACAGCAGTGTAATTTTCTTTGAGGATTTCCAGAACGACAGCTGGTACGACCGCTGGACTACTTATGGTGATTATAAAAGCTTTTCCTGGTATAGGGACGGAGATGAATACAGCGTAGCTGCTGGTTTTTATGGCAAGGATTTTCATGCGCTCTGTTCCTCGACTCTCACGATACCTGACAAGGCTGTAAGGCTTTCTCTCAGTGCGTGGAAACAAGACGTCAGCGAAGTGCAGATAGGTGTCAAATTCATTGAGGACGGCACAGGTACTGTGTATGAGCTCACTGATGATGAAAATGTCAGACTCTATGGTATTATGCCCGGTGTTACTGAAAAGGAATACACCTATAATGTATCTGAGGAGATATACGGCAAGACAGGAAAGCTGCTTTTCAGGTGCAAGCCCGGTAACAACATAGTGAATATCGACAATATATGCCTGTCCTTAATTCCGCTGAGCGTGACTAATACACTCAAAAATCCCACCTTCGTTGAGGGCGGGGAGCTGAAACTCCATGTTGATGTTGAGGGCGGCAAAGCTCCTTATCACTACCAGTGGAACTATTCGACCACAGCAAGAGGAAGCGGCACAAGATACAGCCTGCACGGCATTACCGATAATGAGGCTGACCTTACCTTTACAATGTCGTCTGATAATGAGTGGACAAGGAACAGTATCAGTATCTGGTGCAATATCTACGATGCTGACGGCAATACCACAAGCTCAAACAGCGTTCAGGTGCGTCTTGCTCCTGAGATCCCGTCAACGGCTAATTTCAACGTTGACTATGCCGACCTGATGATACCCGGCAAATATGCCGATGTTTCAGGTCTGAAGCTTGAAAGCAACACCTACTTCGATATCGACCGCAGCGAGACATACTGGATAGACGCTGAGACCGACAGACGGCTTTATGCCAACGATCAGTTCGGATTCGGAAAGCCGTATATCCTCCGTCTTGTGCTGAGGCCCTACGCTATCTACAATTTTGCTGACAATATCAGCAATTACAGCCGTACACAGCTGAAAATAGGCGATGAGAGCAGCGAGACCATTCTCTATGACCTTTATAACTACCGTTATGTTGACGAAACCGGCGCTATGGTCATTTACGCACTGCCGGCTATGTCTAATTACTATCAGCACGGCTATGTCGGCTACGAGCTGCCGACCGGAGACATGATCGGTGTTCACCGCAACTTCGCTGTGAATCCGTGGGCAGACAACTCCGCAAACGTTGTCTACTTCAAGATGGGCGGATATACTCAGTTCAGCTATCTGACCGTTCCTGATTATGAATGCTCGATAGACGGCGAAAACTGGTACAATTCCGTTGCAATAAACGGCAAGGGCATTGAATTCACCCACCCCGGCGTTTATACCGCTCAGGTAAGATGTGACGGAAATGTCATATATGAGAAGCGTGTGGATACAAATGTTCATGCAGTTTATTACTTTGAAAATGACCCGTCAAAGTCCACTTCTGCCAACAAGTGGAAATTCATTGATGCTAACGGTGACGGAATAAACTGGTCCTGGTATAGATATTATTCAGTTGACGCCGGCAGCGGAATCATCGCTTCTGGAACAGGAAGTGCTTCCCCCGACAACTGGGCTATCTCACCGGCATTAAGTCCTAACAAAAACGGAAGGACATATATATCCTTCTATGCAGAGAATAATGATTATCATAAAGGGCAGCATAAATTCAAGGTGTATATCGGAAATACCAATGAGACAGATTCAATGGTATGCATTTCCGGCGATGAAGCAATAGCAGTTGAAGACGACGGCTGGACACGTTACACCTTTGATGTTACTGATCACATACCCGTTAACGAAGACGGTGAAATGAGCAGCTTCTATGCTGCTATCAGGCACTGCGACGGCCCGGTTGAAGATTGGCTCCTTATAGATCAGTTTGAGCTGTTCTATGACACAGTTTCGCCTTACCTTATCAATGATTATACTTATGAAAAGAGCTATGAAAAGCCCGGCAATACAGTTGAAATTTTTTCACAGCTTGAAGCTGTCGGCGGTGCAGAGCCTTACACATACTCACTTGAAACAAGCAGTGACGGAAGTGTATGGACAGGGTATCCCGACTTTGCAGAGGATCATACCTTTGTTCTTAAAGAGGAGGATCTTGGCAATTACTTCCGTGTAAGAGTTACCGATGCTGACGGCTTTGAGATCATTTCAAATGCTGTTGCTGTGGTTGATTCTTTCAGCATTACAGATCAGCCTCAGGACGTTATAACTACAGGCTACGATGCTGATAACGTTGTTACATTCTCTTTTGAGGGCGGACAGAAGAATTCACTGAAATTCATTTATCTTCGTGACTATATCACAGGTGAAGAGACCCTTGTCGGCACAACGAGAAATAACATCTTCACCTACAACATGACCGGCTGTGAGCTGAACAAGAGATACTATTTACTTGTTACTGATAAACCATTAACCGAAGATCGCATCAATTATGCTTACTCAGATTATTTCTGGTATAAAGAGCCGCGCTTTGAGGCATACGATCTGACTGTTGCAGGAACTAAAGTAACCAGCTATAACAAGGACGATATCCTCGGCGACGGGATTTTCAGCTACGACCCTGAAAGCAATACTCTTTATCTAAACGGCGGAGATTTTTATTGCGAAGATTGGGTGTTCTTAAACGATATTGATGACCTTACTGTAAATGTGGTGAAGGACACAAATATCTACAGCACTTTTCCGATGCTGAGCTATTGTAATATGACTATCACTGGTCAAGGCAGTTTATATCTGAAAAATGAAAACGGAGCAGGGATCGCCTGCCACGGCAAGCTTACCATTAAGGACGCAACAGTCTCTGTTGATGCTAAATCAAGAGCTATCACAGGTCAGGGCCGCGATAACGCTTCGCTTGCTGTCATAAACAGCACGATCTGGGCTGCGAAAACAGACGCTGAATATTACCCGGAATACGGCGGAATAAGCCAGTTCCCGGCAGGTATCACTATGAGTGGCTGCGGAATAAAGTCACCTGTAAAATCATATGTCAGGGACGGCGTTATCTTCGGAGAAGACAACACAACTCCGGCATTGATCGTATCCATTGAGCCTTTTGATACTGCATTGATGTTGATATGCGGCGAGTTAGTAACCGTGGAAAATGCAGATGATATCCTCGGCGACGGAGTGTTCAGCTATGACTTTGAAACAAAGACACTGACCATTGACGGCGACTGCACTTATAATGATGATAACATTATCTACAGCATGGAAAACGGACTTACTATCAATGTAGAATCCGACAGCACTCTTTCATCAGATTTTGGTACGATTTACCTTTATGATGCTGACACTACCATTACCGGTGATGGCAAGCTTACTTCAAACGGTCCAATTTTTGTCAGTGAAAGCGATTTGACTATCGAGAATGCTGACCTTGAAATAACCGATGATAGTGACGAGTCTTTTCCTGCTCTTTATGGTCGGGAAGCCGGACTGAAAATAATCAACTCAAATGTCGATCTCACCGCATTAGAAGTGGCATTATGTGGTTTCACTGAGGGCATGACACGAGAAAACTGTTATATAACAACTCCCGAACGTGCTATTACCAATTTCGGCACGATCTATGAAGCTGACGGAAGCACCGCTGCAAAGGAAGTTGTTATAACCGCAGGCAAGACTGCTGATCTCTATATCGCCGGTAAACAGGTAATTGCGGGGAATGCAGATGATATCCTCGGCGACGGCGTATTCAGCTATGACTTTGAAACAAAGACACTGACCGTTGACGGCGACTGCGATTACAAAAACGGAAATCTTATCTATAATGAAGGCGTTAAAGGTCTTGTTATCAACACAGTTTCTGACAGTATACTTGCTGCTGATCTCGAAA
>ODAI014741342.1_pt1 | contig 11485 bp, 8 predicted proteins | sample 1539321 | NCBI WGS metagenome assembly ODAI01 (sample SAMN02144231, study PRJEB22623) | gut metagenome | biome: sheep rumen | host: Ovis aries | place: New Zealand
AGGCTTTGAGGAGCGTTGGGACGTCGGTTTTGGAGGGATTGTATGTGACGGTAACGGTTTTGGTTTTGAGGTCACAAACGATGTCCTTGACGCCTTTCTCAAAGGCAATATTCTTCATAATTTTGTCAATACAACCCTGACAATGGATGTCCACAGAGAGGACCACTATCTGCTTATCGGGCTTTGCCGCGTACGCGTTGCACAATTCACAATTCACAATGCACAATTCACAATGCACAATTCTTAGCCCTAAAAGGGGTGAAAGGAGTAGCAGGGCTACCAAGAGATATTTTTTCATATGACACATATTGCTAAATATTATATATAAAGATTAAATTGAGATTCGGTGTGAATGATTACACTAAAATTATATTTCCGATCTGATACACGATAAATGAGATGAGCCAGGCGAGGGCGAGGGAATGGAAGACGGTGAACCATGCCCAGACTTTGCCGGCTTCACGTCTGAGGGTTGCGATAGTAGCCACACAGGGGAAATAGAGCAAGACGAAGAGCATGAAAGAGAATGCCGTGAGCGGTGTGAAACCTGCGGCAGAGATGTCTCCGCCGTAGAGGATAGCGAGCGTGGAGACAATCGCTTCCTTTGCAGGAAGGCCTGTGAGGAGACAGACGGACATTTTCCAATCAAAGCCCAAGGGTTCGAGAACCGGAGAAACGGCTTTTCCTATCATGGCGAGATAGGAGTTTTCCAAGTCGTCCAAGTTTTGAGTCGGGAAAAACTCCAAAGCCCAGATGATGATCGATGCCCAAATAATGACCGTACAAATCTTTTGCAGGTAGTCGGCTACACGCTCCCAGATATGTGCGAAGGTATTGCGCGCTTTGGGGAGACGGAAGAGCGGTAACTCGTTGACGGTATCGTCGTTCTCCTGTTTGAACCACGGGGTGCGCTTCATGATAAAAGCAAAGAGCACAGAGAGAGAAATGCCTATCGCGTAGAGTGAGATCATGACGAGGGCTTTGTGGTTCCGGAAGAAGGTATCGACAAAGAGCATATAGACCGGTAGTCGTGCCGAACAGGACATGAAAGGCACCATGAGCATAGTGAGAATGCGGTCCTTTGGGTTCTGTATATCCCTTGCCGCCATGATAGCGGGCACGTTACAACCGAAGCCCATGAGCATAGGTACGAAGGAGCGTCCGTGAAGCCCGACCCGGTGCATGACCGTATCCATGATAAACGCCTCGCGCGCCATATATCCGCTGTCCTCCATGATGGAGATGAAGAAGAAGAGGATGATGATATTGGGCAGGAAAGCGAGCACCGCTCCGACGCCTTTGAGCACGCCGTCGATGAAGAGTGATGAGAGCCAGTGGCTTTCCGCTCCATGTTGTGCGAGGATGTTGGTGAGCCATCCGCAGAGGGCGTCGATGCCGTTTTCGATCCATGCTTGCGGGTATGCGCCCAAGGTGAAAGTACACCAGAAGACGAAATAGAGTATAGCGAGCATGATCGGGAAACCGAGCCAGGGGTTAGTGAGGATACGGTCGATCTTCTCCAGCCGGGTCTGTTCCCGGTCATCCTTGGCGTGGGTGAGCGTTTGCGTGAGGACACCATGTACATATGCAGCATAGGTATCCTCATCTCCTTGGTCGCGGAGGTGATAGATCGGGTGCGCGGTAGAAGCGGGTTTCGCCGCCACCTCTTTGACGAGTTCCAAGCAGTTGGTCATGCCATAATTCAGGCGGACGGAGAGGCGGCAAGTGGGCACACCGATCAGCTCTTGCAGTTTGGGAATATTGAGGGAGTGATCGGTTGCCAAAAGGAGATCATAGCGACCGATAGCGAGGACGATCTTCTGCTCCTCGTCGATGATATGCGGTGTGAGCATGAGTGATTCCTCGAGCCGCGTTGCATCGACGACCTGCAGCACGACCTCATAGGCATGGCTATGGAGCCGGTCCAAGTCATGCACCTCCTCAAAGACCATTCCCTGAGGGGCTATGCGTTGCAAGGCTTCACAGACGGAAGTTTTGCCGCTTTGCGCTATACCGACAACTGCTATTTTCATTCGGGGTGCAAAATTACTGCTTTTTTCGGATATGGGCAATACCTAAAAGTGGGGAATTGTAGACCCCTCCCGACCTCCCCATAAAGGGGAGGAGAGAGAGCATGAGATTTATAGTTGACGGAGGGTTTGGCAGAGCCAGTTATAGCAACGCTCGGTGGAAGGGATAGAAAGACGCTCCTGCGGCGAGTGAACACCGTACATCTGCGGGCCGATGGAGACCATGTCGAGATACGGGTACTTCTCGAGGAAAAGTCCGCACTCCAGTCCGGCATGGATAGCCAGCACTTTGGGTTCTGCTTTGAAGAGGTCCTCGTATGCTTTCTTTACCACTTCGAGCAATGGTGAGTTGGGGTTCGGCGCCCATCCGGGGTATCCGTCGCCGTGGGTTACTTCATCACACGCCAGCGAGAGCGCTTGCTCCACCGCCCATTTGAGATGATGCTTGGAGGGCTCTTTGGAGGAACGCTGGGAGGTGTTGATTTCGATAACCCCTCTCCGGCTCTCCCCACAAGGGAGAGAGGTGTCTTCATACATTTTGATGGAGGCGAGGTTAGTGGATGTTTCGACGAGTCCGGGCATTTCACGGCTCATAGCGATCATGCCGTGCGGACACTCACAGAGCGCCATGATCAGACGGTATGCTTTGTCGGCAGGGATGAAGGTCTCGGGCATGTCCGTTGTTTCGAGTTCCAGACGCATATCTTTCTCCACTTCTCCGAAGACGCCTTCCATCTGCGCCACAAAATGATTCCACTCGATGCGGATCTGCTCTTTGTACGCCATAGGGATCGTGATCACGGCTTGTGCCTCGCGTGCTATGGCGTTGCGGAGGTTTCCACCGTTGATAGAGGCGAGTTGCATCTCCGTTTGCGGCCAGATACGCGCCAAGAACCACACAATGAGTTGGTTAGCGTTTGCACGGCCTTTGTTGATATCATCTCCGGAGTGCCCGCCGAGCAATCCGCTTACAGACAAGCGGATTGCGATTGACGATTGGACGATTGACGATGTACGATTGACCGGTTCATAGTGCATTTTAGCGAGGGTGTCGATACCACCTGCACATCCGATGAAGATCTGGCCATCGTCTTCGGAGTCGAGATTGATAAGACGTTTGCTTTGGAGCATGCCGTCCTGAAGCTTCATCGCGCCGGTAAGTCCGGTCTCTTCGTCCACGGTAAAGAGACACTCGATAGCCGGGTGTTGCAGTTCGGGATCAGTGATAGCCGCAAGCGCCATGGAGATACCGATACCATCGTCGCCACCGAGGGTCGTTCCTTTGGCTTTGAGCCATTCGCCGTCGATATAGGTTTCGATAGGGTCGTTCATGAAATCATGGGACACATCGCCGTTCTTCTCGCAGACCATATCCATGTGCGCCTGAAGGATCACTCCCTCGTGATCTTCGTATCCGGGTGTAGCAGGCACGCGCATAATGACGTTCATCGCTTCATCGGCTACACACTCGATACCATGCTCCGCCGCCCAAGTCTGCAACCAGCGGCTGATTTTCTCCTCGTGTTTGGACGGACGAGGCACCTGACAAATTTGAGAAAAGATCTCAAATACTCTTTCGCTTTTATTCATTTTTGAAGTCTATTTTTAGCAATTTTACTCAAAATCGGGCACAAAGTTACAAAAAATAATTGAAAAATGAAAATTGAAAATAGAAAATTTGCGTATTTCGTAAAAAAATAGTACCTTTGCAGTCGTTTTTGTGATACAAAAGAGCCATATGAGTAAAAAACAGTATATCTATATCGTCATTTTGCTGTCTTTCTGCGTTAGTTCGATATATGCGCAGGAGAGCAGCAAACCGGTATTCCAATTGGAGGATAACACGTTCTTCGATCCGGACGCGAACAAGGAGGTGAAGGAGCAGTATTCGTTCGGCGTTGAATACCAGATAGAGGCGGGTTTTCAACAGGACTACCAGCGCGCACGGGACATCACCTTTCCGGATCTGTATCTGAACGGCGCACGTCTGGGTGCCACATTCACGTTCAAGCTGCCGCTTCATTTCGACTTGCAGACGGGTTTGCTGTACACCCTATTGTATGGCAGACACGAGCAACACTGGCGGAGTATGGATGCCGTAGAGAGCCAAACGGAGTATATCCACCACCGTGTATTGGCGCATAATTTGACCGTTCCGGTAAGAGTGTTTTACATCATCCCGGTCTGGAAAGAGCTGAACTTGTTTTTCTACACCGGTCCGCAGTTACATATCGGCATGGCGCAGAATGACTACCCGGAGCGCCATTTGAGCGAAGGCGCATATAACTGGCTGAAGCAGCAAGGTCTTCCGACCGATCCGTATGACCGAATGGCGGACGAGTTAGTGCGCGCGAACATCCAATGGGGTGTCGGCGGCGGTCTGGAATGGAACCGGTATCGGTTGCAGAGCGGCTATGATTTTGGATTAAACAACTTGGTAAAACATAAACAAACCCCAAACCAGTACATGAGCGAATGGGGATGGTATGTTAGTTTTAGCTATAAGCTGTAAAAACCAAACCCCTCCCGACCTCCCCACAAGGGAGGAGAGAGGTAAATTGTATTATTAATCATTCGGGGTGCTTTTCGCTTGTGCAAAGCTTCCAGCTGAGATTACACCCGCAGAACTTGGGCAGGTAATGCTGCTAAAGAAAATGAAACAAACATCTTTTTTCATCAACCAAGCTTGGTTGATTGTTGCGAGTGCAAGTGCGCTCGCTGTGTCTGCGCCAATGCGTGCGCAAGAGAATGTGGACACTCTGTCCACGAGTGATTTTAATCTGCAAGAGGTAGTAGTGAGTGCTCCTGTCAAACAAGCGACAGTGAGCAGAGAAGAGGTTAAGTACGAGGCATTGAACCGTACAAACACGGGTCAAAACCTGCCGGTATTGCTGAGTGCGACCCCTTCTTTGGTGACGACGAGCGACGACGGTTTGGGTGTGGGTTACACCTATTTCCGCGTACGCGGAAGTGATCACACGCGCGTAAACATGACGATCAACGAAGTACCTCTCAATGACGCCGAGAGCCAGACGGTATTCTGGGTGAACATGACGGATATCAGTTCGTCCATCACGAAATTAGACGTGCAACGGGGTATAGGCACGAGCGCCAACGGCGGCAGTAGTTTCGGCGCAAGCATCAATATCAGTACAATAGACAATTCACAATGCACAATGCACAATGCACAATGCCCAATGCACAATGCACAATGCCCACAGGTGCATGGTGAATTGAGTTTCAACGGGGGTATGTACAATACGTTCCGGGAGATGGCGAAGATGGATGCTTACTGGGGTGACAGGAACAGCAAGAAAGGCGCATGGCATGTCGGCGGCAGGTTCAGCAAAGTGAATTCCGACGGATATATAGACCGCGCTTTCTCGGATCTGTTCAGTTATCAAGCCCAGGCAGGTTGGCAGAACAGCAAGACTACCGTTAACCTGCTCTCCTTCGGCGGCAAGGAGAAGACTTATCTGGCGTGGAACGGTCTGACACGAGAGGAGATAGCAGTGAACAGGCGTCAAAACACCGCGGGTGCTTTTACCGATTCGAACGGCAACACGCAGTACTACCGCAACGAGACGGATAACTACCAGCAACACCATCTGCATCTGAATGCCACGCACCGGTATAATACCAATTGGAGCCTGAACGCTACCGGACATTATACGTTCGGAACCGGATATTGGGAGACGTTTGACACCTGGAACCTGTTGGGTATCGTGCAGAAAGGGTTGCGAAATCATTTCTACGGCGGTATTCTGAGCATGAAGTACATCCATGAAAAAGTAGATGTACAGGCAGGTATCGCGCTGAATAACTACAACGGCGTTTCGTATGGAAACATCGACCAGCAATACGGCAGCAATTTCACGGAGTTCTACACGGGTTACGGCGATAAGACAGACGGCAATGTATATGCCAAAGCGAACTGGCGAGTGCTTCACCGCGGTCAGGAGAAGCTGAGTCTGTACGGCGATTTGCAATACCGATTGGTGCATCACCGCATCTACGGCGACAACGACAACAGCACTACTCCGGGCAACCGCGTGAAGATCAACGAGGATCATACCTGGCATTTCTTCAACCCCAAAGCCGGTTTGACGTACGATAACGGCGGTCATCGTCTGTCGGCTACATTCGCGTTAGCAAACCGTGAGCCGGCACGCGCGAATTTCATTAACCGTCAAGACGGCGAGCCGCAGCCAAAGCCGGAGAAACTGTTCGATTACGAGTTAGGCTACCACTATACCTCACGCGGGGTGACGAAGAGTGGTTACGCTATGCCTTGGCACATCGGTCTGAACCTCTATTTCATGGATTATAAAGACCAGTTAGTGCTGACCGGTGAGATTAACAGTATTGCCATTTTCCTGACCAAGAACGTTGCTAAATCGTACCGCACAGGAGCCGAGTTGCAATTCGGCGTGGACTGGACGAAATGGTTCAGTTGGAGCGGTACGCTGACGTGGAGCCGGAACAAATGGCAGGACGGCAACACATGGCGGACAATCTCTTTCTCACCCGATTGGATAGCGGGAAACATCTTCTCTTTCCATGCAGCGGGCTTCAATGCGGACTTGCAGACCACCGTCATCAGCAAGCAGTTCCTTGCTAACAACGAGGATGCAAACGCCATGTTGAACGCTTACACGGTAACGAATCTGAATATGCAGTATTTATTGCCGTTGGAACGGTTCAAACACTGCCCGAATATCACGCTCAAATGTCAGATTAACAACTTGTTCAACGCCCTATACGAGAGCAACGGCTATGTGTATCACGACGCATGGTCAGGAAGCGACATCGCTTACTACATGCCGCAAGCGGGCATCAACGTACATGCCGGGTTTGTAGTACAATGGTAAGGAACGCGCATGTACGCGCGCGTTCAGACGAAGAAAAGGACTAACAGCTGCGCCGCCATGACGCGGAGGAACGTGGTGAAAGGATAGACGGTGGCGTAGCAGACAGAGGCCTGGTTGTTTTCGGAGGAGAGCGACTGTGCGTACGGCAATGCCATAGCGGATGTCATGGAGCCTATGAGGAGACCGATGACATTGAAATAATTCATCTTCAGCGCCTTATAGGCTATCATCCCCACCACCAAGAGCGGCACTACGGTCATGATAAAACCATAGCCGATCCAGATGTAGCCGCCTTCCGTCATAGTAGGCAGGAAGTTCTCCCCCACGCTCAGTCCGAGCGCGGCCAGGAAGAGCGTCAGGCCTATCTGGCGGAGCATCATGTTCGCGGAAGTGGTGGAGAAAGTGACCATATTATAATAGGGTCCGTAATGTCCGATCAGAATTGCCACAATAAGCGATCCCCCCACCAAGCCGAGTTTGAACGTCTGTCCCATACCGGGCAGAGGGATCGGCAGTAATCCCACACAGATACCCAAAACCATTCCGAAGAAGACAGGGAGGAGATGCGGTACATCAAGTCGTTTGAGCTCATTACCAAAGATCTCCGCCACGCGGCTCACGTCGTTCTTATCGCCGACCACCATGAGCCGGTCACCGAGTTGAAGGACCATATCATCGGTAGCCAGAAGGTCTATACCAGCCCGGCTGACGCGTGTGATAGTAGCGTGGTATTGCTGTCGGAGATTGAAAGAGCGTATCCGTTTGCCGTTACACTCCTGCCGCGTGACCGCTATACGGCGCGATATAAGGTGGTCGGATTGTTCCCGTTGCATATGCAGGTCGTAATCGCGCATGATTCCCAAAAGCCGGAGCGTCTCCACATGCCTGCGATCGGTGAGGACACGGATCGTGTCACCGTTACGGAAGACGGTCTGTTCGTTAATCAACTCATCCGATCCGTCCGGACGTATTACACGGCTGACCACCATCTCCTTCACCGGGCAGATACGTTGCAGTTCTCCAAGGTTCATGTCTTTGAGCTGCGGGTTATTGAGCGTTATGTCCACACAGAGGGGCTCTTCGCTGGTAGCTTGCGCCTCTTCTTGCAGTCTTTTTTCCTCTTCCGGCAGGCTGATCTTAAACGCCCGGCGGATGAGTTCCATCGCCATGATCACCCCCACAATACTGAGCGGATAAGCGATGGCATAGCCGGTAGCAATATCCGGATTGGTAGAGCCGGTGATGTCCTGATAAGCCTGTTGCGCCGAAGCCAAGGAGGGCGTAGAGGTAGTAGCACCGGAGAGGATTCCGGTCATGGTGGACATGTCAATGCCGGTGGCGTAATGGAGGACGATGGCGCAAACGCATCCCAAAAGGACGATAGCCGCAGCCAACATATTGAGTTGCAACACGCCTCGTTTGAAAGGCGAGAAAGAAGGTCCGACCTGCAAGCCGATGGAATAGACAAAGAGAATGAGTCCAAAATCCTTGGCGAACTGCGCTACGTGATGGTCGATTTTAATACCACACGAAGCCAGCGCAATTCCCACAAAGAGCACCCACGTGACGCCCAAGGAGAACTGCTTGATTTTGGCTTTTTCGCCTAACCAAAGACCGATTGTCATCACGATCGTCAGCCAAAGAAGAGACTGCGTGATGGACGGAGAAAAAAGAAACTGCTCTACCGAATCCATAGCTTATTTATGTCCCAACAAAGTCTTCATCGCCGGAGACGGTTGTCCCTCCGGCGTAAACGAACCCATATCATATCCATCCCATCCTAACGGAATATACTCCGCCGGCCGCCATCCTCCGTGGCATTGCGGCTCCCAATAGAAGACACCTGCGCACGAATCGATATCGGCAATGCGGGTCAGGAAATCAGTCATCACTTCATTCGAAAGGGCGGCTACGGAGTCGTATTGTGCTCCTTCTCCCCAGTTCATCATACCGATCTCGGCAATCATCACCGGGCGGTGGAAGGTAGCAATGAGCGCCCGGATATTCTCTTCCGCACGTTGATTAGCTTCCTGCCAGGAGATACCCGACCAAGCGGTCATCATGGGGTAATGGCTGAGTCCGATCATATCAAACAGTCCGCCGTGCTCCTCCATAGCGCGGAAGAACCAATCGCGGTAGAGGTACGCATTGTCCACGTGCACAATGACGGTAATGTCCGGGAACGCCTCTTTCGCCGCCTTGTAGCCCACCGCGGTAAAACCGGCGTACTCATCCCAATGGTTCGCAGCAGGCTCTTCGTCTGCGGGTTCATGAGGCAGACTAAGATCCGTGACACGTCCCACGGGCCAAAGCATACCTTTCGGGGTCTCGTTGCCCACTTGCACCCATTCCGGGCGGACACCAGCCTCTTTGAGGGCATAGAGCACATCCAATGTGTGTTCGCGAACGGCTTCGCACAACCGGTCATACGTATAGTTCTGCCAAGCGGCAGGAATAGCCTGACGGCTTGGGTCTGCAAAGAAATCCGAATAGTGGAAATCAATCATCACCCGCAGACCTTGTTTGGCAGCGCGGGTAGCCATCGCCACTACATCCGCTTTGTTGCTCCAACCGGTAGTATGGTTGACCCACACACGCAGACGAACCGCATTCATGCCCAGCGACTGCATGATATCCAAGCAATCGCCCTCTTTCCCATCGGGATAGAAGAAAGAAACGGAGTCGTGCTCCATCTCACTAAGCCAACTGACATCCGCTCCTTTGGCAAACGAGCCTTTCGGAGTCGAAGGACGATAATAACAGCCCGTGAGGGTCATGACAAGCGCGGTAAGAATAAGAAATCGGTTTTTCATATCGCTGTAATTTATCGGATTTGCAGAATTTGACGGGCTTTCACAGAGGCTATATATGCCACCGGAAAAGCACCCGTGGGAAGCCAGAACCAAAGGTCTTTGGTAATTGATAATTGATAGTTGATAATTGAGAATTGGTTTAACACCGCTATCCAAACGGCTATTACCGCCAAGCCGATGAGGGTAGCGAGAAAAGCACGGAAGGAGAAGAGGTTCTGATAGTTAAGGTACAACCAAATCGGTATGATCAGGAAGACCACGGAAGGCAACCAATAGGACGCGATACCGAGCAGCAAAGCCACTTGGAAACATTGCTCTATCGAGTTGGTATGCCGTGGAATACGATGGACGACAACGATGCTCAGCAGGCTCAATGCCGCTACCGCAAAAGACCACCAGTAGTTGCTATTTGTCCATTCTGCGGGATTGATCCATCCGAGGTGGAACAGGAGCAGAGGTACCATACTCCCCCCTATTGCCAGCAGCCAAAAGGCTACCGGCAAGAGGTGATATAATATGGTTTGTGTCTGACGAGTCAAGGGATTGACGATTGGACGATTTACGATTTAACGATTTAGTCGATGAAACCTTTGCGGCAGAGGAGGTTCTTGGGATCCGCCTCTTTGCCGCGGAACTCGATATAGAGTTCTTGTGCATCGCGTGTACCGCCTTGCTCCAAGAGGTGACGGAAACGTTTAGCGGTTTCCGGCTCAAAGAGGTTGCCTGTCTCTTTGAAAGCAGCAAACGCATCTGCATCGAGCACAGCCGCCCATGTGTAGCTGTAATAGCCGGCTTCGTAACCGGTGGTGAAGATGTGGTTGTAGAACGTCGGACGGTAACGAACGATGATCTCCGGGATCATGCCCATTTTTTCCAAGCTGGCCTTCTCAAAGGCATTGACATCGAGACCCTCTGCGGTAGTCAGTTCATGGAAATCCATGTCGAGGATGGAAGCCGAGAGGAGTTCGGTGGTCACAAAGCCCTGGTTGAACTTACCGGCGGCGTTGATCTTCGCAATGAGTGAATCAGGGATCACTTCGCCTGTCCGGTAATGGAAAGCGTACGTTTTGAGCACTTCGGGTTCATAAGCGTAGTTCTCCATGAACTGTGAAGGCAGTTCCACGAAATCACGCGGGGTGTTAGTTCCGCTGAGGGATTTGTAGTGCGCTTTGGAAAGGAGTCCGTGGAGCGCGTGACCGAACTCATGGAAGAGGGTCTCAACGTCGTCCATGGAAAGGAGCGACGGATTGCCTGCAGTGGGTTTATTGAAGTTACCGACATTGATGATGACCGGACGATGATCCACACCCTCGGCATCCACATATTGGTTGAGGATATTGTTCATCCATGCACCCGGGCGTTTGCCTGCGCGCGGGAAATAATCGGTATAAAGGATTCCGACAAGCGAACCATCCGCGTCGGTTACCTTGAAGACCTCGACCTCCTTGTTATACACCGGCATGTCTTTGAGCGGCTCAAACTGAAGACCGTAGAGCTTGGTAGCAACACCAAAGGCACCCTTGCGAACGTTGTTGAGTTCGAAATACGGCTTGATCTCTTCCTCATCGAGGGCATATTTGGCTTTACGCAGTTTCTCGGCGTAATACCACCAATCCCAGGGTTGGAGGGTTAACCCCTCCCCCCCCCCCCCCCCCAGGGGGGGGGGAATGTTACCGGCAGCGGTGTCGGCATCTCAAAGTTTTTGGGGGTCGGCAGGCTCGCGTTTTTCCCCCACCGGGGGAGAGGGCCACACAGACTGCGGGAAACACAC
>ODAI014248706.1_pt1 | contig 11484 bp, 7 predicted proteins | sample 1539321 | NCBI WGS metagenome assembly ODAI01 (sample SAMN02144231, study PRJEB22623) | gut metagenome | biome: sheep rumen | host: Ovis aries | place: New Zealand
GATTTGAATTTAGCTAGTGAATGCGATGAGGCTTATCATTTGAATAATACGTTGAATGACAAGAACCGCGAGAATGAGGTTTTTAGGGCTTTTGAAAATTGTGAGTTTGATGAAAAGCATATTGAGTCGGAAATTAAAGACGATGATGTAGCCATTAATGCTGAATCTTTTAACTCAAGAGGGTTGAAACTGGCGCGTGTAGATGCATCTGTTCCCTATTGGTTGATAGACAAACAGTTGGATGATATAGTCGCAAAGATTGAGCGGCTTTATACGCAAATTGGGTCTCCAGGTTGGGACGTTAGGCCAACTGAAGAGAAAGTGAAAGAAAGTAAATGCTTTTCGGTGGGTCACGCGTTTAATAATATTCCGGCGATATTGAAATGCTTGAATATACATGTAAGAAGGTGGTGGTCCGGAGGGTATCCTAGGAATAGTAAAGACCATGTCATACTTTGGTTTCCTCATTTGTCAGTGAACTCGGGGAAGTGGCAAAATGTTTTGATGCGCGATGGAGAGAAAGTTTTCATTATCGAGAGCCGGCCAGCTGATAAAGGCGTAGGGCGAGATGTAGAAAGGAACTGGGGCTACGATGTTGAGACGTTAAAAAAAGATAAAAGAAGTGTGCGAATTGTGTTTGCACATGGAAAGAACTTATTGGGCGAGTCGGGGTATCGATTCATCGGCGTGTTCAAATTATGCAGCGCAAAATGGGCTGAAGTGGGCAAGACCCCTGTTTCATTAAAATGGGAGCGTGTTGCAGACAGAATAGAGATAAAAGACACATGGAAGGATTTCGTAGTACATGCATGTGATTTCGGGAAGATGCAAAACTGACTATCAGTTGTTTTGTAACGCCGTAGCCAGATTGAGGATCTGGCGAAGATGGCTGGTTGAGGAACTTGAAAAAGAGCGGGCTGCTAAAGGGCCGTTCGAGTTCCTGAATTTCGCTGTGGCGAATCCGAATCTCGGCAACTAAGGGAATGATCAATGGGTAGCCGTTTGCCAGGGTTTGATTATTCGATGCCATATTTCTATATGGTTACGATTAGGCGCAACGATGGCTATCCTGCGCTTTCGCGCGTTTGCGGCGATGCGGCGAGTCACTACATTGAAGGGAACTGGATCACACGGCTATTCGTGGACATAATCATGACATTCCACGAGACCTGGTATTGCATCGAGCCGATTCGGTGCTTCTCCATTATGCCCGATCACATTCACCTGCTAATCAAGATTCGCGATATAGAGAAGCGGGTGAGCCTGGCGGGGATTGTGAGAGTGTTGACGAGGGCGCTGGAAAAGGGGTATTTCGCGCTTGCCGGAGCAAGCGCCGACAGAACGCCTACCGGCGCGAAGAGTGACGCGACCGGCGTGGGCGGTAGGGGTGGTGCCGTTGTCCGCTCCGACGGGCAACACCTCTTCGCCTTTGATTGGCACGACTGGATTGTGAAGGCCGACGGGCAACTTGCAGCCTTTACGCGGTACATTCGCGAAAACCCCGAGCGCAGCTGGCGGCGCAAAAGCCATCGCGAGTATTTCCAGCGCGTCAATGAAGTGCCGTTTCTCGGGAGGAAGTGGTATGGCTACGGCAACGCTGAAATCTTGAAGTCGCCTATCCTGGAGCCCATGCGCTTTTCGCTCTGGCCCGCCATGGCGCGCGAACCAACGAAGGCCGAGCTTTACGACCGCTGCCATCTGATGGGCGACATCATTGTGGATGGCTTGGGTAAACCGTCATTGGCGGCAGCAGGGTAAGGATTGACGAAGATGAGGTGTAAAGGAGAGATGAACATGTTTGAGATTACGTTTGGAATGGCATTGGATGGTGCCAGGTGGACAGAGGGAGCCGCAAGCATCGGCAAGATGAACTGCGGACCGCTCGGGATGCTGAAGTTCCTCGAAACGCGGTATGCGTTGGGAGGAGTCGAGGCGTCCGAGTTTGAGAGGATCGACGCATACGTCCGTAAGATGCGTGCGGCAAATTGCGAATGGTGCCGCGAGAGCTTTTCGGCTGACCCGTGGAGCACGGCGAGTACGTTGCTTTCCTGGCGCGATGAGTTGGTGTCTTTGAAGTGGGACCGGCGGAACAGTGGCGATTCGGTACGAATTGCCGCGCTTGTGCAGATTGAGGCTGCTGGTCCGGAATTGCCCTTGGGCGTTTCCGACCGGTTGGTTAGGATTCTTGCTGAGGCGAAAAGGAAGGTCGCGGCCGAATTAACGCTGGTCGATGCCTTTGATGACTTGCCGCTGATTTGGCGTGAGATTATAGGAACTTGTTTTGAAAACTGGAAGATTTGGACGCGGCAAGAGGCTGTCTTGCCAGAGGTAATCGTCGTCAAGGGTGTCAATGAGATATCTTTGGCGCGTGACGTGGCCCGTTATATCTCTGCGGGTGGTGGTGAGCGCGTCACGGTGATCTCAGAAGTCGACACTCAGGTATTGGATGCGGAAATGCAGAGGCTCGGGTTGCCGACATTCGGAGTGTCCGATCCCTCGCGTGAGCGCAAGCCATTGCAAACGTTGCTGGGCGCGCTTTCCGAATATGGCCGCACGCGAGCGGAAGAAGAGTATCCCGCGAAGGAGATTACAGAAGTCCTCGATCAAGTGATCCACGAACTTAAAAAAGACATTGAGCGCAATCCTCTTTCAAAACTAGCCAGTTCACATGTCGCAGAGCTGAAGTCGAAGCTCGATGGAAAAGAGACGGTCCGGAGGTCGGCGTTGTGGCGGATGGTTCAGATGGTTGTGGGGGCAGGCGCCAGGAGTCCATATTCGCTTCATGAACTGGGAGGAGTTCGTCTCTTGCGTTCTCCAGCAGAATTGACGGATGAGACGGACGTGGCGCTCTGGTGGTCGTTTGCCCCTTCAAGGCGTCGTCCTGGGATGCTGTTCAGGGAAGAGGAGAAGGCGCTTTTCGGAAAGCTTGAATCCGGCGTGCCATTGGTTGACGACGAAGACATGCGTAGAAATCGCTGCGAAGCCGCGGCGTGGGACCGGTGCCTGTCCAACATAAAGAGCCGACTCCTGCTGTTTGTCCCGGATGTCATAAACGGCGATGCCGCAGGAGTTCATCCACTCTACGATGTCCTCCTCAAGAGACTAGGGAAGGAACCGAAAGACCTGGAAGTCCGGAATACGGAGCTCATGAAAGAGGGCAGGTGGTCCTGGGCTGGGAGGGCTGTTAAAGTGGAGGTCCAGGATGTGTTTCGCCCGAAGTTCTCTGATGTCTATAAAATCGAACCCAGCGCGGCGCTGGCTCCAAAATCCATGAGTCCAACGCAGCTTGAATGCCTGTTGTCGTGTCCATTCCAGTGGTACCACAGGTACTATCTCGGTCTGACCGCGTCGGAACCCGCCAAGAGCGAGACGACAAGGACTCGGCAGGGCAACATGGCCCACAAGATGGTTGAGGAGCTTGTAGCCGCCGAAGCCGACAATGTGGAGGATGTGAAGAACAAGTTTTCGACGCTGTTCGAGCAATACTGCGATGAACTAATACCCGAGTATGCCGAGCCCGACCGCAAGATGGAGCGTGAGAGCTATCGCAAGAAACTGTTGTCGAGTCTGATAGCGTTGTGGAAGCTAATGACGGAGAATGGACTAAAACCAGTTGAGAGCGAATACAAGTTCGACGACAAAGACTTTTGCGGTGTGCCATTCTCGGGCCGCGCCGATTTGATTTTGGAGGACCAGAATGGTCATCGTCACATATTCGATTTCAAATGGTCGACGAGAAAAGACTATGCTGAGAAAATAAAAGAGGGGACGAGTGTCCAGCTCGCGGCGTATGACTGGTTGAGTGGTTTCAATTCGGAGAGCGGATATTACCTCTTCCCGAAAGAGAAGTTCATCTCGAACACGCAGGACAATAAGAAGGTCTGGGAGAATGTCGTTGCGACATATAAGAAGCGGATCGCTGATTTGCAAACGGGGACGGTAGCGAAGGGCATTGATATCGGCCTGGATAACAGCAAGAAAGCTGAAAAAGAACGAAGACGACAGGAGGTAACGTCGCAGGGACTGTCGATAGACGTTCATGCTGGTTGTAGGTATTGTGATTTCAAGGCGCTTTGCGGCAAGCTGTGGGAAGATGAAGGAGGTGTGGAATGAGCGCGTTCAACAATGTCGAGTTCATCAAGGCCAGTGCTGGCTCGGGCAAGACCTTCTCACTAATGGAACGAGTAGAACATCTCGTTATCAATGAGAATGTACCTGTAGGGGCGATCTTGGCCACGACTTTCACCGTCAAGGCGGCCAACGAACTGAAGAGCCGCATCCGCAGGAAACTCCTAGAGAAGGGGCGGATTGAAGAGTCTCAACAAGTTGAAGATGCGCTGATAGGCACTGTTGACAGCGTGTGCGGCAGGCTTCTCTCTGACTATGCGATTGACGCGGGGGAGAATCCGTCCATGACGGTGTTGCCGGACGAGAATGTCGCGGAGTTCTTCTCCAGGGCTTTACACGAAACGATTACGGTTCATCAAGATACCATTGCTCCGTTGGCTGAACGTCTGGGCTTTAAGGAAGGCTGCTGGTTGTCTGTGGTTCGAGACCTTCTTGATGCCGCTCGGTCGAACTGTATAAGTAAAGAGAAACTGATCGCAGCCAAGGGCCGTTCCATTGAAGTCGCGAAGAAGATATATGATGGCTCTGATGAAACATTGACGCTTGCAGGCTTCAAGGGTGAGTTGCAGCCGTATTTTAATGGCATAAAGGAGGTGGCAGAGGCTTTCGAAAAGGACGAGGCAAGCGCAAAAGGAACCTTTGGCGGTGGCTTGTGCGATTTTTGCGCACTTGCATTTGGGTATGAAGGAGGCGCATGGAAGGAGTTGTTAACGCTATCAAATAAGAAGCCCAGCGCTCGTTCGACGAGTAGGCCTGAATTGAGAGCTTCATTGTTGGATGTTTGGCAATCACTTGCTGCTCGGCTGCTTCATTCAAAGGATTTGCGACAGGATGTCGTACTGTTTGTTAAAGAGATATTTGATATCGCGGGAGAGGGCTTGGGGCGATTCCAAGCCTACAAGCGGGAATTTGGGCTGGTTGATTTCACAGATCAGGAAACGAAGGTCTTGGACTTGTTGAATTCTGATCTTGGAGAGGCATTCCGAAAGGCGATCAAGGATCGCATCAAGATCGTCATGGTGGATGAATTCCAGGATACGAGTCCTCTTCAGCTTTCGATCTTCTTGAAACTTAACGAGATTGTCGGTCGGTCGATATGGGTCGGCGATACCAAGCAGTCCATATATTCTTTCAGAGGGGCGGACCCGTCCTTTATGAAAGAGGTCGTAAAAGGCATCGAGGCTGCTGACGAAAAACGAAAGAATTCCCTTATCAAGATTTTGCCGCACTCATGGCGTAGTCGCGAGAATCTGATTGAGTTTTCGAATGAAGTGTTTACGCGAACGTTTGCAAATGTCCCAGCTGAAGAAGTCAAGTTAAGCCTGGATGACGCCGAGCGGCAGAAAAACGAACGTAAAGGGGGCCGGATATCAGTCTGGCAGAAGAAGGGCGTGTATCAATATAAAGCCGACGCGCTTCGCGCGGATCTTGCCAAACGGGTGAAGAAGATGTTTGAGGGCGCAAATCCCTGTTTGGGTCGATATGGTGACTTGTCCGTCTTGCTTCGAACCAACAATGAGTGTTTTGGCTTATCAGCGGCCCTGCGGCAGGAAGGTCTGCCGGTTTCAATCGGTGGCGGTCAATTGAAGGATGAGCCACTCGCATACTTGGGAATGTGTGCGTACCGGCGTGCCTACTCGTTGAGGACACGATTGCGGAAGAGATTCTGCGGCGGTATGTTCCCGGTGTCAAATTTGATGCCATTGCCGACGTAGAACAGAACCTGACTCCGCTTGAACTCCTTGAGAAGTCGCTTGTTGTGTACGGGGTGGATGACTATGTTCGAAGGGGTCCAGACAGCGAATATGGCTTGGCGACCCTTGAGGCGTTGAGGGACCTTTGCCGTGAATACATGTCGGATTGCGCGTTGCGGGGTGTCCCTGCCACGCAAGCCGATTTCATACGGTATTTCAGCGAGGCCGAAAAAGAAGGCGCGTCTGCAGCCGGTGGCGATTGCATCCAGGTCATGACATATCACAAGGCCAAAGGACTGGAATGGCCGGTGGTCATATTGTGTTCGCTTGACGAATTACCTAAGGGGTCGCCGTTCGGAGTGCGTGTTGTCCAGGCTGGCGCGTTCAACGCAGCAGCCCCGCTTGCAAATCGGATGCTGCAGTATGTCCCTGCACCATTTGGGGCGAAACATAAGGATGAAAATGGGCCTTTCGAGAATCAAGGCATTGCTGAGTTTGACAGGCAACATGAAGAGGTCTTGGCCTTGGAGATGGAGGAGGCCAAGCGGCTCATGTATGTCGGTGTAACGCGGGCAAAGGACGAAGTGATCTTCTTTGCAAAGAAGCAGACGTCGAATCCGGTTCCTGAAGGTGATCCCAAAATCGCCTGGCTGGATGCCCTGACTGACGTACCCTTGTTCAAGGAGAACTTTCTGATAAACGAGACGTTTGCTAAATGGCGTATTGGGGATAGCCAGCGAGAGTTTGATGTTGAGATGGAATTGCTGCCAGATCAAGATGGGGGCGGAAAGCAGATTGCTGCCACGGGCTGGACTGATTCTATTGTCGACAATCCTGCACCCCGTCCAAATTCCCGCGTCTCGCCAAGTTCAATTGAAGGCACTGATGTCGGCGCTGTTATTGGAGAGAAGGCCGAAATAGGGACGGGCATGGGTGTGACGGTATTCTCAAAGCCGTCGGACCTGGGCGATTGTGTGCATTCATACATGGCTGTTGCAGTGGTAGAAAAGGGTGGAAGTCTAGAGTTGGCAGAAAAGGTAGTGCGGCAGTGGGGCGTGGCGACAGCATTGTCAGCGGATAAGCTGGTTAGTGCAGGAAAGGGACTGCGAGCATTCATCGAACGACGTTGGCCAGGCGCGGTAATTCATACAGAAGTGCCGATGTCTGTAGAGCTCCCGACCGAGCAGGTTTCCGAGGGCTTTATCGACATGCTGCTGGAAACAAAGGATGGCTACGTGATCATCGATCATAAAATGGTGCGCGCCCTTGAAGAAGAGAAGCTAAGGGTGGCATACGGCGTCCAGCTTCAATGCTATCGGATGGCAGTGGAGAAGGCCACTGGGAAGAAGGTCCTCCAGACCTTCCTTCACCTGCCGAATCAGGGCATCTGTCTGGAATTGAAAACGCCATGAAGACAAACGATATACTGCATCGGGTCGCGGAGTCGAGCCTGGACGTGGAGAGGGCGGTGCTGGACGGGGAGCATGCGTGCTTCAGCAGCGACCCCGCGGCGTGCAGGAGGGCCGCGGAGCGCGGGGAGCGCGGATACTTCAGGACGCCGTTCGCACACGACGCGGACCGCATCATGCACTGCCACGCCTACGCGCGGTACATGGACAAGACGCAGGTGTTCTTCCAGGTCAGGAACGACCACGTCTCGCGCAGGTTCCTCCACGTGCAGATGGTCTCCAGGATCGCGAGGTCCATCGGACGCTGCCTGCGCCTGAACGAGGACCTCATCGAGGCCATCGCGCTCGGACACGACATCGGCCACACGCCGTGCGGACACACGGGCGAAGCCGAGCTCGCGAGGCTCTTGGCGAAGCACGGCGCGGGCACGTTCATGCACAACGCGCAGTCCGTGCGCGTGCTGCAGCACCTCGAGAAGGGCGGGCGCGGGCTCAACCTCACGCTGCCGGTTCTCGACGGAATCCTCGGGCACAACGGCGAGATCGAGGCGCCGGTGTACGAGTACGACAGAAGGAACCTCACGTGGGAGAGGCTGGAGGCGAACCTCGCCGAGTGCATGAAGACGCCCGGCTTCGACCGCCAGGTGTTCCCGTCCACGCTCGAGGGATGCGTCGTGCGCGTCTCGGACATAATCTCCTACATCGGCAAGGACATTGAGGACGCTATCGCCGTCGGCATAATCAAGCGGACGGACATCCCGGAGAGGTGCGCAAGCGTCCTCGGGAAGCGCAACACCGACATCATCGGGACGCTCTGCACGGACATCGTCGAGCACAGCTTCGGCAAGGGGCACCTCGAGTTCTCGCCCGAGGTCTTCGAGGCGTACAGGGAGATGAAGGCGTTCAACGGGGCGCGCATCTACGGATGCGACCTCCTCGCCGAGCAGCGCGGCAGGTTCACGCGGATGATGGCGATGCTCTTCGAAGTCTATCTCGAAGCGGTCGAGCGTGACGACAGGGAGAGCGCTGTGTGGCGGGACTTCCTGCGCCACTTCCCGCCCTCCTACCGCGACGAGACTGCGCCCGCCCGCATCGTTGCGGACTACCTCTCGCTCATGACCGACCAGTACTTCCTGAAGCAGTACCGCGCCGAGTTCATGACGCAGGAGATAGTCTGCTGAGGCGTGAACTCCGTCCGGCCCCGCCTGCCCCTTCAGCCCAACCGGTAGGCACGAGAAGTAGAAGTGTTTGTTAAGCTGTCAGGCTCGCCTAATTTACAACATGCAGATTAGGCGAGTTGGTGCTACCCGATGACGCAGCGGGACGCTGCGTCTCCTTGTTTACGTGAAAGTGAAGATGCGGGCGGTTGGCGCCAGGCGGTTTGTGCGCGAGTTTGAGTGGAAGTGAAGAGACCAGTTGCAATGCCGTAGTAGCGGTGGCGAGATATTCATCCAAAGCTCTTGTTTTCGGAGAGATTTGGATGAGTATCTGTTACGAAATGATTGATAGTCATCCAAATCTCAATTTTTATGGTATAATATTGGCACTGCAGAAAGGAGATTCGCTTCATGATTGGACGTGACAAGGAGATACAAGCGCTTCGTAGCGCAATGGATTCAGACAAGTCTGAGTTCGTGGCCCTCTATGGCCGGCGTAGGGTCGGCAAGACGTTTCTTGTCAGTGAATTCTTCAACGGGAAGTTTGCTTTCCATCACGCGGGACTGGAGGGCGCGTCGCGCCGCGAGACGCTGGCGAGCTTTCGTGAGGCACTGCGGCGGCAGGGGCGGCCGTCATGTCCGAGGTTGACCTCCTGGATATGTGCTTTTTCCGAATTGGAGTCGTTGCTGGAAGGGTTGCCCGCAGGGAGGAAGGTCGTTTTCCTCGACGAACTTCCATGGTACGACACGCCGAAGTCCGGGTTCCTCTGCGCGTTCGAGTCGTTCTGGAATGGATGGGCGTCGCTGCGCAAGGACATTCTCCTCGTCATCTGCGGAAGCGCCACCACCTGGATTGTCGACAAGGTCATCCGAAACCGCGGCGGTTTGCACAACCGCGTCACGCGGCAGCTCTTGATAACCCCGTTCACATTGCGCGAATGCGAAGAGTATGCGCGCTACAAGCACCTTGACTTCGACAGGAAGCAGATCGCCGAGTGCTATATGGCGTTCGGCGGCGTTGCGTACTATTGGAGTCTGCTTCAGGCCGGCTACAGCGCGGCGCAGAATTTCGACCGACTCTTCTTCGGACAGGCCGACGAGATGCGCCATGAATACGAACGTCTTTTTGCCTCGCTGTTCAAGTGCCCGACGCGGCACATGGAGATTGTCGAGATGCTCGGACAGCGCAAGGTCGGCATGACGCGCGAGGAGATAGTCGGCCTTCTTCCTGAGGGCTCTGGCGGCGAGGTCACGCATTGCCTCGAAGAGCTGTGCGATTGCGGGTTCCTGCGTCGCTATAGCATGCCCGGTACGATCAAGAGAGGGGCAATCTACCAGCTCATCGACAACTACGTGCTGTTTTATTTCCAGTTCCTTAGAAACAGAAAGGGCACCGACGACCGGTTCTGGTCGCTTTCCTATTCGAGCGGCGCCGTGAACGCCTGGCGGGGGCTGGCGTTCGAACGTCTCTGCCTGTGGCACATCCCGCAGATCCGCGCCGCGCTGGGGATATCTGGCGTTTTGACCGATGTGTACTCCTGGCGCGCGAAACGCGGCAAGCCAGGCGAGAAGCCAGTCCAGATCGACATGCTTCTTGACAGGGGAGACAACATGATAGATATCTGCGAGATGAAGTTCTCGGGCGGCGAATACGAGATCGATGCGGCGGAAGACAGGAAACTCGCGGAACGCGTCGAGACGTTCAGGCGTCAGACGCGGACGCGAAAAGGTGTGCGCGTGGTCATGATAACGTCTTTCGGGGTGAAGCGCAACAAGTATTCCGGCAACGTGCAGAGCGTCGTTACGCTCGAAGACCTGTTCCGCTGATCGAATACGATCATTTGGTAGCGCCTGCGGCAACGCTTGCCGTCGACGGTCGCGAACATCCCCACGACACAGACATCAACCGCATAGTCGCGACGAATGAGTCCGTATTACGTTCTCGACAAAGTCATGGCGTACTGGCTCAACATGGTCAGGAACTACCGTGAGGACGTGCATGACAATGATTTCTTCGACATACTCCGTCGCAGCTATTCACATGAACGGGCGATTAGGCTGGTGGAGTCCGCCTATACCAAGGACGAGCTCAAGAAGATGGAGAAGGCTCGTCGGCGCTGGAGCCGGCTCGACCTTTCCGATGGTCTAGAATGCGTCTTCACGGCGCTTTGGAACAACGCGCCCACGCGCGACAAGTGTGCACCGTCCGCCAGGAGCAGTTCTACCTCGCGGGTTCCGTCACGAACGAGGAGCGCATCGCGGCGCTGAAGGAGGAATGCGCCCTCAAGAAGGACGGTGGACACTCCGCAGTCATCGGCTTCGCGGCGTGAGGGCCTGAACTGCGTCCAAAATAGAGCGACCGAGACAATATGCACGGCAATGAAAAAACGAGAACAGAAAGGAGGTTGAGAGATGTCGAATGAGGTTATAGGGGATGTGTATCCCGCGCGGCAACAACCACCGGGATCGACCAGAATACGGCTGCGGGTGCCGCAGTGACATAAAGTCTCCCAATAAAACAGATTTTCGGTAAGAGTCGGTTTTCCGCTCAGTATTCCTTTTGTGCAGGCGCGCGGATTGCGTGGCGCACGATCGCTATCGGCTGTATTCTTATACAATCGGATAGGTGCTATTTTCTTGGATAGTCCTGTGGCGGCGCATAGTGGATTTCGCTCGGCTTTCGCGTTGGCACGGTTTCTGCTTTAATATTTTGGTGGGTGAAAAATTTTTGAATAATCTTTGTAATTCGCTGTCAGTTCAGTCGTTCTTTATATCGACGACGGTGCGAAGCGCAATGAAAAAGATATTTGTCGATTGCCGCGGAAATTTCCGCGTTCAGATTTTTTTGAAAAATATTTTGAAAGAAATGCCAGAAGGGAGACTATTGAGTAAAGGGAATGATCATGCATTTGCGGCGCGGGGGTCTGCGCGCCTGGTGCTGGACGAATTTAAAAACAAAAAAAGGAGAAAAAACACAATGATACTCGATGCCACTACGCCTGTTGCCTATCCGAACCGCGAGGTCTGGGGGAAGCTCTACGCGAAGTTCCAGCTGCCGCTCGTGAACAGCCTCAGCAGCCGCTACTCCTACGCAGA
>ODAI014168758.1_pt1 | contig 11483 bp, 11 predicted proteins | sample 1539321 | NCBI WGS metagenome assembly ODAI01 (sample SAMN02144231, study PRJEB22623) | gut metagenome | biome: sheep rumen | host: Ovis aries | place: New Zealand
GGCCCCTCCAAATCCTCAAACGCCTGCATACCAGCCTCCGTGAATGAAGACGTAAGCTGATACCACAAGCCCTGGATAGTATTCTTCTTGGCCTCTGCAAGCCGAGCAGACATACCTTCAGACATAAAGTTCTCTTCAATGATCTCATTCCACTTATCAACGTGCGCCGCCAACGCAGATGCACCGGAAGCAGCCGTTTTATGGAAGAGCTGACCAAATTGACCGAGAGTAAGATTCCTGGCATTAAGTTCCTGGAAGAGTTCAATGAGCGGCCTAATTCTGCCATTCTCATCGGTTCTGGAAATTCCCAGCTGTTCCCACATCGCAGCTTGCGCCTTCGTAGGCTTTGCGATGTTGAGGGCCATTGTACGCAGAGTTGTACCGGCCTGAGAACCCTTGATACCAGCATCACCCAGAATACCGATTGCAGCGGTGGCCTCTTCGAACGAGGTTCCGTTTCTGGAAAGGAGTGAGCCAGCGTACTTATAAGATTCGGCGATCTCCATCAAAGTCGTATTGGACTTCGTGAAGGTCATCGTCATAATGTCTGCTGCCCGGCGAACTTGGTTCGGAGAAATACCGAAGCCGGTCATAATGTTGGTCACAACATCAGCAGTCTCTCCCAGGTCATTATCACCCACAAGGGCAATATCAGCAATAGGACGGATGGACTTATTGATTGCCTCGATGTCGAAACCGGCCATAGCAAGGAACTTGGAAGCATCCGCAACCTCAGGTGCCGTAAATTTCGTCTCGACACCCACATTACGGATGATGCGCTCCATACCCTTGAAGCGGTTCTCGAATGTAAACGGATTCTTGTCATGCGCTCCCAAGATGTTCTTGGTGGTCTGCATCAGATTGTTGTATTCGGTAGCGTCCTTGATGACGTTGCTGACGAGCGTTCCTATACCGGCGATACCATAGGCGATGCCCATACCTTTGACGAAATCAAAGACACCAACGCCACCAGTATCAATGAGAGTTTGACCGAGAGCCTGGTAACGGACGTTTCCTCTTCCAGTCCGTGCGCCGCGATTTGATATGAGAGCCCGCTTTCCAGCGTTCGTAGCCTTTTGCGCTTTCTGGGTGCTTGCACCAGCCGCACCGCCACGCCTTCCACCTCCGGGAATAACCGCCGTGCCTCCAGTGCTTTTTACAGCAGCAGCGGACGAGCCACCACCAACCACGCCTCCAGCAACAAGGCCAGAAGACTTCATTCTCGTTTCAAGCTGGGTGAGTTTGCCGAGAAGCCGGTCGATTTTCTTCTCTGCCTGGCTCGTGTTGATCTGGATGACAGGTGCTTTCTTCGACCACGTAGCAAAACGCTGGTTGACGGCGTTTATCTGGCTATTAAGTTGATTGAATTGGTTGCGGGCCTGTTGTAAATTCTTAGTAGCCGCTACGAAACTCTCTATGGACGCAACGGCTTGCTGGGAAACGACATTTATATCGTAATTTACAACGTAATTATCACCAGGCATTATATAATGACTTTTATGAAAGAATAGCTCCGATAACTATCTTTTGGTTACGGAAAAGCCTCACTACCGTGAGGTAATGAGGCTATTTCTTGGTCGTTGAGGCTAAAGCTGCGAGAGAGTTTGCCGCCTTTATTTGCACTTGGTGAGCATCAAACCATGCCGCATCGTTGGCGAGAATGGCGAACTCTTCTTCTGACAGCTCTTCGATTTTTACAGCTGGGAAGTAATGTCTGATGTAAATCGTGAAGTGACGGAGATAATCATCGTCCGCTACTTTCCAGCTTTCGATAAATTTACCAGACGACCGTTGCGGGCCTCGATGACCTTGGCGAACTGGTTCATGGTGCCGAACAGGAACATATTGTCATCGTTGACAAGTTCGATGTCGCCATCCACGAAGCAGTCCTTCGCAAGCTGACGCATTGCGGAAACCTGGTCTTTCTGGGAGGCCGTAATGTACTTGCTGAACGCGGCGAGGGACGGTTGCTGGAAGTAGCCGATATAGTGCTCCTTCTCATCGACATCGGGAATACCGTACACGAGAAGAGGGAAAACGGCCTTCAGTTTCTTGGTCTCTTTCAGTTCAGCGACCTTCTTTTCGATCTCCTTCTGAAGCTCCTTCGGGAGTTCGAGCATTTCGAGTTCTTCGTTCATAACTTTGATGTTAAAATGAAACTATATCTGTAAACGAATAGAACAGCTGGAAACTCTCGGTTTTCAAAAACACGAAAAAGGGAACGGATTTTTACCGTTCCCTCCCGACATTAGTTTAATTTGAGCAGTTATGGAGCGAAAAGCAGCATCAAATAAACTTAGGCGACCACGATGTCGAACGGGTTCAGGTCGAACTCCTTGGTCAGAGTGGTATCGTCCTGTTCTGCCTCGAAACCGTCTTCGTTAAAGATACAACCCTTCAGGGTCACAGTTTCGGTAGTCCAGTTGTCGGTACCAAGCTCGTTGGCGAAGGAGATCACCAGGTCGAACTCGCCGATGTTGAACAACGACCCGGCCAGGGCGCGGAGCTGTACCTGGGTGTTGTAGTCCATTGTGATCGATGCAGTGCATTCGGTGTTACCGAAGCCACGGTTGACGACCTTGCCGCCCAACCCATAGTTGTTTCCGATGTTGCGTTTCTTGTTCCACTTGATTGCGGTTACGCCACTGAGGATAGTAGGGTTAGCATTGTTCGACCCGGTAAGTGCCGGAGCCGTCAACTCAATCATTGCCCAAGAGTAGGCTACGTTGTTGATAATTGTTGGCATTTGCTACTACTGTTTTAGGATTGGGAAAGAGCGAAGCCTTCAGTTACCTCGATGGTCTTGGCGGTGCCAAGAGGAATCAGGGTGTACTTCAGGATAAGCTTGTCGTTTTTCAGGACGTTCTGGTCGGCGGGAATCACGATGGAGCCGATGCCGCTCACTTCCTCTGCGCTGACCATTGCGTTCAGCACGTCAGAAACGAGGTTGGTGAAGATCGCAATCTGAGCCGTAGAGAGATGACCGTTTGCAGGGTCAACCTTCAGAGGTGCGTTCACGTAAGGCAGGAGAGCCGCACGGACGACACGGCGAGACTTGTTGATCACGCGGTTGCGGGACAGGGTGCGATAGTCGCCATCGTTGGCGGTACGGTCGCTGGAGAAGTACACGTGGCCTTCAAGACCGGCGTACTTGACAGGGAAGATGTAACCCTTGTCCTCCAGAGCATCGAGCTGAGCCTTAGTCAGCGAATCGTAGTCGGTCGTGCTGGCGAAGTGTCCGCTGGAAACGGAGAGGTCGCCGAAGCCGAATTCGATGCCGCTGAAGAAGTCGCGGAGGTCGTGCTGCTGTACCCAGCCGATGGATTCACCTACGCTGCCAAGAACGAGCTCGGCGAGGGCGAGGCCAACGGTGCCAACCGGGGCGTGACTGACCATACCCATCTGCATAGCGGCCACGTTGCTGTCAACGTCCTGAGCGAGCAGAACAGAGACATAACGGTGAGAACCGATGACGGTAGGAATCTGGCTGAGAGCCACGGTAGCCTGAGGATCGGAAGCGGTCTTTACGTTGCCGGTGTTGGCGTTCAGGAGAACCACGAGCGGGGCGTGATAGTTGTTCGCCAGGTCGTTGGCTGCGGTCTGGAGATCAGCAACCATCGTCTCGACCACGTAAGGATCGGTAGCGGGAGTAGAGCCTGCCTTCCACAGCATCTGCTCAGTCCATACGCCGATTTGACTGATCTGGCCCTGGGCGGCTTGCTGCATCTGACGCAGCGCGTTCCAGTTAGAGGAGCAGTCGGCGAACATCACGAACAGACGGCCCGAACCACCCAGACGGGTGAAGAAGTTCTTGATGTGGTAGTAAGCCACACCGTTCAGGAGATAGTCAGCGGAAGTGGAGGCAGTGAGTTCAGTCCAGGCGGCGATACCGGCTTCTACAGCATCGTCAATCGAGTTGAGCTCGACAACGGTGTCCTGAAGCTTGGAAGCGGCAGCGGAGCCCGGCGTGGTGCTCCAGAAATTGGAACGACCACTGATGTCAAAGAGGAGACCGCACACCTTTTCGGAAAGATTGACAACCGAAGTTCCAATGTTTCCGTCAGAGTCAGTCATAAATACACCACCAAGTGCCATTGCTTATACTGTTTTTAAGATTTGTAATACGGGTTTTTGAAGAGAACGGCCCTACTTCCATTCGGAGCACCGGAAGCCTTCAAGAATGCGCCACCACGCGGAGTGACATACAGTTCAGGTTCGTCTGGATAAAGAGCCAGAACTTTCTTTGCGTAGTCTGGAATCTCTGAAACCTCAACCGTCTTCTCGGAGATCACCTTACTCTCCTGTATAGGAGCTTCAACTTCAGCCTTTACCGAAGCTGCGGGCATCTCTTCCTTTTTTACTGTTTTCTTCTGTGCCATAGCTGTTTTGAATTGAAAATGGGAGTGGAGTTGTTATGCCCCCACTCCCAGGTTTTCACTTTTGTTCCCTAAGAACACTTAGCTGATCGTCACTACGCAAGTTGCGGTGATACCGTCAACGGTAGCGGTGATGTTGGCAGAGCCAGAAGCAACGCCAGTCACCTTACCGTTCTGGTCAACGGTGGCCTTCGTAGTGTCAGAGGAAGCCCAGACCACATTCTTGTAAGTGGCATCAGCGGGGGCGATGGCACTTACCTTCAGGGTGTCGTCCGAAGAACCGGCGGCAACGGTGAGGGTGCTCTTGTTCAGAGTAACGCTGGAAACGCCGATCTTGTAGGTCGTCCAAACAACGATCTCGGAAGGAAGAACGATGTTCACGTCCACCTTCATACGCATCTGGAAGAAGTACAGCTCGGAGTTGGCCTGGAGCGGGGAAATCTTCACGCTCTCCTGATCGGTGGCGTAGTCGCAACCGAGCCAGAGGCAGGAATCCTCACCGCTGGAGAACTTACCGAGGGCGATGGTGTTCTCAGGAACGCCGTCAATCACGACCACGCGCTTACCACGGAAGCGATAGCGGTTGACTTCGGTGTTCTCGGTGTACTTCACGTCCTTGCTGGAGAGGTACTGGTCGTACAGATCCCACAGCTCCCAGCCCATCACGAAGCAAAGCTTCGAGTTCTTGCGGAGCTTCTTGGGGCAAGCCTGCCACATGGAGAAGAGGGCAGCTTCGACCTTTGCACCGGTATCGAGGGCGGTATTACCGGCCAGGATAACCTTTCCGGTAGCCTCCTCATTGCTACCGGCCTCTGCGCCAAGGTTGGCGAGAACGCGGGCCATGAAACCATCGAAGTACTTCATCGGGCCAGCCTCGCTTTCGCCACCGATCGCAACATTGTCGTTGCTGTCGGAAACAATAGCGGTCTTTCCAGAAGGAGTGGCACCACCCTTACGGGAGCACCAGATGGATTCGCCGATATACTGGTCTTTCTTGTCAACCAGGAGACGGAGCATGGTGGACTGCACCTTGGGATCGAGCTCACGGAAAATGAGCTGGCCGTCCGGCTGGAAGGGCTTCCAGTAGTCCTCGAAGTCACGAGGGTTGAACTCCAGATAGACCATGAAGTCCTGAGGCTCCAGATAACGCTCGGTGAACGTGTACTGGTTGAAATCTGCGCTGGAGTTTCCACCATGAGTAGAGGTGGGAGTAGCAACGTTGTCCTGGATGATCTTACCGAGACCAACGTGAGGCAGGGTCAGCTTATGCTGGATGCCGGGCTTGATGTGAATCAGACCTTCGGCATAGGTGTCATTACCCTGCATAGTGTACACAAGGAGGTCTTCAAGAACCTCACCTGCATACGAATTCGCGGAATAGTGAATTGTTGCCATTATTACTGTTGATGATTAGAATTTCTTGAACTCGAACTTCTCACCAACGACCTTGTTGACGGCCTCAGCCATCTTTTCCTCGGCGGTTTTCAGGGCCTCTTTCGCAGCCTCTGCGTTGGCGGGATCATTTGCAATTTCCTTGGTGATTTGCTTGCGCTCCGGGATAGAAGCGAGAGTGTCTTTCACCAGGTCGAAGTTGGAATGGGCCATTTCAGACCATTTGGCCTTGGAAGCCTCGTCAATTTTGCCTGCTGCAACGGCAGCATCGATGGTAGCAGTGATCTCGGCTTCCCTGGCTGCGGCCTCAGCGTCCTGGTACACTTTGAGAGCGTCCTGAGCCTTCTGAAGCTCTTCAGCGGCGTTGGCTGCCTCGGCCTCCTTGCCAGCGTACTTCACCTTCAGGGCCTCCAGTTCGTCCTTGACGGAATTCAGCTCGGCAAGCTTTGCCTGGGCATCCTTCAGGGCGGCCTCAGCGTTCTGAAGCTCGGTAACGCGTGCAGTGACCGGAGCCAGCTCCGTTTCCGCAGAGAATCCAAGTTGTGCGGCTACCGCAGAGAAATTTTTTGTTTCCATTGCTGTAACTTGATTTGATTGGATTTGTTGTTCTTCTGAATTATGAATAGCCGACATCGCTTCCACGAGTTTATTCACGTCAACTTCGTTCATCACGGAGCTGAAGGCTTCACGGAGCGATTTCTTGTCGGTAATACCTTCGATGGAATTCTTCACCTTGTCCTGAACCTGCTTCGAGGTCTTGATAACATGGTCTTTCGCAATGAAGCCACGCTTGACGGCCTCCTTTGCAGTGAAGTAGGTGCCATCCTCGTTCTCACCACCATTCATAATAGCTTCAACCTCTTCCTTCGAGAGACCGAAACGCCGCTGGTAGATAGTGGAAAGCTGGCTCTTGAACGCGTCAATCATCTGCTTCACACTGGGGTCATCAGTGTCCTCGCTGTAGTAGAAGGGATTGTGGATCATCAGAATGGAGTAATCGTGCATATAGAGGTTATCACCGGCGGCCCAAATGACACTGGCCATAGAAGCGGCGATTCCCTCAATCACGCAGTCCACCTCGATAGGGCAACCCTGGATGATGGAGAAGGTGCTCATACCGTAGAGGATAGAACCACCCTCAGAGTTAATGAGAACAATAATTTTGCTCGGCTTCACGTAGTCCTGGAGCCAGAGGAATTCTTCGTTGAAACGCTGGCAGGAATCGTGATACACCGAATCGAAGAAGCGGATGACTGCGGGCTTATCTTGGATAGCCTCGCCAACCACATATTTCAGTTCACTTGTGTTCATCACAAAATATCGTTTTGAAAAAGAATAGAATCGGATTTATTAAATGGTTGATTTTTATTCCGGCTCCGTAAACCCAGCTGCAATATCGTCTTCAGGGTCATGGTGGTCTCCGTGGTCTTCAGGACGAATACTTTCATCCTGGTCGCTATGGTTCGTGAACGGAGGAATGACAACGTGACAGTCAACGTAATCGGCGTAACGATACCCGGAATATTCGTTAAACCAAATCTGGTAATCTATCCAGTAAGGCTGGAGACCATCATCAAAAGAAAGTGGCTGATCCCAATAAGCAAGCTGAAAACGATTAACAAGGGCTGGAAAATCTGCCTTGTGAGCTTGAATAGCTGCATTGACCTTATTGAACACCTTCAGTCCATCCAGCTCCACAACCTCATCGCTGTTGTTCAGACGATTCAAGATGTAGTGGATTCGCATCGTGCCCTTACCCTCGCCGATGCGGGACTGGCCCACATTATAATACACGTTAATATAATGTATGAGAACGGCTGGGAAAGCAAGTGCATATTCTTCGTTGTGCTTGCTGTTCTTGATACGGGCCAGCTGACCATTGTCGAACTTAATGGTCTTGAAAAGAAGCGGACTGTTCGGATCGTTGTCATCAACCCGAATCTCCGACAATATTTTCTTCACGGCGTAATACGCTTCTACAAGCGCATTAACACCAACCGCCTCTTCAATGGTCTTAACGCCGGTAGAGGTAACGACCTCTTCCTGCTCAACTACCGCCTGGGCGACTTCTTCTTGTGTCTTGCTTACTATCATTACGGCAAACCAGCAAAAATCTTTGGTGTCAATTCCTTTATCTTTCTATCAAGCACCGTTGAGTGCCCGATGAATTGTCTCTGTATGCTGCGCCTCCCAGTATTACCGTAGGTGTAAGTACCGCTTGGCGCATTATGAACCGCCGCATAACAAAAACCCTTATGCCTGGCTGCGGTCAAATATTTTGATGGGTTCGTGTAAATCCGAACACCACCCTTGTTCGGCCCAGGCGCATCGTTCAGGTACTTCCATTCGATCGAATTCATCATCGTGCCGGTCTCCCTGAGGATTTCGTGCTTATAGTTCCGCTTCCTCGGTTTCCATGTGCGCGAACCGCTCGTGTTCAGCCGGTGCATATCGAACGACTGCTTGAATATGTCAACTGCGGCCCTGGCAAGTTCGACCTCAAAATTCCATACATTCAACTGGAAGCGGTGAGAGGCGTGCATCCATTGCTGCACGAACATCTCAGGTTTCAACTGTATGCCGCCCTTCTTAGCCATTCAGGTATTTCTCCTTTATCCGTTGAACTATCTCGGCCAGCCTGCCGGAATCGTTCGTGTTCACTTGGAAGTAAGGATGCTCATCCGAGAATATCCTACCTCCCAAGGCAACGCTCTCCTTAAACGTTGGATTGAACCAGTCCGGCATCGAAGGAATCTTCAGCGCGGCATTCTGCACCTTATCCAGCTTGAAGTTCGCATCATCGACTTCAACCAGGTAGCACCGGCACTGATGTTCAATCGGCGGGATCAGCCATTCCGGGAAGCGGCTCTTCGGTGCCGTGAATCCTTCGTACTGGAGGTGCCAGGGACGCACACGCTCATCGCCCTGCGTCATATACATCAACTCCGTGTCAGCCGGTATCACCACAAGAGCATCGGCTATCATCATAGCATACTCAATATCCAAATTCTCAACATGGGCGTACTGAGAATTGTACGTCTTGCACACGCCTACAAGCAGCTCACGAATTTCATCTTCATCCAGCTCCTTCTCACGCGCCTCTTCAGCCACATTGTCTGCCTCGGACATCATCTGGTATTCCTCGGCAACGGCAAACTCTGCCAGGTTGTTGATTGCAGCTATAATAATGTCTGCGCGTGCGCGGTCGAGTTCGGAGAGACTTTCGAGGTTGGACTGGATGAGTTGTATCGCATCGTCCCACTCCATACCGAAGCCGTGAATCGCGTGGTGGATTGCGAAGTCGGCGCGAAGGGCCATAAGTTCCTCCATCACTTCCCAGGGCTCTTCCATACCGTCACGCTCGTCCAGGAAACGCTCGAAGATTGCGAGGATAGCGAGATATTCCTTCTCCTTATCCTCGTCCGAGATTTCAGGCACCTTCTGTGCAACGGCCCTGGAGAGTTCGTTCGCGCCCTTTAACGCCTCTCCCTTAAAAAATTTACCGCTTTTTCTCCCCTACGATGACCGTATCTTCGATAATACTCCTCGTCCGACATAATGTGATGGTCGTTTGGGCTTGTGGGGCCACCCACAGAACCACCGCCGACCCCATCCATAACATTAAGCTGCCTACCAACGACAATCCCAAAGTTTTTCTCAATTTCGTCAGCACTGACTTCATAACGCTCAGTAATAAATTCGTAGAGTTTAATCTGATCTTCATCAGACATTTCGATTTGCTTGCAGTACTTGAATTCGTTTCCAGCCTTCAAGAATCCCATTTTTACGAGCCTGGGGATTATCTGCTCGTTCATTATATTCTCGATGGAATCGCGGTACGCCTCCACGCGGTCGCGGAAGATGTCTTGGTGCGCACGGGTTGCGCCAACATAAGACTGCGTAGCACCGGCCATAGATTCAGAACCGAGGATAAGGTTCGAGACATCACGGTCAACCATCGCAATAAGGCCGGTGAAGATGTGCTCGGAATTCGACATCGTGAATGTCTTGATGTCAATTTCATCATCCAGGCCGGTTACGATGACCTTATTGGTGGCTGCGCTGGCGATGTCATTTGCCAGACGCTTGCGGTCGTTGTTGTTGTCTGCCGCCGCCTTGCCGTGAATGATGGGCTGGCCGTAGGTGTGTGAGAAATTCACGTAGTTGGCCATCGTGAACTTCTTGGCAAGGATAGACGGTGTTGTGGCCGCGAAAAGACCGATGCCGCCGGTGTCAATCAGGATGTAGTTATCGCGGTATTGCTCATCATCAAAGCTCCAACCAGGAACCCAGCACCCAGAACGCTGGCAAATCCTGCGCTGGGAAGGGTATATGTTGCGGCGTTCGACCTGATTTACCTGAGCCAGACGACCGGTAAGCGGGCAAATGTCAGGCATAATCTCGAAGCCGGTATAGCCGTACAGCTGGGCCTCGACAATGCCCCAGATAATCTTGGTAAATTCAGTTCCCTGGATTTTCTTGGTTTCCTCGTTGTCACGAACATACTTGCCCTTTTCATTCTGGTGGCAGAGCATATACCGTTCTCCGATAATCTGGGATTTGAGGGTTTCCAGGGTGCCCACGAGGTGCGCGTCCTGTTGTACGCACGCTTCGTAAAGGTCGATGAGCTTACTACGGTCATCGACAACAAAGCCGTTCTTCGCATCCTTCGGACGGATGGAGCGGAATCGGCAGTATCTCTCTATTTCACGAACATATTCCTGAATCGTCTTCTTGCTGGTGCGGAAAACAGCATCAAGCAATTCGAGATCAAGCTTCTCTTCGCTACTATTTGTTACTACGTCCATTGCAGCAATACGTTTTATTGAAGAATAGCTCAAAACCCCATTTTCAGTTTTCTAAACTGTGCTTTGAATATGCCGTTCCAGATTCGACTGATTATTAAGTCGAATTTTTGAATAATTGTAAGTGGTTGTAAACCAGCATCTTCTGAAATTTTATTATATCAAAAACACATTTTCATTTTGATACTTTTGGAATAATACATATCTTTGCCGAAACTTAATTTAAGTGCCTTATGTTCAATTACTATCGCATCAAAACAGACTGGCTTGCCGAGCAAGAAGACGGCAAGCTCCAGAAGACGAAGACTGAAGAACTGGTCTTTGCCTCATCCTACACAGAGGCCGAAAAAGTGGCCTATGCTCTCGCTGAGAAGTATGAACGCGCCAAATTCGGCAGCTTCGAAATCGAGATTGTCAAGACGAAAATCTCCGAACTTCTCTACAGCAACATCCTCAGCACTGAAGAGACCACCGTCTGCGGCCTGATCAACAGCTACTTTGAGGAGCCCGACACGACCGGCATCGGTATGTACCAGGTAAAGGTGTATTACACCGAGGTCGATGAAGTATCTGGAAAGGAGAAACATAAGACCGAGACCATCTTCACACCGGCCCAGTCCAACTCCGATGCCAGCTACGCCGTCCTCGGCTACCTCAAAAAGATCGGCGAACAGCGTGACTACGTTGTACGTGACGCAAAGTTCGACAAAGCTGAGGCCATCCTTCTCCCGACTGACGTTTACCAGTCAAAAGTAAACGCATTAGCTTAATGCCGGTTGTGGTTCCTGGGAAATCCACGGCATTACAACCTTCAGAGCACTCCTTCCCAGAATTTCCCGACCTGCTCTTCGGGGTCACAGTTGAGGGCACCAGCTTCTTTGATGCCACTGATTATCTTCAAAAAATACAA
>ODAI014511729.1_pt1 | contig 11483 bp, 10 predicted proteins | sample 1539321 | NCBI WGS metagenome assembly ODAI01 (sample SAMN02144231, study PRJEB22623) | gut metagenome | biome: sheep rumen | host: Ovis aries | place: New Zealand
GAAGGGTGAGACGACCCTGCAGGACGTCCTCGATTCCGAGGATCCCATTGCTGCACGCATGAAGGTTTCCGCCCTTATTGAGTCCCTCCCTGGCTATGGTAAGGCCAAGGCTGCCAAGATCATGAACGAGCTCGGCATCTCGCCGTCGCGTCGCGTCAAGGGCCTCGGCGCCCGTCAGCGCGAGCAGCTGCTCGAGGCCCTCTCCAAGTAGTGGAACGTCGGGCCAGACTATTCGTTCTTTCCGGACCGTCAGGCGCTGGTAAGGGAACCGTCCTCTCCGAGGTGAGAAGGGTACGTCCTGAGCTGGGCCTGACGGTTTCGGCCACTACGCGGAAGCCGCGCGAGGGAGAGGTCGCCGACGTCTCCTATCACTACATGAGCGAGGAGAGGTTCTCCGAGCTCGTCGAGGCCGGCGCCTTCCTCGAGTGGGCCTGCGTGCATGGCCATCGCTATGGCACGCTCCTGAGCGAGGTAGATGCGTGCATTTCGTCAGGCGCTTCGGTGATCCTCGAGATCGACGTGCAGGGCGCCTTTGCGGTGCGCGAGAAGCGCCCCGACGCCGTGCTCGTGTTCATCGAGCCTCCTTCAATGGAAGAGCTCGAGCGACGTCTCCGATCGCGCGGAACGGAGGACGAGGAGTCCATCGTGCTGCGCCTGGCCAACGCGCGGCACGAGATGGAGCTCGCCGCGCGCTATGACGCTCGCATCGTCAACGACGACCTCGCCACGGCGGTCAGGGAGACAATCGCCCTGATCGACAAATACGAAACCGATGGAGGTATCGACCAAGATGGCAGTCACTAAGCCCGAGATCGACAGCCTGCTCGAGAAGACCGAGCAGAACCCCTTCCTGCTGTGCTCCATTGCCTCGAAGCGCGCCTGCGACATCAACAACATGGTGCGCGGCCAGCACCTTCGCGTTCCGGCCCCCCCGAAGTTCGACGACATCACCACCGTCATCTCCGGCGAGGATCCGGTCTCCATTGCCATGGAGGAGATCGAGTCCGGCACCCTCAGCTTCGTGCAGGATGCCTTCGACGAGGACATCAAGGGTTCCAACAAGCAAGTCCAGCAGAACCTCTAGGCCATGACTCAGCGCGTCTGCCTCGTCCATTACCACGAGATCGGCCTCAAGGGCAAGAACCGGTCGACGTTCGAGAACCAGCTGGTACGAAACCTCAACCGGGCTTTACGAGGCCAGGGTGTAGATGCCGTCAAGCGCGTGTCGGGGCATACCCTGGTCTCGTTTGCCTCCGGGCAGGCTACCGAGGACCATGAGCGCATCATCGCGCAGGTCCCGGGGGTTGCTCGCGTCTCGCTTGCGTACCTGTGCCATCTCGACGAGACCGAGTACTGCGCCGCAGCCGTTAAGGCCCTGGGCGAGGCCGGTGACTTCGAGACCTTCAAGGTGCATGCGCGGAGGTCCGCGACCGCCTACGGACTGCACACCCTTGACATCCACCAACTGGTGGGAGGCGTGCTCTGTGAGGCATTCCCCACTAAGAAAGTGCAGATGCGCAACCCTGACGTTACCGTGTTCGTGCTGGTGGTGCAGGGGAGCGTCTACGTGTATGCCGCCTCGCGCCCGGGCGTGGGAGGTCTCCCGGTCGGCACTGCCGGCAAGGTAGTCACGCTGCTCTCGAGTGGCTTCGACTCGCCCGTCGCAACCTGGATGGTTGGCCGTCGTGGCGCCATCTGCGTGCCCGTGCACTTCTCGGGCCGTCCCATGACCTCCGATTCAAGCGAGTGGCTGTGCCAGGATATCGTGCAGGCACTTGCCCCCGCGGGACTTATTGGTCGTCTGTACGTGGTGCCCTTTGGTGAGCGCCAGCGCGAGATCTCGCTCGCTGTGCCGCAGAGCCTGCGCATCATTACCTATCGTCGCGTCATGCTGAGTGTGGCCGAGCGCATCGCCGAGCTCGAGGGCGCCAAGGCGCTCGTCACTGGCGAGTCGCTCGGGCAGGTCGCCTCGCAGACGCTCGAGAACATCGCTGCGGTCAACGAGGTCGTCTCGATGCCCGTGCTGCGGCCACTGATTGGCTCCGACAAGATGGAGATCATGCGTCGTGCCGAGCAGATCGGCACGCACGATATCAGCTCGCAGTCGGCCGAAGACTGCTGCACGCTATTCATGCCCCGGCGGCCCGAGACGCACGCGCGGCTCGACGCGGTGCATGCTGCCTGGGACGCGTTTGACCATGACGCAATGATCCAGGAGCTCGTGGAGGGCGTGGAATACGTGGATTACGACCATTGCCCCGCATACAAACCGCCCCGAGAGCTCAGGGCGTGGCACCGCGAGCTCGCACCAGTCGATCGCGAGGACGCATAACCGCATGTCAGGTTATGTGTGTTCGTGCGTGCGAGATGCGTGCGACACTGCTGCGACAAGGCACGTGTATAAACTGAGATTCTCCGCCCCTAAGATGCGAGCCACCCCCACCATGGTGATGGGGGTGGTCTGTTATGGCGCAGAGGCACAGAAGGGGCGCGAGCACACGCCGTGTGATGCGAAGGTTTGGGCTGACAGGAGCGCGTGGCGCCCTGGTGGCGCTCGTGGCCCTCTCCTGTGCTGCGGGAGGACTTGGCGCCGTATGGCAGAGCAGAGAGGCGACGAGCGTCATCGAGCGACAAGCGCCTGCGGAAGCGAGTGATACCTCGGGGGAGGTTGCCGACAAGCAGCTTACGCAGCCAGATGAGGAGCCACAGCCTGCCATATATGTGGTGCATGTGGATGGTGCGGTCGCATCTCCCGGGGTGGTGACCCTCGAAGGAAAGGGACTGCGGGTCTTCGATGCGGTCACAAAGGCCGGGGGCTTGCTCGACGACGCCGACACAACTTCGGTCAACCTCACCGAACCACTCGCGGATGGGGCGAAGATTCACATACCAAGCGAGGGGGAGGCTCTCGTTGCAGAGCAAGGGGTTCCCGCGGCAGGCCAGCATGAGACCATGGGAGCAACGGGCGGCGCCGAAGCCGTATCGCTCGTCAACATCAACACCGCGACGAGCGAGGAGCTGCAGGTGTTGTCCGGCGTGGGCGAGGCGACGGCCGCCGCAATCATACGCGAGCGTGAGGCAAACGGACCCTTTGCCGTACCCGAAGACCTCATGCGGGTCTCGGGCATAGGGGAGAAGAAGTTCGCAAAGGTCAGGGACCAGATCTGTGTCTAGGGACGAGGGGCGGTATCCGCCGCGCCCTGCCGTGCCCGTGGCCTTGTGGTGCCTCGTCATGGCATGGATAGCGGTGTGGATCACAGGGCACGTCAGCCTAGGAGTGCCGGCACACGTCCTGGCAATGGCATGCGGTTGGGCATGCGCTGCGTCACTCGTGGCGCTTGCCATCGCTGGGCGCATTTGTGCATCTGCAGGCCACGAGCCGCCACCCGTCGCTCTTGTTGCGGCTTGCGTCATGCTCGCGGCGACGGCGTCTGCGTGCCATGCGTTCGAGTTACGTGCGGAGACGCGCGATGCCCTCTGCTCGAGCAGTGCCGGTGACTGGACGTTCGAGGCTTGCGACGACCCAAAGGCCACAGAACAGGGCTTTCGGGTGCGAGCCAAGGCGCTTGGAGCGAGATCTCGGGGTGGCGCAGTGTGGCTGTTGTCATCCGAGCGTATCGGCAGAGGGGAGGAGGTGCGCATCGTGGGACGGGTGCTACCGCTCGACGACAGCGCCTATGGGCGCAGCTCGTGGGCTCAAGGGGTGTGCGCGTCCGTACGCGCCGTGCGCATACGCGAGAAACGCGAGCCACGAGGTTTGCTGGCAGGAGTGCTGCGTCTACGTGCGGCGATGCAAGCCTGCTTTGACCGATGCGACCCTGACGTCGCAGCAGTGCTTGGGGGCTGCCTGTGTGGCGATCGTGAGCGGCTCGACGAGCGCGGCTTAGGTGACGTGTTTGCGGCCTGCGGCGTTGCACACATGATGGCCGTGTCTGGCGCACATCTGGCCGTCATCGGGTCTGTGGTGGCAGCTGTACTCGAAAAGACTGCGATGGGGCCACAGGTGCGTCTTGGGACACAGTCGCTCATCCTGGGATGCTACGTGCTGGTCTGTGGGGCGCCTGTGTCCGCACTTCGCGCATGGGCGATGACGACGGCCTCAGGGGTCGGGTCGGTCGTTGGCCGGCGCACCCATGCCACCTCGTCGGCTTCGGTCGTCGCACTGTCCATGGTTCTGTCGACGCCAACTGTCGCTGTTCGACTGGGGTTCTGCCTTTCTGTCGTATCTGTCGTGGGACTATCGCTGCTGTGTCCTCATGCTGCCTACCTGTTGCGCACCCTTGTGCCGGCACCGTTGCTTTCCCGCAGACTCGATTACGCCACGCGGCGGCAAATCTTGGGGGTATATGATGCGGCAGTGGGCTGTTGGGCGGCGACCATCGTGTGCCAGCTCGTCACCCTGCCCTTTGTTGCGAGCGCCTTTGGAAGGCTGTCGCTGTTGGCGCCGCTTGCCAACATGGTAGCCATGCCGCTCGTGCAAGCGGTCATGGCGCTCGGTATGGCTGCTGCCTGCCTTGGCGCCACGCCCATAGCGATACCGGTCTTGTCCGTCTGCTCCGTCCCATGTCACCTGCTGCTAAGGTGGCTACGTCTGCTGGCGGGAGTCCCCCTGTGTACGGTAAGCGTGTCCAGCGACTCTGCAGTCGTGTCGTTCGCGTCGCTCGCAATAGCAACTGCCTGGCTTCTTTGGTGGCCACGCATATCGCGTCGCCAGATGTTGCAGGTGATGACTGCGTTGCTTGTTGCCTATGCGCTGTGGTTCGCGCGCGCCAGATATCTGGCACCGGCACGCCTGGTGGTACTCGATGTCGGGCAGGGGGATGCGATTCTCATCCAAGACGGTGCGCACGCCCTGCTGGTCGACACGGGACCAGACGCCTCGGTCGCGGCGGCCCTACAGCGCCAGCACGTGGTTCACCTCGACGCGGTGTTGCTGACGCATCTGCATGACGACCATTACGGAGGCATTGATGACCTCGTGGGCGTGGTGGGCTGCGATGCAGTGCTGGTCGCCCGCGGCGTGCGCGAAGCCATGGCCGATGACCTGCGACAGGCATGTCATGACCTCTGCACGCGCGAGGTCGTCGAACTCTCCTACGGCGATGTCGTGCATGTGGGAGGGTACGAACTGAAGATGGTGTGGCCCCACGATGTGGTCGATGGCGACGAGAATGCCGAGTCGATCGAGCTGCTTCTCGAGAGAGACGGAGGTGAGGGCCGATTCAGTGCCCTGCTCACGGGAGATGCCGAGCGCGACGAGACGAGAGCTTGCGTGGCCTGTGGCGATGTGGGCGATATAGACGTGCTCAAGGTGGGTCACCACGGGTCGGAGGTCTCGCTTGACGACGCAACGGCTCGCGTGTTGAGCCCGGAGGTGTCGATCGCGAGTGCGGGTGAGGGCAACTCGTATGGGCACCCCACAAAGGAGTGTCGAGAGGTACTCGCTCAGGTGGACTCGCACTTCTATTGCACGATCGATGCGGGAGACGTCGAGGTGAGGCCTTGCCCGAAGGGACTGCTGGTCAGGACCGAGCGCGTCGCCAGTGCCGCATGACGGATGCTGCCCGCGCGTCTGAGGCCCCCATGATTCGCTATAGTGATGTGGTCGGAAGGAGGTGAGGCATGGCCCAACAGCTGCTGCCCGCATATCTCGTCGTCGGTAGCGACGAGCTCAAAGCCAAGGAGGCCGTGCGTCGCCTGCGCGGGCACCTGGAGCTCGGCTTTGAGGCGTTCAACCTCGACGAGCGCGTGGCGGCGTCCGACATGGAGCCGCAGGAACTCATTGCCTCCCTCAACACGCTGCCGTTTGGCTCTGGCTTTCGCCTGGTGATCGTCTCGAGCGCCGAGCATCTGCCCAAGCCGGTCTCTGAGGCTATCATCTCCTACCTGAACGACCCCAACGCGAGCTGCGTGCTCTGCCTCGTAGCCGAGAAGCTCGCCAGAACGACCAGGCTCTACAAGGCCGTAGACGCCCTTGGCCAGAAGGCCGTGATCGACTGCTCGCCGGCAAAGCGTTGGGACCTGCCAAAGCGCATGGTCACGATGGCGCGCAACCGTGGGATGCGCATCGACGCCGCTGCCTGCGACGAGCTTCTGGCCCGGGTGGGCGAGTCGACCACCATGCTCGACCGCCAGATCGGCACTCTCGCCGAGCTGTGCCGAGCCTCTGGGGTCATCACACGGGCGGACGTGGAACGCTACGTGACGCGCATAGCCGAGGTCAAGCCGTGGGACTTCCTCGATGCCGTGTGCGAACGCGACGCCCGCCGTGCACTCGAGCTCTATGGCCTGATGTCCAACCCCTCCGAGATCGCCCTGGTCACCATGCTGGTCGGGCGCCTGCGCGAGTTGGTGTGCGCCCAGTCCCTTGCGGCCAGGGGGCAGCAGGGCTCCCTCGCGTCGACGCTGGGCAAGCAGGCATGGCAGATCAAGAACCACAGCAGGTGGGCCGCACGCTTTGGACGCGGGGAGCTGGCCGAGGCGCTGGCAAGCTGTGCGTCATGCGATCGCGCCCTCAAGACCGGTGCGGACGCGCGGACAACCTTCACGAGGCTCGTACTGCAGATCTGTGGCGCGTAGCAAAGGCTCTTAGACGCTCACCATGCGGTAGCCGACGCCCACGTGCGTCTGGATGTAGCGCGGGCGGGAGGGGTTCTCCTCGATCTTCTTTCGTAGCGTGCCCATGAACACGCGCAGTGACGCGAGGTCTCCGTCCTGCGAGGTGCCCCACACCTCGTGGAGGATGTACTGATGGGTAAGCACACGGTCAATATTGTGGGCGAGCAGGCACAGGAGCTTGTATTCCATGGGAGTCAGGTGCAACTCGTTGCCGTCGAGACTGACGGTTCCTGCCGCGTAGTCGATGCACAGGCCGCCGTTCTCGAAGAGCGACCGTTGGCTTGCGGCATCGTCCGACATATATCCTAGGTGACGCTCGGTGGCGCGCAGGCGCGCGAGCAACTCGCCGACCGAGAAGGGCTTGGAGAGGTAGTCGTCAGCCCCGGCGTCGAGCGCCTCGATCTTGTCGGTGTCGTTGGAGCGCGCGGACAAAACGATGATCGGCATCGTCGACCAGGTGCGTACGCGCTTGATGACCTCGATGCCGTCGAGGTCGGGTAGCCCGAGGTCGAGCAGCATGATGTCGGGATTGGTGGTGGCGGCAGCCGCGATGGCCGACTGCCCCGTCGCCGCGGTGGCGTACCGATAGCCACGAGAGTCAAGCGCCGTCGCAACGAGGTTCCTCACGGCGGGGTCGTCCTCGACGACGAGGATCGTGTGCGTTCCGTCAGGCATGTTGGTCTACCTCCTCGGCGGGAAGGGTGAATATGAAGCGGGCGCCATGGGGATCGGCGTCCTCCACGCGGATGGTGCCCCCATGCGCCGTGACGATAGAGCGGCAGAGCGAAAGGCCGAGGCCCATGCTGCGCCCCACGTCAGCGGACTTGTGACCTGCAGTGTAGAACAGCTCGAAGACCTGGTCCTTGTCCTCGTCGCTGATGCCGGGGCCGTTGTCGGCGACCTCCACCGCGACCATCGGACCCTCGCGGTGCGACGAGATGGTGATAGTCGAGCCCTTCGGCGTGTGCGCGATGGCATTGTTGACGAGGTTGACGATGACCTGCACGATGACCTGCGGGTCGAGACGTGCCAGCAGCAGGTCGTTCGATGGCACGACCACAATCTCGTGGAACCGGGCGTCACGGCTCACGTGTCGCATGGCCTCCTCGATCACGTCGTCCACCAGCTCGACGTCGAGGTTGAGCATGACGTCGCCGTCCTCCAGGCGCGTTACGGCAAGGAGGTTCTCCACCACGGTGCGCAGCCAGGTGGCATCGTCGTAGATGTCGCGCGTCAGCTGTCCGCGGACCTCGTCGGAGAGGCTGACCTCGTCGTCCAGAAGCATGTCGGCGTTGCCGCTGATGGAGGTGAGGGGCGTGCGCAGGTCGTGCGAGACGGACCGCAGCAGGTTGGCGCGCAGCTGCTCGCGCTCGGCCACGACGCTCGCGCGCATGGAGAGCGCCGCGTTGCGACGAAGCGAGGCCACAAGCGAGCTTGCCAGTAGCGCGAAGATGACCATGGCGGTAATGGTGCCCGCATAGTCGCGTCCGTTGATCTGCAGCGAGAAACGTGGGTCGATAAGAAAGTAGTTGTAGCAGAGAATGGAGACGATCGAGGCGGCAAGGCTGTAGGCCTGCCCGTCGGTGAGCATGGCGGTCACCAGAACCCCTGTGACAAAGATGATGACGACCGTCGCGTCCGAAAAGCCCGCAGCGTCGAGCAGTATGGCGAAGAGGGTGAAGACGGCCTGGCAACCCAGCATCACGAGCAGGTTGAGGCTGACGCTTCTCCTACTTGATGACCCTGGAGCTGAGGGTAGGGCCATCAAGGCGTCAAAGAGCCCGTCGATAGAAGATGGTGCCACGTGACTCCTCATCGATCTGCGCCAGCGCACGAGGCGTGGCGATGCATCATATGAGGGAGAGTATGGCACAAAACACCACAAGCAGGACGGTGGTCGCAGCTACGGCCGAGACCCTCGAGGCGCTACGACCGACAAACAGGAGGTCGGTGTCGTCTGCGGGGATGAAGGCGTCGGTGCGCTCGATGCGCCCGTACTCGCGTCCTTGGTCTTTGGGCATGCAAATCACCTCGTAATCCATGGTGGGCAAGGCAGATGCCTCTGGCAAGTACAGCGCTTGCAGCCTAAAGGCCACCTAAGCATTTGTTCGCCTTTATAAAGAGGGGGTAAAGACGCCTGTTGACTGCGTATAAAGGTATGAGCTTTAGTGCTAAAGGATGCATAAAGGAGACATAAAGCTGACATAAAGAATGCTTGTATGCAGTCGTTCGCTCGCACGACGGGGCAGGCAGTGATAGATTGCCGCATCAGTATCGGCTCACTATGCCGAAGCACTCTCGATTGGAGCGTTATGAGCAAGACCACTGCCGGAAGTCCGGCAAAACGCGAGAGCCACAGCGCTGGCATCCCGCTTAGCGCGAGCATGATCCTGGTGACATTGGGCGTCGTCTACGGTGACATCGGCACCTCGCCGATGTACACCCTCAAGGCCATCATGAGCGGCAACGGTGGCTTGTTCACCATGTCAGCCGATGTGGTGACCGGCGCGCTTTCGCTGATCATCTGGACAATGACTCTCATTACGACGGTCAAGTACGTGCTCATAGCCATGAAGGCTGACAACCACAACGAAGGAGGCATTTTCGCCCTCTACAGTCTGGTCAAGCACTGCGGCCGCTGGCTGATCGTCCCTGCGATGGTGGGCGGCGCGGCGCTTCTGGCCGACGGCATCCTTACGCCGGCCGTCACGGTCACCTCGGCCATCGAGGGACTGCGCACCATCGATGCGGTGCACAACGTCATTGGTGACAACCAGGGCATCGTGGTGTTCATCGTCATCGCCATCCTGTGCGGGCTCTTTGTCGTGCAGCGGGCGGGTACGTCCACCATTGGCAAGGGCTTCGGCCCCGTCATGACGTTGTGGTTCGCCTTTCTCGCAGCCACGGGCTTTGTGGGCATCCTCAACTATCCTGGCGTGCTGCGCGCGCTTAACCCCCTGCGTGGCATCGGGTTCCTCTTCAATGGGGAGCTCAACCATGCCGGCATCATGGTGCTGGGCAACGTCTTCCTCTGCACGACTGGTGCCGAGGCGCTCTACTCTGACATGGGTCATGTCGGCAAGGCCAACATCTACGTGAGCTGGCCCTTCGTCAAGTCCGCCCTGATCATTAACTACCTCGGCCAAGGTGCCTGGATCGTGGCCAACAACTCCAGCGAGTCGCTGGCGGCCATCCCCGATCTCAACCCGTTCTTCCAGATGCTTCCCGAGCGCCTGCGCATCTTTGCCGTAGTGCTCTCCGCTTTCGCGGCCATCATTGCGAGCCAGGCGCTCATCACTGGCTCGTTCTCGATCATCTCCGAGGCCATCAGGCTTGACCTCATGCCCCACATGAAGATCAACTACCCCTCCGAGAACAAGGGTCAGCTCTACATTCCGCTGGTCAACAACATCCTGTGGGCGGGCTGCATCTTTGTCGTCCTTTTGTTCCGTAGCTCCGAGCACATGGAGGCCGCCTACGGTCTGGCCATCACCGTCACCATGTTGATGACCACTCTGCTGCTGTTTACCTATCTCTCCAAGATTCGCAAGCGCGGACCGCTGGCCTACGTGTTCCTGGTGCTGTTCGTCGCCATCGAGGCCATGTTCTTCTTCTCGAGCCTGACCAAGTTCTTCCACGGCGGCTACGTGACCGTGCTGCTGGCTCTCTCCATCTTCATGGTCATGTACGTGTGGCGTCGTGGCACGGCCGTGGAACGCACGCAGAGCGTCTATCTTTCCGTGCGCGAGTACATCGACCAGCTCAGCCTCCTGCGCGCCGACGAGTCGATTCCCTATGTCGCCGACAACCTGGTGTTCCTCACCAACGACTCGTCGCTCGAGAGGCTCGACCGCGACATCCTCTATTCGATTCTCAACAAGCGCCCAAAGCGTGCCCGTGCCTACTGGTTCCTCAACGTCCAGGTGACCGACGAGCCTTACACGCACGAGTTCTCTGTGAACGATTTTGGCACCGACTTCGTGTTTAAGGTGCAGTTGCGCCTGGGCTTCCGCGTCAATCAGCGCGTCAACGAGTACCTCTATCAGATCGTGCAGACCATGGTCGACCAGGGACGTATGGCGCCCCAGCAGCATCGCTACTCCATCTATCGCACGCCCAGCAGCGTCGGCGACTTCAAGTTCTGCATCATCCGCAAGGTGCCCTCCGCCGCCAACGACATCCCCGAGGGTGACCGCAACGTGATTCTGGCCAAGTACGCCATCCGCAGTGTCTGTGGTTCGCCGGCGCAGTGGTACGGCCTCGAGAACTCGTCTCTGATGTTCGAGTACGTCCCCCTGTTCGCGCGCAACAAGCGCCAGCACAAGCTCGCCTATGTCGAGCTGCCCGCCGACGTCGCCGAGCGTAACGTGCACGTCGAGAAGTCGATCGAGGACGACGACATCTTCTCGGAGAACATGCGCGAGGCGCATGCGTTCGAGGAGGCTGCAGTGCAATCCGAGGTCATCGGAGGCCATACGGCCAGCTTCAGGCCTGTTATCGTGTCGGAGGACGATGAGTAGGCCAAAAGAGCTCTAAGATGCCTGAGAGGGGCTCCAGCGACACATGACGCTGGAGCCCCTCTGCCATTGCCATAGAGAGGAAGGCCAATTCTGCCAACACATGGGTTGTAGGTGTATTGGGCGAGTGGGGGAGGCCTGGAGGCACCTACAACCCGAGTTGTAGGTGGAATGAGACGTCCGAGGGCCGGGGAACCACCTAGACCCTGATTGGCAGGTTGACTTGTGACGTGGCGGGGGGGACCAATTTCACCCCTACAGAAAAAGCGAAGGGCCCGGCCGGCCCCCCGGCCCCCCCCCCTCCCCCCCATGTGCCGGGACAGAAGTAACTTGTTGGGGTTAGAGCGC
>ODAI012236350.1_pt1 | contig 11482 bp, 7 predicted proteins | sample 1539321 | NCBI WGS metagenome assembly ODAI01 (sample SAMN02144231, study PRJEB22623) | gut metagenome | biome: sheep rumen | host: Ovis aries | place: New Zealand
GCACTCGGTCTATGACCACGGCAAGCGCGACGTTTCCCGCTTCCCCATCGCGACCGGCGTCTACTACAAGCACGACTACAGCGAGGGCGTGGATATTTCCCGCTATAAGAACATCCCGGTGCCGACCTCCTATATGGCGGAAAAATCCGCCTACGACTTTGTCGGCGGCTACGACTACGGCGTTGAGGCCGGCCTGCTGCACGTGGCCGACCATCATGTCTCCCCCGGCAAAAAGCAGTGGACCTGGGGCTGCGGCGATTTCGGAAAGGCCTGGGACCGGAACCTGACGGACGAGGACGGCCCCTACATCGAGCTGATGTGCGGCGTTTACACGGACAACCAGCCCGACTTTACGTGGCTCGCGCCCTTTGAGGAGAAGCGCTTCACCCAGTACTTCATGCCCTACAAGAAGATCGGCTATGTGAAGAACGCCACGATCGACGCGATGGTGAACCTGGAGACCGGGGACGGGAAGGTGACCGCACGGGTCTACGCGACGTCCCGCTTCGAGGACGCCGAGGTCGTCATCACGGCTGCCGGGGAGGAGATCCTGCGGGATAAGGTCCTGCTCTCCCCCGTCGATGTCTATGAAAAGACCGTCGCCTGCGCGGCGTCTCCCTGCGACATCAGGGTGCAGGTCCTGCACGAGGGCCGCGTGCTGGTGGAATACCAGCCGCAGGATCAGGGAATCCCGGAGCTGGCAAAGCCCGCCGAGCCGTCGAAGGATCCGGAAGAGATCATGACCAACGAGGAGCTTTTCCTGACCGCGCAGCACATTGAGCAGTACCGGCACGCCACCTATCTGCCGGATCCCTATTATCTGGAGGGATTAAAGCGCGATCCCGGCGATATCCGGATCAATGACGCCTACGGCCTCCTGCTTCTGCGCAGGGGATGCTTTGCCGAGGCGGAGAAGCATTTCCGGAAAGCGCTGGAGCGCCTGACCTGGAAAAACCCGAACCCGGCCGACAGCGAAGCCTATTATCATCTCGGCCTTACCCTCTTTTACCAGAGGCGGTTTGACGAGGCCTACGACGCGTTCTTCAAGGCGACCTGGAGCAATGCGCAGCAGGAAATGTCCTTCTACTACCTGGCCTGCATCGCGGTGCGCCGCGGTGACCTGCGCATGGCGCTGATGCTGTGCGAAAAGGGCCTGACGAAGAATACGCGCAATATCAAGGCGAGAGGCCTGAAGGCCATGCTGCTCTGCGCCCTCGGCGACGCCCACGGTGTGCTCGAGTGGACGCGGCAGAACCTGGTCGTGGATCCCTTTGACTATGTGTCCGCCTATGTGCGTTATCTGGCCACGGGGGACGAGGATGAATTTGCCCTGATGCAGGAGAAGATGCGCGGCTTCCACGAGAATTACCTGGCGGCGGCCCGAGACTTTGCCGAATTCGGGTTCTATGACGCAGCCATCCGCATGCTGGAACTCTGCCCGGACAGGAAGCCGATGATCCTCTATTCGCTGGGCTATTACAAAAAGCTTGCCGGAGACGGGGAGGGCGCGAAGGCGGCCTTTGCCATGGCCGAGAAGGCGGATCCCCTCTACTGCTTCCCGAACAAGCTCGAGGATATCGCAGTGCTCGAGGCGGCGATCGCGGAGGGCGAACGCCCGGCCAGAGCCAATTATTACCTGGGCTGCCTGTACTACGATAAGCTGCAGTTTGAGAAGGCTGCCGCGCTGTGGGAGGCATCCGAGAAGCTTGACGACACCTTCCCGACTGTGAAGCGCAATCTCTCCCTCGCCTATTTCAACAAGCAGGGCAGGCCGCAGGATGCGCTGGAAAAGCTGGAGGCCGCCTTCGCCCTTGACCGGAGCGACGCCCGCGTCTTCCTGGAGCTTGACCAGCTCTACAAGAAGCTGCGCCGCACGCCGCAGGAACGGCTGGCCGTCTTTGAGGAAAACAAGGCCATTATCGTGGATCGCGATGATCTGCTGATCGAATACATTACGCTGCTCAATTCCACCAGGCAGTATGAGAAGGCGCTGGAGACCACCCTGGGCCATGTGTTCCGTCCCTGGGAGGGCGCGGAAGGCAAGATCACCGCGCAGTACAAGGTCTCCCTGCGCGAGCTCGCGAAGGCAAAGCTTGCCGCTTCGGACGCGGCTGCCGCGAAGGAACTGCTTGAGCGGGCCCTGCATGCACCCGAATCCCTCGGCGAGGGACATCTGGAGGGCACGAAGGACAACGACCTGCACTACTGGCTCGGCATTGCGCTGGAGGCGCTCGGAGACGCCGAGGGCGCGCAGCGCGAGTTTATCCTGGCCACGGTCGGGAACAACGAGCCGGCCGGCATGATGTACTATTACGACCAGCCCGCCGACATGATCCTCTACCAGGGTCTTGCCTGGAATAAACTGGGCAGGCCGCGTGAGGCGAACGCCTGCTTCTATAAGCTGATCGATTACGGCGAGAGGCATCTGCGCGACAATGTCCGGATCGATTACTTCGCGGTCTCCCTTCCGGATTTCCTGATCTTTGAGGATGACCTGAACGTGCGCAACGAAGCCCACTGCTATTACCTGATGGGGCTGGGGAAGACCGGCCTCGGACAGGGCGCCCGGGCGATCGGAGAGTTTGACGAGGTGCTCGCAAGAGATCCGGGACATCAGAACGGTATTCTTTACCGGGCGATGGCGGCGGAGCAGGCCGGAATGTGACCGGCCGGAGGCCCTGCCCTGCAGGGCGCCCTGCATCAATCACAACAGCGGAAAAAACTGCCGCGGGGGTTCATCCCCCGCGGCAGTTGCGCGCCTGCGGCAAGTCTGTTAAAATAGCGTTGCAAAAAGTGACTGATTTTTCCGGGAAAGCATCGCATATACAATGAAAGAAAAGCTGAAAAAAATCAGGAACGTGGTTCTCCACGTTCTGTTTCTGGTTGTGCTGTTTATCGGATCCGTCCTGCTGTTTTCGCGGCGGATCAATCAGACCGTGCCGGACGCTGCCGAGCCGATGGCCCAGTCCACGTTTCCGCTGGTGTACATGGAGCGGGAGGGCGTGGATTTCAACTGCCTGCACGGATACGCGCAGGAGATGGACGTCTCCTTCATGCGCGACTGCATCACGCCTCTTGAGTCGGATCGCAGCATCGGCCTGCGCATCCGCACCTTCAGCACCTCTGTGGAGAGCGTCTCCTATGAGGTCCTGAGCCTGGACGGCTCGCAGACCCTGGAGAATACCAAGGTCATCCAGCTGGAGCGCGAGGATGATTACCTGTACGCGCGTCTCGAGCTGCAGAGCGGGATGCTGATGAATCACGAGTACGTCCTGTGCATCCGCCTTGTGTCCGGCGGGCGCAGCATCTATTACTATACCCATGTGCTGCTGGCGGACGGCCTGCATACCGACGACTATATCCGTTTTGTCTCCGGGTTCTACGAAAAGTGCGTGAACAAGACCGACCTTGATACCGTCGGCGCCGCGGTGGAGCCGGACGATACGACGGATGAGGAGCAGACCCTCGCCTACATGGACATCCACGACAGCGTTTCCCAGCTGACCTGGGGAAGCCTGAACCCGCAGATCTACTACAAGCCTGTGCCGCAGATCAAGGAGATCAACGGCAATACCGGTTCCCTTACCCTGGATTACCGGATCGCGGCCACCTCGGACCAGGGGACGGCGGAGGTCTACAACGTCCATGAGTTCTACCGCGTCCGCTTTACCGACAGCCGTGTCTTCCTGCTCAACTTCGAGCGCACGACGGACGAGGTCTTCAAGCCGGAAAACGAGCCGGTCGGAGAGCAGGGAATCAGGCTCGGCATCACGGGCAAGCAGATCAGCTTCAAGAGCGACGAGAAGGGTTCTCAGGTCGCCTTTGTCCAGGAGAATGAGCTTTGGGCATTTGACACCAAGCGGGAGACCCTGACCCAGGTCTTCGGGTTCCCGCAGCAGGAAAACCGGGATTACCGGGATTTCTATGACGCCAATTCGATCCGCATCCTGAAGGTCGGCACGGACGGCGACATCTGGTTCGCGGTCGCCGGCTACATGAACCGCGGCGCCCACGAGGGAGAAAACGGCGTCGCCCTCTACCGCTTCGACGGCGTCGCCTCCATGGTGGAGGAGATGGCCTTCCTGTCCAGCATGGAGAATCCGGAGCAGCTGGCCCGCGATACGGAGATGCTCTGCTACATCACAAACGACGGCAGACGCTTCTGCGTTTTCCTCGGGGAGACGCTCTGGAGCCTGGACCTGACGACCCGCCAGCTGACGCCGCTGGTGGAGCTCGTACACAACGGCTGCTGCGCGGCCTCCCGCTCCGGCAGGAGCTTCGCGTGGCTCGGGGAAGGAAAGATCTACGGCTCTTCGGCGCTGTCCGTTCTGGATATCGAGACCGGGGAGGTCCGCGAGATCAGCTGCGGAGAGAACGAGCGGATCCGTCCGCTGTGCTATATGGGAGAGGACCTTGTCTACGGCCTGGCCAGGCGGACCGACATCAGCACGCCGGCCGGCGGAGGCGGGATCTTCCCGATGTTCTGCCTGAAGATCGAGGACCTGGAGGGAAATCTGAAAAAGACCTACCAGTCCGACGGCTGTTTTGTCACGGGAGCAAGAATCTCGGACAATCTGCTGACCCTGACCAGGGTGCGCAAGAACGGGGACCGCTACGAGGAGGCGGACGAGGACCAGATCGTGAGCATGGACACCGGCTCGAGCGTGCAGATGGGCGCGGCGACGGCCAACGGAGCCCGCAAACAGACGCAGGTCTACCTGCGCGTAGGGACGCAGATCGGAACGGATACGCCGCTGATCGCCCGCAGCAAGATGCTGCTTTCCGATACGGCAAAGAACGTGACCGTGCCGGTGCAGGCGGAGAGGGAAAAACTCTACCTCGTCTACGCACACGGCGGGCTCTATGATGTGTTCACCTATCCGAATGAGGCGGTGCTTGCGGCTGACGCTAACGTCGGCGCGGTCATTGATTCGGACCACAACTATATCTGGGTGCGCGGCGACAGGGCCGTGAGCAAAGAGATCAAGGCTGCGGACGTCCCGGCGGCAATGACGGCGGGGCAGTACGATATCGCGGCGCTCGCGGCGGGTACCGGGAAAGAGATCCTGGATATGGGCGGCTGTACGCTGGATCAGATGCTGTATTTTATCTCCCACGGAAGCCCGGTGCTGGCGATGACGCCTCAGGGGCCGACGGCGATCGTGGGTTATGACGGGTATAATGTCTATCTGATGGATCCCGGCGAGACAGAGTGGCATTACGGAGGCCTGAACGACTCCACCGCGCTGTTTGAAGAGGCAGGAAACCTGTTCCTGACCTGGGCGCCCGGAAGCTGAGAAAAAAACAGGGGACCGCGCGAAGCGCGGTCCCCGTATGTCACATACAGACTGACCTTCAGACTTTGATGATGTTGTTAATTGGTCCCGGCTGCCGTACCCAGGATCTTTTCCCGGTAGGGCTCGAGGGCGAGCAGGATGATCATGCCGATCACACCGCAGGAGATGACTTCACCGATGCCTACGGTCAGCATCATGAACGGAATGGGTTCCGGTACGCCGTATCCGTAGCGCAGCACGAGCGGAACAATGATCGTGTTTGCGACGATGGGCGGGATGGGAACCAGGAATTTGTGCCTGCGCAGCGCGTAAGAGCCGAGGGCGCCGATCAGCGTCGCAAGGCTTCCGAAGATGATATCTGCGGGAATGGCGCCGCCGAGCAGGTTGGCCAGGATGCATCCGACGAAGAGGCCGGGGATGGCTGCCGGGGTAAAGTACGGCAGGATGGTCAGGCCCTCGGAGATGCGCACCTGGATCTGGCCGAAGCTGAAGGCGGCAAATACCGTCGTCAGAACGACATAGATGGCCGCGATCGCCGCGGCATGTACCAGGAAGGTTACTTTGTTGTCTTTCATATTCTGTTTTCTCCTTTAGTATTTTTTTAACGAGTGGAAGGTCTCGAACACTCGGCTGTGTGACAGCAAAACGGAGTATACCATATAGGAGGAAACAGCGCAAGGAGGAAGTTCACCATGTTGTATGCACTGGTGGCAGCGGTGCCGATTATTCTGACAGTTGTGCTGATGGTCTTTTTCGCGCAGCCCGCGAAGCGCGCCATGCCTCTGGCCTGGCTGCTGACTGCGCTGATCGCATTTTCTCTCTGGGGCATGGGACCGAGGGAGATCGCGGCCCGTTCAATTGCGGGATGCCTGGGTGCCTTTGAGACGATCTGCATCATTTTCGGCGCGATCCTGCTGATGAACATCCTGCGCCAGTCGGGCGCGATGGCGACGATCAACCGGATCTTCGCCCATGTGACGCGGGACGCCCGCATCCAGACCGTGATCGTCGGCTACGTGTTTGCGGGCTTTATCGAGGGCGTGGCGGGATTTGGCTCGCCGGCAGCCCTGGCGGCGCCTATCCTGATCAGCCTGGGGTTTCCGCCCCTGGCTGCGGCTTCCGTCTGCCTGATCTATAATTCCACGCCGGTCTGCCCGGGCCCGGTTGGCGTGCCGACCCTGACCGGGGCGGCCATGGTCCGGGAGGCGGTCATCGCCCTCGGCGGCGACGCGGACCGGTTCACCCACCTGTTGACGGTCTGGACCTGCATTCCGCACATGATCGGCGGCGTGGTCATCATCTTTGTCGGGGTCGCGGTGCTGTGCAGAGTCTTCGGGAAGAACCACTCTTTCCGGGACGCGCTGCCTGCCCTGCCTTTCTGCCTGTTTACCGGCTTTTTCCTCGGGACGATCTATATTCTGACGGCCCTCTTCGCGGGCCCCGAGCTGGTCACCATGACGGCCTTCCTCGGCACCCTGCCGGTGGTCATCCTGGCGGCGCGGAAGGGTTTCCTGATGCCGAAGGATGTCTGGACCTTTGACGGGACTGAGGAAGAGGCGCAGGGCGCCGGAGGCGCCGCGGCGGCAGCGGGGGAGGAGAGACGCCAGAGCCTCCTCATGAGCCTTCTGCCCTACGTGGTGATCTGCATCATCCTGTTCGCGACGAGGCTCAACCTCTTCGGCCTCAAGGATACGCTCAACGCGGATCCCTTTATCCTGCACGTCAGCAGCATCCTGGGATTTGAGGACATCAGCTGGAACTTCAAGTTCCTCTACAATCCCGGCATCCTGCCCTTCCTTGTGGTGGCGGTGCTGACGCTGTTTGCCCATCGCGTGGACAAAAAAAGAGCCCTGCAGGCTCTCCGTGATTCGCTGCGCCAGATCTCCGGCGCGGCCATCGCGCTGCTGTTCGGCGTCGCGATGATCAATATTTACCGCTATACCTCCAGTGAGACGGTGGGGGCTGCCATTTCCTCCGCGGCTGCGGCCGCTTCCGGCAGCAGCATGCTCTACGCCATGGCGAACGCGGTGGCGCGGCTGTTCTCCGGCGTATACGTGCTGGTCGCGCCGCTGATCGGCGTGCTCGGCGCCTTCATGTCAGGCTCCTGCACCGTGTCCAACACGCTGTTCGCGGGCCTGCAGTTCGAGGTGGCGACCGTGCTTGCCCTTCCGCAGGTGCTGATCGTCGCGCTGCAGAACATGGGCGGCGCCATCGGCAACATGATCTGCATCAACAACATCGTCGCGGTCTGCGCGACCGCCGGGACAAACGGGAAGGAGGGGCGGCTCATCCGCACCAACATCCTTCCCTGCCTGCTCTACGCGCTGATCGTCGGCCTGATCGTGGCCGGCCTGATCGCGGCGGGCGTTCGTCCCATGCCGGAGCTTATTTCCGGATGATCTCGATCTCGACGCCGTTCGGGTCTGTGATCAGCATGGTATAGCACTGCAGATTCTCCACCCAGCCGGGCTCCTTGGTGATCGGGACGCCGTTGGCGCGGCAGACTGCCGCAAAACCCTCGAGGTCATCTGTCTCCAGGCAGAAATGGCGGTAGATGCAAAGATCCGTCTCTTTGACGGCGGCCTCGCTCTGCGGGGTCAGGTAGTCGATCAGCTCGAGCCGGGTATCCGGCGTCAGCTGATAGTAGGTCAGGGTGTGATCGCCCATATGGACGAAGCCTGCCTCGGGGAGTCCCAGCACGTCCGCGCAGAAAGCCTTTGATTTTTCAAGGTCTTTGACATTGATGGTGATGTGGTTGATGGCGAGGATCTTCATGGATGTCTCCTTTCGGGGTGATTGATTTTAACTTCAGTATATACTCTGCCGGACTGCTTTGCAATGCGGCGGCGCCGGTTCTGTTGCCGGAAGATCACCGGAACATCATCGGAACAAAAGCCGGAACAGGGAAAGGACGGACCGGTCAATGGGACGCAATATTCTATATCTGCAGTCGGGGGGACCGACTGCCGTGATCAACGCGACGGCCTGCGGGGTGATCCGCGCGTGCAGGGCGCTCCTGCCTGACGGCGCGGCGCTTTACGCAGCCCGCCACGGCATCCTCGGGGTCATCCGGGGGGACGTGTTTAAAATCGAGATGAATGAGGGCGAGATCCGGCGTCTCTCCCGCACGCCCTCCATGGGCTTTGGTTCCACCCGCTATGAACTGGAGAGCGATGAGGATTACCGGAAGGTGGAGGAGACCATTGCGCGCCTGGATATCGGGCATATCCTGATCAACGGCGGCAACGGCTCGGCCGCGGCGGCAATGCGCCTGCAGAAGCGGCTCGACGCGGACGGCTGCGGCTGCGGCGTCCTGCTCATTCCGAAAACGGTGGACAATGACCTGGCGGCTACCGACCACGCGCCGGGGTTCCCCTCGGCGGCCAGGCATGTGGTCATCACCGTCTCCGAGCTGATCCGCGACCTGTGGTCCTACGAGACGGACCTGATCATGGCCGTGGAGGTCATGGGGCGCAACACCGGTTTCCTGGCGGCGGCCACGCTGGCGGCCGGGAAGATCGGACAGGCGCCGGACCTGATCTACGTGCCGGAGCGGGTGTTTGATCCGGAGCAGTTCGTGCGGGACGTGAAGGCGGTCATGGACCGGAAGGGCAAGTGCTTCGCGGTCGTGCCCGAGGGGGTAAAAACTGCGGCCGGCAAGTATCTGTTTGAGGATACGACTGTCAATAAGGGAAAGGATCCCTCCATCAATATGGGCGGGATCACGGGATATCTGAGCTCCCTGCTGCGGGCACATTTTTCCTGTAAGATCCGCTGCATCGACCTTGGCCTTATGCAGCGGTGCGCGGCGCACGACGCGTCGCCCGTGGACAGGGCAGAGGCGGAGGCGCTCGGCCGCATGGCGGTGGAGCTGGCGCTTTCCGGCCACCGCGAAGAGATGCTCTGCATCAGGCGCGGGAATGCCGGTGAGGAATACGCGCCTGTGTTTACCACGGTGCCGCTCGCCGAGACTGCCGGGCTTTCGGCAACGCTCCCCGGGGCGTATATCGGGGACGACGGACATTCCGTCAGCGAGACATATCTGGATTACATTCTTCCGCTGATCGGGGAACTCCCGGAGATGGCGGACACAGCAGCGTATGATGATACGCGGGAAGGAGAACAGGATGGCATGCTATAATTACCGGGATCTGGGGCTGGTCAACACCGCGGAAATGTTCCGCAAGGCGTATGAAGGCGGCTACACCGTGCCGGCGTTCAACTTTATTTCCATCGAGCAGATGAACGCGATCATCGACGCGGTCATTGAAAAGAACTCTCCGGTGATTCTGCTTGCCTCCCCGAACCTGCACCGCCAGCTCGGCCACGAGATGATCGCAAGGGTCGTCCAGGCCGGCGTGGACAGGATCGCGCACGAGGGGCTGAATATCCCCGTTGCCCTGCATCTCGACCACGGCATGTCCATGGAACACTGCGTGCTTGCCATCGAGAACGGCTTCTCCTCTGTCATGATCGACGGGAGCGCGAAGCCCTTTGAAGAGAATATCGCCCTCACGAAGGAGGTCGCGGATTACGCCCACAGCCTGGATATCACGGTGGAAGCGGAGCTGGGCATCCTTTCCGGCGAGGAGGAAGGCCAAAGAGACAGCGCCGGGGTGAAAGAGACGAAGTATACGGATCCCGAGCGGGCGGAGGAGTTTATCCGCCGGTCCGGCTGCGACAGCCTTGCCGTCTCCGTCGGCACCTGCCACGGCCTGGTCAAGATGAAGCCGAACCCGGACGGCACGCTGCCGGATCTGCGCTTTGACATCCTTGACCACATCCGGGAGAACTGCCCCGGTTTCCCGCTGGTCCTGCACGGTGCTTCAAACATCGCGCCGGAGTATGTGGAGATGATCAACGCCCACGGCGGACACATCGAGCAGACAGCCGGCATCCCGGACGAGCAGATCCGCCTGGCGGCGAAGACCAACGTCTGCAAGGTGAACATTGCGACGGACGGCTGGATCTGCGCCCTCGCCCATACGAGGAGGATCCTGGATGAAAACCCGGGCGCCATCGACAGCCGTGTCTTCACGCTGAAGACAAGGCCGCTGATGAAGGAGCTCTATATGCACAAGATCGACCTGATGGGCAGTGAGAACAAGGCCTGAAGCAGGAGGAAACGCAATGGGAGAAGCGTACTATATCGGGATCGAGGTGGGCGGAACGCACCTGCGCATCGCCGCGGCCGACCCGTCCCTGCGCGTGCTCTCTTTTGAGAAAATGCGCAGCACCGGACTTTCGGACGCAGAGGACAAGGCCGCGTACCTGGCGGATCTGATGGAACCTGTCTTCGCGCGTCTGGGAAAAGAAAACTGCCGGTGCGTGTGCCTTTCGCTGGCTTCCCTGATGAACAGGGAGCGCACGATGTGCTTCAGCTCCCCGAACCTGCGCGGATTTGACGGCATCCCGCTGAAAGCCATGCTGGAGGCCCGGGTGGGCCTGCCGGTGGAGATGGAGCGGGACGCGAACACGGAGCTGCTCTATGAGATCGAGCACGCCGGGCTGCCGAAGGAAGGAATCATCGCCGGGGTCTATATCGGCACCGGCCTCGGGAACGCGATATGCATTGACGGAAAAGCCTACCGCGGCGCGACGGGCTCGGCCTGCGAGCTCGGCCACATCCCGGTGGCGGGACTCGAAGAGGACTGCGGATGCGGCAAGAAGGGCTGCATCGAACTGAAGGCGAGCGGCAGGGTGCTGGCCGCCATCGCCGGGGAGATCGGCTGCCCCGTGGAGGAGATCTTTACGGTGCATGCTGACCATGAGAAGGTGCGGGAATTCATCACCATGACGGCGATCGCCATCGCCACGGAAGTGACCATCCTGGATCCGGTCTGCGTCGTCCTCGGCGGGGGCGTCGCGGCCATGCAGGGCTTCCCGCTCACGCAGCTGACGGAGAAGATCAGAGAGAACCTGCGCATCCCGGACCCGCGGGCGTCCTTCCGGATGGTGCGCTCCTCGGGTGCGCCGGAATCAGGTGCCGTGGGCGCCGTGATCAATGCGATATCGCTGGGGCGGTAAAATGACGGCATAAAGCGAAAAGCAAAGAATAAGAGAGAGTATTGCACGGAATGGTGTGAATACTCTCTCTTTTTTCTGTACGGGCCTCTTGTGACGGAAGGCTCCTCGCAGACCAATTCGCCTGCCCTCACCTGTCTGCGATGCCATCTGCGACGCGC
>ODAI011124035.1_pt1 | contig 11481 bp, 12 predicted proteins | sample 1539321 | NCBI WGS metagenome assembly ODAI01 (sample SAMN02144231, study PRJEB22623) | gut metagenome | biome: sheep rumen | host: Ovis aries | place: New Zealand
TCTCTTATTTCGGAAGAGATCCTGTCCCGGTCGAAGATCATCGACCTGAGTGCGGATTTCCGGATCAAGGATGTGAAAAAGTATGAGGAATGGTATGGAATCGAACACAAGGCACCGCAGTTCGTGGAGGAAGCGGTGTACGGGCTGTGTGAGATCAACCGGGAACAGATCAGAGGAGCCCGTCTGGTGGCCAATCCGGGATGCTACCCGACCTGTTCGACCCTTTCCATCTATCCTTTTATAAAGGAAGGGATCATCGATCCCTCCACGGTCATTATCGATGCCAAATCCGGAACCTCCGGAGCGGGCCGGAGTGCCAAGGTGGACAATCTGTTCTGTGAAGTGAACGAGAATATCAAGGCGTACGGGGTGGCGTCCCACCGGCACACGCCGGAAATCGAGGATCAGCTGGGATACGCCTGCGGGCGTGAGATCCGGCTGAGCTTTACGCCGCATCTTGTTCCCATGAACCGCGGCATCCTGGTGACGGCCTACGCGTCCCTGACCCGTCCGGTGACAGACGGCGAACTGCGGGAGCTGCTCCACAGCTATTATGATAAAGAAACCTTCATCCGTGTACTGAAAGAAAATGAATGTCCCCAGACACGGTTTGTGGAGGGCAGCAACTATGTGGATGTGAACTTCAAGATCGATTCCCGGACCCACCGGCTGATCATGATGGGAGCCATCGACAATCTGGTCAAGGGTGCCGCCGGGCAGGCGGTCCAGAATATGAACCTGATGTTCGGTCTTGCGGAAGATACGGGGCTGAAGATCGTACCGGCCATTCCGTGATAACAGGAGGATTCTGACATGTTGAAACAGATCGAAGGAGGCGTGACCGCCGCAAAGGGTTTTAAGGCGGCAGCCACCGAGGCAAACATAAAATACAAAGGCCGGACCGACATGGCCATGGTGTACAGCACCGTACCCTGCAGGGCAGCCGGAACCTTTACGAACAATCTGGTGAAGGCAGCGCCGGTAAAATGGGACCAGTCCGTGGTGTATGACCGGGGATCTGCCCAGGCCGTGGTGGTAAACAGCGGGATCGCCAATGCCTGCACCGGCAGGGACGGATATGAATATTGCAGAAAGACCGCGGAAGCAGCGGCAAAAGCCCTTCAGATCCCTTCAGACAGCGTGCTGGTCGCTTCCACCGGCGTGATCGGAATGCAGCTTCCCATCGACCGGATCGAGGCAGGGGTGGCCGCCATGGCACCGGCGCTTTCCGACACACGGGAAGCGGGCCATGCGGCGGCAAAGGCCATCATGACCACGGACACCCATCCGAAGGAGGTGGCCGTGACCTTTACCCTGGGCGGGAAGACCGTCACCCTGGGCGGCATGAGCAAGGGCTCCGGAATGTTCCACCCCAATATGTGTACCATGCTGGGATTTCTGACCACGGATGCCTGCATCTCCCGGAAGCTTCTGCTGGAAGCGCTGCAGGAAGATGTGAAGAAGACGTTTAATATGATTTCGGTGGACGGCGACACCTCCACCAACGACACGGTGATTCTGCTGGCCAGCGGACTGGCGGAAAATCCGGAGATCACGGAGAAGAATGAGGATTATGAGACCTTCTGTGAAGCCCTCCGTTTTGTCAATACGACCCTTGCAAAGATGATGGCCGGGGACGGCGAAGGAGCCACCGCTCTTTTTGAGGTGACGGTGCAGGGGGCGAAGACCTGGGAGCAGGCGGCGGTTCTGGCCCGGTCGGTGGTCAGCTCGTCCCTCACAAAGGCTGCCATCTACGGACATGACGCCAACTGCGGCCGTGTGCTCTGCGCCATGGGATACGCGGGCGTGGATTTTGACCCGGACAAGGTGGATCTGTGGTTTGAGAGCAAGGCCGGAAAGATCAAGGTCATCGAGAACGGGATGCTGACCGCCTACAGCGAGGAGGAAGCCACCGCTGTCCTTTCGGAAAACGCGGTGACCGCCATCGCGGATATCAAAGAAGGCACGGCTGAAGCCACCGCCTGGGGCTGCGACCTGACCTATGATTATGTGAAGATCAATGCGGATTACCGTTCCTGATACAAAAGGGAGGATATCATGGTAAAACAGAAATATCTGGAAAAGGCGGAGGTGCTGATCGAGGCCCTTCCCTATATCCAACGCTTCAACCGGAAGATCGTCGTGGTCAAATACGGCGGCAGCGCCATGCTGGATGAAGAACTGAAGCAGAACGTGATCAAGGACGTGGTGCTTTTAAAGCTGGTAGGCTTTAAGCCCATCATCGTCCACGGCGGCGGCAAGGAGATTTCCCGCTGGGTCGGCAAGGTCGGCAAGGAAGCGCAGTTTATCAACGGTCTGCGCGTCACTGATGCGGAGACCATGGAGATCGCAGAGATGGTGCTCGGCCGCATCAACAAGAGCCTCGTCACGATGGTCGAGGAGCTGGGCGTGCGCGCGGTCGGCGTCTCCGGCAAGGACGGCGGGCTCCTGAAGGTGGAGAAAAAATATGCGGACGGGCAGGACATCGGTTTTGTCGGCAATATCACTTCCGTCGATCCCAAGATCCTCTACGACCTGCTGGAGAATGATTTTCTCCCGATCGTGGCTCCCATCGGGACCGATGACGCCTTCAACACTTACAATATCAACGCGGACGACGCGGCCTGCGCCATCGCCAAGGCCGTCGGAGCGGACAAGCTGGTCTTCCTGACGGACATCGAGGGCCTCTACCGCGACATTCATGACAAGTCCTCCTTCATCAGCCGCCTGACCGCCTCCGAGGCGGAGGAGCTGATCGGAAGCGGGATCATCGGCGGCGGCATGCTTCCCAAGCTGAGCAACTGCACCTCCGCGATCCGAAATGGCGTCAACCGCGTCCATATCCTGGACGGCCGTGTGCTCCACTGCCTGCTCCTGGAGATCTTCACCAAGGACGGCATCGGAACCGCGATCCTCGCGGACGGTGATGAGCTGGCCGGCGAGAATGCATAAGGGGAGAAAAAATGAGCGAAACCATGAAAGCTTACATCGAGGAGGCGGAAGGCGCGCTCCTTCACACCTACAACCGTTTTCCCGTAGTGCTGGACCGCGGCGAAGGCGTCTATCTGTATGATATCGACGGCAAAAAATACCTGGACTTTGTGGCCGGCATCGCCGTTTTTGCTCTCGGCTACGGGTGCGGGGATTACAAGGAAGCGCTGAAAAGTCAGGTGGATAAGATCCTCCACACTTCCAATTACTATTACAATGTGCCGGCGATCGAGGCTGCGAAAAAGCTGAAGGCCTTTTCCGGCATGGACCGCATCTTTTTCACCAATTCCGGCGCGGAAGCGGTGGAGGGCGCGATCAAGACGGCGCGGAAATACGGCTTTCTGAAGGATGGCAGGACCGATCATCAGATCATCGCGATGAATCACTCCTTCCACGGGCGCACGATGGGCGCCCTCTCCGTCACGGGCAATGCGCATTACCGCGATCCCTTTGAGCCGGGCATCGGGAATATCCGCTTTGCGGACTACAATGATTTCGACTCGGTGCTGCGGCAGGTAAATGACAGGACCGTCGCGATTTTGCTCGAGACCGTACAGGGAGAGGGGGGGCTGACCCCGGCGACGGAAGAATTCTTACGCGCGATCCGAAAGCTCTGCGACGAGCGGGATATCCTGATGATCCTCGATGAGATCCAGTGCGGCATGGGACGCACCGGCTACGGCTTTGCATGGCAGAAATACGGCATCAAACCCGATGTCATGACCGCTGCCAAGGCACTGGGCTGCGGCGTACCCGTCGGCGCCTTCCTCATGACGGAGAAGGTCGGGGCACACAGCCTCGTCGCCGGCGATCACGGCACGACCTACGGCGGCAATCCGCTGGCCTGCGCGGCCGTCAGCAAGGTGCTCGATCTGTTTGAGGAGCGGCAGATCCCCGCGCATGTCCGCGAGATCGCTCCCTATCTGGAGCACCGTCTGGACGAGCTGGTTTCCGAATATGACTGCATCCTGGAGCGCAGAGGCTCCGGACTCATGCAGGGACTTGTCTTTGATCACCCCGTTGCGGATACCATAAACGCGGCGCTGGAGGGCGGGCTGATCCTGATCAATGCCGGCGCGAACATCCTTCGCTTCGTGCCGCCCCTTGTGATTGAAAAAGAGCATGTGGATGAGATGATCCGCATCCTCAGAGCATCCATTCGATAAAACGGCAACAGGAGCTATATGGACAGAAGATTAAGATTTCCGGCAGTGCTGCTTTTGGCGGCACTGCTGGCATTTGTGATTTATGGGGCAGCGCAGTCTCTCCCCGGGGCGGGAGCCGTCGCCGAAGCCTCCGCGAAGGGTCCGGCTGTGCAGGAAACCATCTATTTCTGGTATACCCAGGAGGCACTTACCGATTATGTAGAGCGCGCGGCCGTCACCTTCGGTCAGGAGCACGGCGTGCATGTGATCCCGGTGCTTGCGCAGGAGGGGAATCTCCTGGAGAGCATCCACGATGCGACACTCGAAGGGCGGCAGGTGCCGGATGCGTACCTGCTTTCGTCCGTTTCCCTGGAGCGCGCCTATCTGGCCGGTCTGGCGGTGGAACTGCCCGATGCGGAGAATTACTGTTCCTCCGTCTATTTTCCGCAGGTGGCGGTGAATGCGGGGACCTATCGGGGCAGGAAGCTTTTCTATCCCCTGTATTTTGAGACGGTGGCGCTGGCTTACAACGCGGATGACCTCGAGGACTGGGCGCGTCAGGCGGCGATCGCGGAGCTCACGGCGATCGATCTGGAGATCGCGGACGGGATCACGGACGAGGAGACCGCTGCGGCGATCGCGGACCAGATCATCACGGAGGAGGATCTCGATCCGGCCGTGATCGAGGAAACCACCGAAAAATACCGGCAGCAGGCCGTGCCCGCCACGCTGGCGCAGCTTCTGACCATCGCGGATACCTACGATGCGCCGAAGGAAGTGGATACCATCATGGAGTGGGATGTCTCCGATGTCCTTTTTGATTATTGGTTCCTCGGCGGCTCCATCTCTCTGGGCGGGGAGACGGGGGATCAGCGCGAGGATCTCTCCCTCGCCAACGAAGCCTCGGAGGAATGCCTGCGCACCTTTGCGTCCATGAAGGACTTTTTCTCCATGGATGCGGAGAGCATTTCCTATGAGCGGTGCCTGCAGGATTTCACGGAAGGAAAAGTGGTTTTTACGCCGGTGACGACGGAGGCGGTTCCGAGACTGGCCCGCAGCGCGGAGGAAGGGGAGATGTCCTTTACCTGCGGCTTTGCAAAGCTCCCGGATATCTCGGAGGAGGACCGGACACGCACCCTGTCTCTGACCGAGGGCGTGGCGGTGAACGGCTATTCGGAGCACCGGGAACTGGCGGCGGAATTTGCAAGGTTCCTGACCGTGGACGACAGCCGGGATCTGTACCTGCGCTCCGGAAAGCTTCCGGCCGCAAGCTCCGCGCGGGAGACGCTTCCGGAATTCGAGGCCTTTTATGACGCCTACGAGTCGAGCGTCAGTCTGCCCAAATTCATGGAGACCGAGAACTTCTGGATGGAGCTCGAGGCCATGTTTACCCGCGTCTGGAACGGGAAGGATGCAGGGCTTGCCCTGAAAAATCTGCAGGAAAAACTGGTTCGCGGAATGGTTGGAAATTAACTTGCCAAGCCCCGAAACCTAACATAAAATAGAATTTGCATGGAGAGGCCCCCTCTGATTTTGTAAATTGGAGGGTCTATGTACAAAAAATTTGATCTATTACACCTCGTGATCCTGGGGATCATGCTGGTGCTGACGCTGCTGTTTCTCGCGGGATGCGCATCCGACCGGGTGCTGACACTCGAGGATCTGCAGCAGGAGGAGCTGCAGACCGGGCTACCGGTGTTGGCACCGGCCGCGGAATATGTGCGGGCGCGCTCCCGTATCGTGGCGGCAGGAGGCTTGTCACGTTCTGCAGAAGGCGAATCTTCCGCAGGAGGCGAATCTTCGGCGGGAAACGCATCTTTCTCAGATGTGGCAGATTCTTCTTCCGAAGAGATCCGCGTCCATGTCTGCGGCGCGGTGAAGGAGGCCGGTGTGGTGCGTCTTGCCCCCGGCAGCCGTGCGGAGGATGCGCTTCGGGCGGCAGGCGGATTTACGGAGGAGGCCGCGACGGACATCCTCAATCTCGCGGCGCCTGTGGCGGACGGCATGCAGCTTTATTTCCCTACGCGGGAGGAGGCGGACCGCGGGCTTTATGCTCCGGGCTCTGACCTTTCTGCCGGCGGAGGATCCGTTCCCGGATCGGCCGGCAGACAAAGCGGGCAGTCCGCGCTTTTGGGCGATGCAGGGAAGGTGAATCTCAATACCGCCACCGCACAGGAGCTTTGCACGCTGCCCGGAGTGGGGGAGACGAGAGCTGCCGCCATCATCGCCTATCGCAGGGAGCATGGCGGATTTTCCGAGCCGGAGGAGCTGATGCAGATCTCCGGGATCGGCGAGCGCAGTTTTGAGAAAATGAAGGAATACATCACCGTCGGCAGGTGACCATAGCAAAGCGAAGGACTGCCCGGTGAGCGTGGATACCGGGCGGCTTCGCCCGCTGGAACCGCATGGATGGAGGAGACATGGCAGCGCACAAGGTTTTGGTTGTGGATGACGAGAAGCTGATCGTGAAGGGCGTGAAGTTCAGCCTGGAGCAGGATGACATGGAGGTCGACTGCGCGTACGACGGCGAGGAAGCGGTGGAGATGGCCCGGAGCAAGGCCTATGACATTATTTTGCTCGATCTGATGCTTCCGAAGATCGACGGCTAACAGGTCTGCCAGATGATCCGCGAATTTTCCCAGGTGCCGATCATCATGCTGACGGCCAAGGGCGCGGATATGGACAAGATTCTCGGTCTGGACGCCGGCGCGGATGACTATGTGACCAAGCCCTTCAATATCCTGGAGGTTAAGGCGCGCATCAAGGCAATCCTGCGCCGCGTGGAGAACCGTCATTCCGGGGAGAGTTCCGGCTCGCCGGTTCTGGAGAGCGGCAAGCTTCGCCTGGATCTCGACGGACACCGCACCTTCCTGAACGGCCGCGAGATTCCGCTTACCTCCAAGGAATTCGAGGTACTGGAGATCCTGATGAAGACGCCGGACAAGGTCTACACCAGAGAAAATCTGCTGGATCTCGTCTGGGGAAGCGACTATCCCGGGGACGTCCGTACTGTGGACGTGCATATCCGGAGACTGCGCGAGAAGATCGAGGCGGATTCCGGCAATCCGATCTATGTACACACCAAATGGGGTGTGGGCTATTATTTCCTGAACAAAGAATAAATCTATGAAAGAAATTTTCCGGAAAATTTTTGATATGGTCCGCATGCGAAGCCTGCGGGCCAGACTTTTTTTTATCCTGCTGATCGTCGGTATCCTGCCCTGCGTGGCGACCCGCTACGCGATCGTCTCCAATTATCAGGAGCGCGCGGTGGAGCGCCGGATCAATACGATCCAGACGCAGATGCGTATCGTATCGAATCACCTTCTGTCCAACGATTATATGACGGCGATGCTGGAGCAGTCGTCTCCCCGAACGGACAAGGTCATCGATGCCGAGCTCGAGATGCTGTCCAATATCTACGAAGGACGCGTGATGATCATCGCCGGCAATTTTCATGTCATTCGGGATACCTATGCCATCCATGAAGGAAAAACCATGATTTCCGGGAAGACATCCGGAGCTTCCACGGCGAGAGCAACCCCTACTACGATGCGGAGGACGACAACATCGAGCTGACGGTTCCCATCGTCGACACGACGGATGAGAAGAGCGAAGTGCAGGGCGTGCTGCTGACCTCCGTGTCCGACGACAGCATCGTCAACATGACCCAGATCCTAAATCGGAATGCATGGCTTCTGGAGATGATGATGATCCTCGTGATGTTTGCGGTGTCCTTATTTTTGTCCGCCATGCTGGTGCGCCCGCTGGACCGCATCACGACGGCGATCAAGGAGGTGCGCGCGGGCTATTCCAACGATCCCATCTCCGTGCCGGACTACGCGGAGACCGTCCATATCGTGGATGCCTTCAACGACCTGCTCTCCCGCATGTCGGCCGTGGACCAGTCCAGAGAGGAATTCGTGGCCAATGTCTCGCACGAGCTGAAGACTCCCATGACTTCCATCAAAGTGCTCTCGGACACGCTGCTTGCCACGCCGGATGCGCCGCGGGAGCTGTATGAGGAATTCCTGCAGGACATTGCCTCCGAGGTGGATCGTGAAAATCGCGTGATCACCGACCTCCTGGCGCTGGTCAAGATGGACGACAAAGCAGCGCAGGAGATCCGGCCCGCACAGGTGAACATCAACGAGCTCACAGAGCTGACCTTAAAGCGCCTCCGCCCCATCGCCCGCAAGAAGGACGTCGAGCTGATCCTGGAGAGCGCGCGGGAAGTGACCGCGGAGGTGGACGAGGTCCGGATCACCCTTCTGATCACCAATCTCGTGGAAAACGCGATCAAATACAACAAGGAGCACGGGGAGGTGCATGTGCTGATCGATGCCGATCACCAGGCGTTTTCCGTGACAGTCTCCGATACCGGGATCGGAATCCCCGAGGATTCGCTTCCCTTTATCTATGACCGTTTCTATCGCGTGGACAAGTCTCATTCCCGCGAGATCGGCGGTACCGGCCTGGGGCTGGCCATCTGCCGCAGCGTGGTGCTCATGCACCGCGGCTCCATCTCCGTCTCGAGCACGGAGGGAGAGGGCAGTGTGTTCCGGGTGGAGATTCCGCTCAATTTTGTGCAGGGATAAGAGGCAGTGTGTTCCGGGTGGAGAGTCCGCCTGGTTTGGAAGATGACGAATGATGGAGCGAATGCAGAGGATCTCCGTAAGGAGAGGAAAAAGTGAATACGGAGCACTGATGCGGAGGTTTCGCCTGACAATTTTGCCGGCGCTGGTGCTTCTGCTGGCAACCCTTCTTTTGCCCGGCTGCGGGAAGGAGGAGATCCCCGAGGGCAGCAGCGCGATCTACTATCTGTCCAGCGATGAGACGCATCTGGAGACGCATTACCGGCAGATGACCAATGTGGACCCGGAGGCGCGGCTTGCGCAGCTTCTCAGCTACCTGGGCGAGATGCCGGAGCGGCTGGAGTACAAAGCCCCCTTGAGCATGGGCTTTACCCTCAATTCCTATAGTCTCGACGATGGTTGGGTAACGCTGGACTTCAGCGTGGAATACAAGTATCTGACCCCCGCGCAGGAGGTACTGGTGCGCGCGGCCATCGTACGCACGCTCGTGCAGGAGCCGGGGATCGGCAAGGTGCTTTTCCAGGTGGAGGGAGAGCCTCTGCAGGATGCACTCGGAGGACCGGTCGGCTGGATGGATTCCGGAACCTTTATCAGCAATGACGGCAACGAGATCAACACCTATGAGGAGGTGAAGGTCAGCCTCTATTTTGCCAATGAAGAAGGAACGGGGCTCATCATGGCTTACCGCGAGAAATTCTATCCGACCAGTATGCCGCTGGAGCGTTTTGTCGTGGAAGAGATGATCAAGGGGCCGAGTGGTCAGATTCCGGGCCTGTATCCGACGGTCAATCCCGAGACGACCATCATCGGCGTGAGTACCCGGGATGGCGTATGTTATGTTAACCTGGATGAAAAATTCCTTACGACGATCGGGAACTGTTCCACGGAGATTTCCGTGTATTCCATCGTCAACAGCCTGACGGATCTGGACAGTGTGGACAAGGTACAGATCCTGATCGGCGGAGAAGTGCCGCAGACCTTTACAACCACGACCTTTGAGCGAAACGATGCGCTGGTCACGACCCTGCAGCAATAGCAGGGCGAGGCGCGCGGCATGGTTTGAAGAGACGGCTGTGCGGTGAGAGGGCCGGGGCCGGAAGAAGCTGAGCTGCGGTGAAGATGTGGCAGGTTTGAAGAGACGGCTGTGCGGTGAGAGAACCGGGGCCGGGAAGTAGTGAACTGCGGGCTTAAGTGGGAGCGTGCATGAGATATAATGAGATCCGCGCGGCGGAAGCAGAACTGAATAAGGATATCAAGGAGCAGACGTTCCGCCCGGTCTACCTCTTTTTCGGGGAAGAGGACTTCATGGTCCGCTTCTATTATGGCAAGCTCTGCAAGGCACTCGGAGCCGATCCAGAGGATATGAATACCAGCATTTTCCGGGAGGGCGCCGACTCCGAGGAGATTCTGGACGCGCTGCACACCATGCCTTTTTTTGCGGAGCGGCGCATTGTGATTCTCAAGGACACGGGACTGGCGAAAAGCGGCGGCTCCTTCCTTGCAAAATATCTTGAAAAACCCTGTGATACCGCGGTTCTGGTGATGCGGGAGCGCGACGAAAAGCTCGACGAACGCACCAAGCTCCTTGCGACCATCGCTCAGAAGGGCATCATGCTGCAATGCAAGAAACAGACCCCCGAATATCTTCAGAAAAACGTGGGTGCTTTCCTGAAAAAATATGACAAGCGCGCCACCCTCGAGACGGTGAAATACCTCCTCGCCCAGAACGGAGATTCCATGACCCGGCTCTTTAACGAGCTGGAGAAGATCACGAGCTATGTCGGGGACCGGCAGGAGATTACCCGCGAGGATGTGGATGCGATCTGCAGCAAATCCATGGAAGAGAAGATCTTCGGACTCCTGGACGCAGTGACGGACGGCAAGCGTACCCGGGCCCTGGACATCTATTATGAGCTGATTCAGCAGAAGACGGAGCCCATGATGATTCTGACCATGTTGGAGAAGCAGCTTCTGAACGTGCTTCGCGTCAAGTGCATGCGCGAGGAAGGCATGCTGGGCAGTAATGTGCGACAGCGCATGGTGATCCGCAAGAAGAATCCGAACAAGGACGAACAGAAGAAAATCGAGGATGCCGATGCGGACGCTTTCTGGGGGCTGGGGGCAGAGCCGCGCTTTCTGGACTTCCAGGTGGAAAACATGCTGGAGCGCGCGAACAATTCCTCGCGCGCTGCGCTGCAACGCGCCATCGGCATGTGTGCCCGCGCCGACGAAGATATCAAGACCGGACGCCTCAGTGAACAGATCGCCGTGGAGATGCTGCTCCTGCGCCTGACCGGCGGGTGATCAAGCTTCCACGTTTATGCTCCTGCCCCACGCACCACCCCTGTCTTCCAAAGCAGTGGTGGTGGCGTGGGCTTTTTTGTGTTCCAGGCCCAAGCCATTTTCCTCGAGGGGTGTCCAAGCTTCCATGTTTATGCTCCAGACCCAAGCCTAGTCCGGCGATTTCAGCGGAAAGGGTGCTCATCCTCACAATTCTTCCCTCCTGACCCAAGCCATTTTCTTCGACGGGTGTCCAAGTTTCAACGTTTATCCTCCAGGCCCAAGCCCTTTTTCTCGAGGGGTGTCCAAACTTCAACATTTCTCCACCAGGCCCAAGTCTAGTCCGGCAATCTCAGCGGAAAGGGTGCTCATCCTCACAATTTTTCCCTCCGGACCCACGCCATTTTCTCCGATGGGTGTCCAAGCTTCAATGTTTATGCTCCAGACCCAAGCCTTGCTCGACAATTTCA
>ODAI013770047.1_pt1 | contig 11481 bp, 9 predicted proteins | sample 1539321 | NCBI WGS metagenome assembly ODAI01 (sample SAMN02144231, study PRJEB22623) | gut metagenome | biome: sheep rumen | host: Ovis aries | place: New Zealand
CAGCAGCTGGCCAATGAGGAACATCACCGAGTTGGCCTGCTTGGAGCTCTCGCCGAAGCGGTCTCCGATAAAGCCGTAGATGGTTATGGTCTTGGCATTGTATAGCTTGGGCAGGATCAGCGCCGCCACCAGGATACCTCCGAATATGGACCCCAACAGGTTAAGGACGTATGTCAGGTTCGTATTGAAGCCCAGCTCGGGAGATCCTACAAAGGTGCCCGCACTGATGGTCGTGCCTGTAGCGGCTATTGCAACCAGCCAACCCGGCATGGAGCGTCCGGCCACGAAATAATCTTCAATGTTTTTGTTCTTGTGAGAGAACAGGTAGCCTATGGTGACAAGCGCACCAAGGAAAAGAGCTACGATTAACCAGTCAATAAATGCCATAATGTAACAAAAATAACGATTATTTGCAGATTTGACAAATAATTGCGATTATTGCCCTGCTAAAAAATAACCAGATGAAGACCAACAAACTACTGCTTGCGGCTGCCGCAGCCGCTGCCTGTGGATGCTCAGGTTCCAACAAAGCACCGGAGAAGCCAAACATCATCTACCTCATGTTTGACGACCTTGGATACGGAGACCTCGGCTGCTATGGCCAGACCAAGATTGAAACTCCCAACATAGACGCCCTCGCCAGCCAGGGTATTTTGTTCACAGACATGTACACGGCTGCTCCCCTGTCTGCCCCTTCGCGTTGCTGCATCATGACCGGCAAGCACATGGGACACAGCCAGATACGCAACAACCAGGAGCATTTCGTACCCACCGACGGCCGCGGCTGGAACGCCCTCTTCCTGGACGACACGATGGAAGGCCAGCAGCCCATGCTCGCAGACACCCCCACAATTGCCAAGATGATGCAGGAGGCCGGCTACAAAACGGCCATGGTAGGCAAATGGGGCCTCGGCTTCCCCGACAGCGATTCCACTCCCAACAAGATGGGATTTGACTACTTCTACGGATTCAACTGTCAGGCTCTGGCACACACATACTATCCCACCCATCTCTGGGAGAACGATGTAAAGATTGCAACCGGCAACGAGACCGTGATGCAGGGCGAGCCGCTCCCCGAAGGCCTCGACCCCATGGATCCGGCCAGCTACGACCGTTACGGCGGCAAATACTACAGCTGCGACCTCATGTACGACAAGCTGGAGAAGTTCATCGTCGATAACGCCGGCGGGCCTTTCTTCGCCATGTGGACCACTACAGTGCCCCACAGCGCAGTGCAGGCACCGAAGGATGAAGTTATGTACTACGTGAACAAGCTCGGCGACGAGGAGCCTCGCGTGGACGGCGGAATTTACCTCCCCTGCCGTTACCCCCATGCATCCTATGCCGCCATGGTCACTCACATCGACACCCAGGTGGGCAAGCTCGTAGCCAAACTCAAGGAACTCGGCATATGGGACAACACCATCTTCATTGTCACTTCCGACAACGGCCCCGCCCACAACGGCAACTCCCCTATGGAGTACTTCCAAAGCGGCGGACCTTTCTGCTGCGCAGCCGGATGGGGCAAGAGTTCACTCCATGAGGGAGGCATCAGAATGCCGTTCGTGGTGGCCTGGGGCGACAGACTCAAGGGCACCAAGAGCTCTCACATTGGCATTTTCGCCGACCTTATGCCCACATTCGCAGAGCTGGCCGGCACCGAGGCTCCCGAGAACGACGGTATCTCATTTGCACCGCTGCTGTACGGCGAGCCGGCAAAGCAGCAGGAGCATCCCTACCTGTACTGGGAATTCCCCGGAGCCAAAGGTTGGGTGGCTGTGCGCATAGGTGAATGGAAGGGCCTTCTGCAGAAGGTGGCCAAGGGCAACAACAAGATGGAGCTCTACAATCTCTCCACTGACCCTCGCGAAACCACCGACGTGTCGGCGGAGCACCCCGAGATAGTGAAACAGATGTGGGACATCGTACGCAACAGCCACGAGGCCCCCGTGTATGACATCGAAAAGTTCAAGCTGGATATCAATTTCCCGGAAAAGGCAGAATAATCAGTCGTCCCAGGATACGGTACGAGTGCCGTCCGGGCCAACCGAAATACTTACATTGAGAGTCTCCTCTGGAAGGAGGCTCTCGATGTTTTCCGGCCACTCCATAAGGCAGAGGCTGCCGCTGTCGAGATATTCGTAGAGGCCTATATCCAAGGCCTCGGCCTCTTTGGTAATCCTATAAAAATCAAAATGATAGACAGGCTCTCCAGAGGCGGCGCGGTACTCGTTCACGATGGCGAAAGTCGGCGAACTGACCGCATCTTCGCGCACTCCCAGTGCTTTGCATATCGCTGTCGTGAAAGTTGTTTTGCCGGCTCCCATGGGCGCATAAAAGGCCACTAAGCTATGGTTTCCGATTTCTTTCAGAAACTGTCTGGCGGCCGAATCCAATTCACTTAGATTCCTGATTATTATTTCGTGATGCATTTGAGTCTTAATTCTCGTCGCAAATATACTAAAAATAAGACAAAGGCATCACCAAAGATTGCCCTGCACACGGTCCAGGAAGCGGTATGCTGCAGCTTCGGAAATGTGTTCAGGCTTGATGGCCGTGCAGCCTTCTAGGTCGGCGATGGTACGGGCCACCTTGATGATGCGGAAATAAGCCCTGAGCGACAGGCTGAGCTTCTCCATGAGCGTGTCCAGCAGTTCCCTGCAGGCAAGATCCAGCGGACAGAAGCGCTCTATCATCTTGTTATCCATCTCGGCGTTAGTGAAGATGCCCGTACCCTCGAAGCGCCGGGCCTGCATTGCCCTTGCCGATGCTATCCTTTTGGCAACTTCGGCGCTGGATTCGAGCCCCGATGCGCCTGCATTCTGACGGAGACGGGATAGTTCCGACGCCGAGATATTAGAAACAAGTAGTTGTATATCAATACGATCCATTATCGGCCCGCTAAGCCGGGAGAGATAATTGATGCGCTGGGTGGGTGTGCAGGTACACCTGTCCCCCACACCCCAGTAACCACATGGGCACGGGTTCGAAGCCAGGACAAGCATAAACGACGAAGGATATTCCAGTTTGGTTTTCAGGCGGGATATGACCACTTTCCTGTCTTCTATCGGCCCCCGCAGGGCTTCGATAACGCTCCTGGGCATCTGTGCCGCTTCGTCGCAAAAGAGCACTCCGTTGTGTGCCAGACTCACCTCCCCGGGGATTATGTTGTCTCCCGCGCCACCACCTATTATCGCCGCAAGGGAGGCAGAATAATGCGGAGCCCTGAACGGCCGTTCATTCATCAGGCCGTAGCGCAGATTACCCTTACCAGCGATGCTGAATATCTTGGAAGTCATGAGGCTTTCTTCCCTCGTCATGGGCGGAAGTATCCCAGGAAGGGCTTTGGCCAGAGAACTCTTTCCGGAGCCTGGGGGACCTATCATGGACACGTTGTGCCCGCCTGCCGCAGCTATCTCCAGACCGCGTTTCGCCCCTTCCTGCCCCAATATTTCAGCAAAATCAGGGACTCCAGAAAGACGTCTGCCGCCGCCCTCCTTTTCGTTGAACAGCTGGTTGTAAGCTGGAGAATTCCAAATCAGCAGATCGTCGGACATGTCCCCCGACAGTATGCGCACCACGTCGTCCAGGGTTTTCACTCCATACACCTCTCCGGCTCGCAGTTCGGCTGCCTCCAGCGCCGAAGCTTCGGGCAGTATTACCCCGTCCAAGCCTTCCTCCTGGGCCAGTTCGGAAAATGGCAGTCCCCCTGGAATCGCCCTCACGCTGCCGTCCAGACCCAGCTCTCCCATGATCAGGAATCTCTCCGTCAAAGGCATGGAGCACTGCTCCGAAGCGGCGATGATGCCTATCGCAATGGGCAGGTCGTAGCCGCTGCCGTTCTTGTGTAGATCGGCAGGCGCGAGGTTTATGACAATGCGTTTGCCCGGAATTCTGTACCCCAATGCCTGCAGGGCCGTCGTCGTTCGCAGCAGGCTTTCCTTTACTGCCACATCCGCAAGTCCGACGAGATGTATGCCTATTCCCCTGTCGATGCTCACTTCCACCGTGACCCGCACGGCATCCACTCCGACGCATTTAGCGCCTATTATCCGTATCAGCATATCAGTCGTCAATTTCTACGGCTATACCGGACAGGAAGCCGTGCAGTTCATATTTAAGCGTATCGCTGCGGTACACCATCATCGCGCCGGAGCCGCGCACACGGGGCGTGAGGACCGCCGCCAGCTCTCCCCCAATGAAAGACGCGCAATGGCGATTGAAAAAGTAGTAATCTTCCCACCCGCGGCCGGGCTGGTTAAAAGACAAAAACTCACCGCCGGATGCGTCGAAGTAGAAGAAATCCGACCCGTCATACAGATAGCTCACAGTGCCTTCGCGCCCCAGACCGAAACCTCGCGGAGCATTGGCCTTGCGCCTGAAATGCCCCACTACACAAGGTTCGCCGCCCAGCTGAAGAATCTCGCCGTCGTCCCACAAAACGGAGCCTGCGGCCCTGACGTTCACCTGCTTGCCCCCGAAGCTGAACACAGGCACTCCGTTCTCGGAATAGAATGCGCCTGTCCGGCCTCCTGATATTTTGATGTCGAATATATCCAGCGCGGGCTTCGAAAACAGCATTTCGGGCACTCCGTCTTTGACTAAATAAGCCGTGCACATGCCTCCGCCCTCGGTTTTGTAGGCAAAGTACAATGCACCTCCGTCCTGATACAAAGCCCCAGTGGCGCCGTAGGTGTCTTTGTCGAAGCCCCCGAACACACTCCCGTTGTCTATTTTCATAAGCACTTCGCCGTTACGCCTGTAGCTGAAGCCTTTTGTTCCGACTCCCCGGCCTATCGTGTACAAAGCTCCGTCCTTCATGCAGATGCCCTGCAGGAACTCCGGTTCGGGCCAGCTTTCCAGGAGTTCGCCGTCACGCTTGACCGTGGTGCCGTATGAGTCGCAATACTCAGTAAACAGCGAAGTTCCGATTATATGGTGTTTGTCGGGGTGTGCACTGATTTTTTGGGCCGGTCCGGCGGGCACGGAAAGCAGTTTTTCCTGTCCGCGATAGAACTTGAGCGTACAGTTCACCGCTCCGAAGGCGCTGTCTTTTTGCCAATCATAATCCCGGGGGAAACTGACGGCGGATATATAGAAAAGGGTGTCGGGAGCGCCCTGTAAGAGGCTGGAGTCAGTGCCGGCGCGGGCCGCACCTGAGGACCGCTCAGTAAAACGCGGAGTGCCCAGAGACAACTCGGGGCTTAAGAATGAACATGCCGGCGACAAAGCGGCCAGCGCAAGGAGCAAAGGAGAAGCTTTCATAGCGTTTTTTATGCAAAGGAAGCAAAAAAAACTTCTCGTCAATGCCCAGGCACCGGCGTTTCGTCACAAATTTACGATTCTTAAAGAAATTGCTGATTTTTATTGCCCGTAGGTAGCTCCAGGGCCGTGCTTACGGAAGAAGTGCTTCTCCTCCAAGGCTGCGTCACCGCAGGCATCAGGATTGATTTGAAGCGTGATATAAGCCATTTTGGCCACTTCTTCGAGCACTGTCGCATGGTACGCCGCTTCTGAGGGGGAAGCTCCCCAGGTGAAAGGGCCGTGGTTCTTGACCAGCACGCCGGGTGTATAAACCGGATTCAGTCCGTTGAAGCGGCGGATTATTGCTTCGCCGGTTTCACGTTCATACTCTCCCTTGACCTGCTCCGGGGTCAGGCTCTCGGTGCACGGGACAGGACCATGGAAATAGTCGGCATGAGTAGTACCCAGGCAGGGCAGGTCCAGGCCGGTCTGGGCCCAGGCCGTCGCATAAGTGGAATGTGTGTGCACAATGCCGCCAAGCTGCGGGAAAGCACGATAGAGAGCAAGGTGCGACGGAGTATCGGAAGACGGCTTGAGATGGCCTCCCACCACATGTCCGTCCAGGTCCACGACCACCAGGTCATCTTCGGTCATGGTGTCATATTTCACTCCGCTTGGCTTGATTACCACAAGTCCGCGTTCCCGGTCTATACCGGAAGCATTGCCCCATGTGTATATCACCAAACCTTGGCGCACCAGCTCCAGGTTGGCCTCAAGCACCTGTTTTCCAAGTTCTTCCATCATTATTTAAGTACTTTTTCTATAGCTTTTTCTATTGCAGGGCCTCTCAATCCTCCATCCACCAGACGCCCGTCGGGCCCCAGCAGCACAAGATGCGGAATGGCCTTTACACCATACTGACGGGCCAGTTGCATGTCAGGATCGAGCAGCTGCGGATAGCTTATTCCAAGCTCCCGGATGGCCTTTTTGGTGTCGTCCAGCTTGTCATTTACAGGCACTCCGAGCACCACCAGGCCCTTGTCCTTGTATTTTTCATACACAGCGATCACATTGGGAGTCTCCTTGCGGCAAGGCCCGCACCAGGAAGCCCAGAAATCCACAAGTACATACTGGCCCATGCCGGCAAAATCGCCGAAAGATCCCTTTTCTTCTGAAAATTCGCCATTTGGAAGGACTTTAAGCACACTGGTTTTGGAGCTCTGGCACCATGCCGCAACACTAATAAGAGCGGCAGCAAGAAGTATCGTAAAACGTTTCATAAGCACAAATATAGCAAAAGTTTAAAACAACCGGCGGTGTCAGGGGGTGACAAAGGTGGTGTCAGGGTTGTGCCAGGGGGTGCTCCGGCCGGCACCCCTTGCTTCAAAAACAGCCACTATCGTGCCAAGGGGTGGCTTCACCGGCACCCCTTGGCACGCCATAATTTGCAAGAGTCCATTTTTTATTTTACATTCGCAGAAACTATTATTAAAAACTTTAAACTATGAAATTTCACCTTGTTACTACTGACCATCTGTCAGACAATGTCCTCTTCCGTGACGATGCCGATTTTCGGGCCGCGATGAACTTCATTGCTATCACCTCTTTCGTACTTAATGTCCCGGTGCTTTCTTTCATTTTGATGTCAAATCACGTACACTTTGTGCTTGCGTGCAGTTATGATCAATCCATAGCTTTTATCAATCACTTCAAAATGCTTTACAGTTTCTATTATCGCAAGAAATACGGAATTGGCGAGTTTCTGAGAAAGCATCCGGTTGATATTCGCGAGCTTAGCATCAAAGACGAATCTCTTCAGCGCGGAATAGCTTACGTGCAGATGAACTGTGTCGCAGCTAACATTACGCCACATCCAAGTCTGTATCCTTGGGGCACCGGTGCCAGTTTTTTCAACCTCACAAAACCATATACGACCTATTTATCTTCCTATTCCGAGAGACAGAAAAGGGCGTTGTTCCACAGCCATGTCCGGCTTCCCGATGAGTATGTGATTGGCAATGAAGGATTTATACTTCCACAAAGCTACGTGGCAGTGACCTTTGTAGAAAAACTCTACCAAAATCCTAAGCGCTACACATGGTTTTTGAATTCATCATCCAAATCGAAACTTCATCTTGAAAAAAATGCGGCACCATCATTTAGGGATCAGGTGCTGATAAGCGCAGTTCAGGACCTTTCCATGTCTCTTTTCAGAGCCCAAAGCATCAAATCATTGAGTGCCGATAATCTCGCTGAATTAATTCGTCAGATTCAGAGGCGCTTCAGTGCCGACGCCAACCAAATCTCGCGAGTTACAAATCTGCCGTACGACAAGGTAGCTCTGATGCTGGAAGGTTTCAATTAACCGGCATAGCTGGTGTGTCAATGGGTGCAGACAGAGGCACCTGTTGGCGCAAAATCGGTCCGATATGAAGCAGGTGGTGCCAGCCGAAGCACCTCGCTTAAGCTGTTGGATTTTAGTTTCAAATTGTCTATTTTTGAACATGAATATGAGAAGACTAGCACCCGGTGCGGCAGCGGCCGCTCTATTGCCTCTGGTCGTGGGCTGTGAGGGCAAACAGCCTGAGCGTCCGAATATTATCTTTCTCCTTTTCGACGACTTGGGTTACGGCGACCTGGGCTGCTACGGGCAGACCGCAATAGAGACTCCGAACATAGACGCACTGGCATCCAAAGGCTTGATATTCACCGACATGTACACGGCATGCCCGCTTTCGGCGCCGTCCCGGTGCAGCATCATGACCGGTCTTCACAGCGGTCACAGTCAGATACGCGGTAACGACGAGCGCTGGGCCCGTCCCGCGAACATGGTGCTCTCGGAAGCCGACTGGTACTTCGACGCCATCCACGACAATCCCGACCTCGAAGGCCAATGGCCGCTGGCCCCCGGCACCACCACAATAGCCACCATGCTCAAAGACGCCGGCTACAGCACCGCCATGATAGGCAAATGGGGCCTCGGCGGTCCCGGCTCCGGCTCCGCCCCGGGCGACTGCGGCTTTGACTATTTCTACGGCTTCAACTGCCAGATGCTGGCCCACTCCTATTATCCCGACTACCTGTGGGAAAACGACACCAAGGTCTTTACCCGCAACGCCTACATGCCCGTCAACCGCAGGCTCGACCCCGGCGCCGACCCGCTCGACCCGCGCAGCTACGACAAATTCAACCAGAAGGATTACTCCTGCGACCTGATGTTCGACAAACTGGACAAATGGGTAAGCGACAATGCAGGAGGCCCCTTCTTCCTCATGTGGACCACCACAGTGCCGCACAGCACCGTACAGGCCCCGGAAGAAGAAGTGATGTACTACGTGGACAAGCTGAAAGAAGAGAAGACCCCGATAACCGACGGCGGCTGGTACTACCCGGTGCTCTACCCCCACTCGGCCTATGCGGCCATGATCACCCACATAGACACCCAGGTGGGCAAGCTGGTGCAGAAGCTCAAAGATCTTGGCGTGTACGACAACACCCTGATAATCATCAGCTCCGACAACGGCCCCGCGGCCAATTCCAACTCTCCGGGCGAGTATTTCAAATCCGGCGGACCTTTCAAGTGCCGCAAGGGCTGGGGCAAGAGCAGCCTGCACGAAGGCGGCATCAGGATGCCGTTCATCGTGAGCTGGGGCTCCCGCATAAAACCAGGCCGGAGCGGCTATATGGGACAATTCACGGACCTTATGCCCACACTTGCCGAGCTTGCCGGCGCAGAAGCCCCGCAAACCGACGGCATCTCATTCGTCCCCACCCTGAAAGGGAAGGAACAGCCGCAGCACCCGTATCTCTACTGGGAATTCCCGGGAGGGAAAGGCTGGCTTGCAGTGCGTGAAGGGCCATGGAAAGGACTTGTGAAAAATGTACGTACAGGTGAGTTCAGCATGGAACTCTACAACCTGGACGACGACCCGCGCGAAAGCACGGACCTCGCAGCTGAGCACCCCCAGACGGTGCAGCGCTTATGGAAGATCATCGAAGCCGAGCACGCCCCGGTACCGAGCGGAAACCCCAACTTCGAAATGAACTTCAGCATTCCCCGATATGAAGATTAAAAGATACATATTATCTGCAGCCCTGTTGACGGCAGTTCTGTCTGCCGGCGCCCAGACCCGCCTGCTGACGGATGAGCGCATGTCGGTGTGTTTTACCGACGGAACCGACACTTTGAGGGCACCCGCAGAAGGCTTATGGTCCGTTGCTACCGAATGGCACAACGACTGGCCCGCCGGCTGGCAACATGCTGGCGTCCAATCAGTTGAAGCCTCCAGTAAATGGACGGTACTGCACGGCGAACTGAACCTGCCCCAAGGAAAAATGCTCCTGAGCGACTCCTACACCGCCACGGCGGACGGCATGATCCATTGCATCAGGCGTTTTGAATGGCAGGGGCCCGATACCCTGCGGCACGCAACGCTCTCGGTGAGGCTGCAGAAGCACGGCACCGGGCTGTCGCTCTTCGCCCCCGGCATTATCTACTACGGCAACTCCAACGGCGCATCCATAAATCCCTCGGCAGTGCCGGTCTGGACCGGAGCGCCCGGAGAATTCGCCATATTCGAAGACCACCGCTACCCCATGCCCTTCGTGATGCTGGAAGATGCGGCGAACCTTAGGGCAGCGGCCGTGCACACGGTTCCTTCGCCCGTCAGAGGCGCAGTGCTGAACGACCAATGGTGGTCGCTTGGAGCTGAGGCCTGCGACGGCTGCACCGAATTCGTAATGTACAGCGGCCCAATAGGATACAACGGCGTACGCAGCACGGCCAAGGCCCGCCAGAAGAAGTCGATGCGCTATGCGGACACATGGATCGACATGGAACCCGGGCGCATTGTCGAAAAGGAATTCTACATCGACCTATATGCCATAGAGCGCAAGGGCAGCGGCTTCCGAAGGCCCCTGTACGCAAGTCTCGACCGCTACAAACCCTACGATGCCGAACGCTTCGAGAGTTTCGGTAAGATCGTGGAGGGAAAGGCCCGCTTTGCAGCATCGCGATGGACAGAAAGCCCACAGGCCTGTGGATTCAACATGTACGATCCACGCTCTTCCCGCAAGCACATTGTGATGGGCTGGTGCGGGCAGGCCGCTTCGCCCGGCTACGCCATGCAGGTACTCGAGCCGCTGCTTGTCTCCGGCTCCGGGCCTTGGACCTCCGAAAACATACGCGACAGGGTGCAGCGCAGCCTGGATTTCCTTACCAATTGCTCCTGGCGCGACGACGGCCTGTTCTGCACACGCTACAACTGCGAGACCGGGGCCTGGGACCAGGGCGATCCGGTCTCATGCGGGCAGGCCATGTATAACTTTGCAAAGGCTATTGAATACGCACGCAGGCACCCCGGGACATACGATGTCTCCAAGTGGGAAAAATTCCTTAAAACGGCCTGCGACAAGACTGCGGACCGGATTCTTTCCTGCAAATGGGATCCGCTTTCCACCGCCGAAGCTTTCTGCATTGCGCCTTTGGCGGCGGCGTCCGAACTGTTCGGCAAGGCGCGGTACCGCAAGGCCGCCCAAAAGGCCGCCGGGCTTTTTGCAGAGCGGCATCTGGAGATGGACGGCTGCTATTGGGGAGGCACCCTGGATGCCACCTGCGAAGACAAAGAAGGGGCCTGGGCTGCATTCCAGGGCTTCCTTGAGTGCTACGAGCGCTTCGGTCAGAAGCAGTATCTGGACTGGGCGCGGCACGCAATGGACGTGTGCCTGAGCTATGTGGCGGTATGGGACATTCCCCTTCCTGCCGGGCGCCTCTCGGACCGTGGATTCAAATCCACGGGCTGGACGGTTGTGTCGCCCCAGAATCAGCACCTGGATGTGTACGGAGTGCTGTTCGCTCCGGAAGTCTGCCGCATGGGCAGGCTGCTGGGGGACGAACGCCTGGTGAAGCTTTCGAAAGTAATGTACCGCAGCTGCTACCAGCTTACCGACGCCTACGGCAGCCAGGGGGAGCAGATCCAGCATACCAATTTTGCTCAGCGGGGAGACATGTCCGACGTGCACAAGTTGCGTGGAGGTTACGCCGAAAGCTGGACTGTCTTCTGGATCACTGCACATTTCCTCAACGCTGCAGCGAAGTTCATTGAATATGGCGAAGCAATAAATGACATGTAATAATAAACTGCTGCTCTCCGGCGCCCGTAAATGTTGGGTAAAAGGGCGCCGGAGGGCAGCATTTTATTATTAAAATTCAAATAGTTACTATATTTGAAACTAATA
>ODAI014034332.1_pt1 | contig 11481 bp, 13 predicted proteins | sample 1539321 | NCBI WGS metagenome assembly ODAI01 (sample SAMN02144231, study PRJEB22623) | gut metagenome | biome: sheep rumen | host: Ovis aries | place: New Zealand
AAGTATTATAACAAAGGGTTTAACTTTTTTCCGAAATCAGATGAATTATATTCTGATGCTATGTTTATTGAGCCTGAAAAAAATCGCATAGATATTTATGCTCATGGTGCATATAACGCAAAAAGAGAAGGTTTATCTCAAAAGATAGAAATATTCAAAGAAGGACAAAAAGTGCAGATGACACCCGAAGATTTTGCATCAGAGCTCGTGAAAAGCGGGTATGCAGGCGGTGATCTTCGACTTGGATGCTGTTCTCTTGGACGGGGCGAAAACTCATTTGCAGAAAGACTGTCGAAGATTTTACCTGATGCAGATATAAAAGCGCCAAGTGATGATGTATATTACGCTCCAGATGAAGGAACTATGTTTGTAGGTGCGCCGAATTTTAATGCAGGTAATTGGAGGCGGTTCAAAAATGGAGAAGAAATCAAAGACTGACATTGGCTTTTTCAGTGAAATGGGTGTTTCCTTCGCAGACTGTGGAAGTATTTCAAAATATATTGTTAATTCGGTGGATTACGACAAGTCGAAGATTATACAATATCTTGAGAGCTTTAAGCATAAAGCAAGCTGCCCAAGAGCCGCAATAGACTGCCTAACAAAGGAAAAAATAAATGACTCGTTTTTGATATATGAAGATGACTCATATCGCTGGGCTGATTTTTTCATATATCATATAAAAAAGTACAACATAAAGCTACCAGATGAATTTGTCCAGCATGTGCTGAGTAAGGAGAATGGCGATTAAAAGGGAGAAAGAAAAGCCGGTTTGATTAAAGATGTCATTGAATGTCACACAGCAAAGCTGATATAATAAAAGCATACGGAGACGTGTGCTTTTATTTTTTTAGATACGGGCAGGGAGCGGAAGATCAGGGCAGACAAGCAGGAGTGCATGATGCTGCAGGCGGCAGGAGACGGAGACGGTCTGAAAGAGGCTGCAGTGCGGCTCAGGCAGGACAAAAGCAAGTACACCGACTATTGCAGGGCACACGGGCTCGGAGTGCATAATGAGAACACTCAGGTGTATGGGTATGACAGAAGCAAGTCCATGAAGACCGTGTGGGCGGAACGGACAAAAGGCAGCGGAAACGGCGGAAGTGCTGCCGATAATCTATTGACAAGCGGTTCGGATGGTGGTAAAATTAATTATGCAAGAAAAATATTAGATGAAGACCATGAACTATATCCGGGACTTGTAAATGTCGAACAACTCACAAATGAATTACAGAAAACTGAAATAGGCAGACACGCTTTGGATTATATCAATAAAAGCAATGTTGTTGTCAAGCTTCAGTATGAAAAGCCTTATCATTATAACCGTGGACAGCAATACAAGGACGAGATCACTTTGTTTATGACAAATATAGACAATCCGCTCGTTGCTGCTCAGACAGTTGCACACGAAGTATGTCATCATGAGTATAAAATCGGTCAGTGTCAATGGGCGGAAGCTGTTTGCTTTTGCCATGAAAAGATGCTGAAAGAGAACAGGACATGGCTTACTTTTGGTGAAAAAAGAAAAATGGTGGAATTGGCTAAAAAGGCTTATCCTGAACTAAATTGGAAAAAAGGTGGAATCATCAATGGAAAAGCAATATGATGTTTATTCTATCATCGAAGAGTTAAGAAAAGGCAATCAAATAAAATGCGAAGAGTGTAAGAAGGGGTACTATGTAACAAGTGCTAAAGATATTTCTTTAGCACGAGAGTTTAACTGCAATTACTGTGGTAATGTTATCCGAATCATACCAAATGTGATCGTAGAATAGAGGATGATGCAGATGTACGATGATACTATGACCGTGGATAAAGTCTACTATAACAAACTGAAAGACAAGGCTGCTGCCTGTGAGTTCTGGTATCAGGAATACTGCAGTCTGTATCTGCGGCTTGCCGGTCTGAGGGACAGGATAGAACAGGCGAAATTCTTCAATCAGCGAGCAGGACGTGATCTGTGGAACGATAAGCCCAAGGACGTGCAGGACAGGGACATAGCGAGTGCGGAAAAGCTGTATGATGAACTGCTTATGCTCATAGAGATGCACGCTGACGTCAGCGAGGAGAAAAAGGATGAGGGCTGGATTTCGGTCAAGGACAGATTGCCTGATGATGTAAACGGTGTAATAGTTTGTGATGAGTTTGGGCGGGTGTACCCCGCATATTATTATACTTTTGATGAGTGTTGGATGTATAGCTTTACCGCTGAAAGATGTAGTCACAAAATTACACACTGGATGCCCTTGCCCGAACCACCTGAACGTGAGGAATGAAATAGTATTCGGGGAATAAAAAAACTCCTGCTGCGTTTGGAGCACAGCAGGAGGGGTGCGGGTTTTCTCCGGATATGTTAAGATGATATGCTTATGTCAGCACTGAACTGTCAGGATGTAGTCGTAAAATTCGCCGGTCACAGGGCGAATGCTTACAAACTTAACACTGTAAGGGAGCAGGATCGGCATCAGTTCTCTGATCTGCTCGGTGGTAAAATCCTCGGCGTAAAGATGTAATTCACGCACTATGCTTTCACCTTAACGCACGGTAACGCACGCTAACGCACTTTAACGCACATCTTCGGGTGTGCGTTTTTGCTTTTTGCGAAAAGATGTCATTGAATGTCAGTTAAGGTCTGCGATATAATGAAGATATAAACTGACGTGCAGTATAACACGGGGAAATACGGAGGTGTCCGGAATGGATGAAGAAAAGAAGGATCAGGAACAGGAAAAGGCTGAGCCTGAGGCAAAGGAAGAAGAAAAGACAGAAGAAAAGAAGGAGCCGGACGGGGCGCCTGATGACAAAAAGGAAGAGCCTGCGGTGAAGACATTCACGCAGGAGGAGGTCAACAGGATAGTCAGGGAACGTGTGGCACGGGCGAGCAAGGACACGCAGGTCATGGCAGCGGAAAATACTGCGCTGAAAAACTCGATAGCCTGTTACAAGGCAGCTGACCTTAAGTGTCAGAATGCCATTTGCAGAGCCACTATATTCATACAAGTTATATTATGGATTTGTTACAAGTATTATCTGATATAAATAAATGTGATTCACTTCATCAGCTTTCCTATACTGTAAAGAGATATATACGGGATTATGGTTTACCTAACAATGAAGTATCTATGGGCAAGGTGCCAGTGAGCTTTTGTCATGGTCAGCTGTTCTAACACGGAGCACAATAATATATATTCATACCGATGAAATACTTCTGTCCCTTGCAGATATATATGTAAACGACCTACGTTTCAGAAAGATTATCGACGCCGAAGGGGGAGAGGGCACTGTAGAATTCGTACGCCGTGCCCATATGCTCAATGACCAAATGACAGGATATGATATCAGCGTTTATGTCCTCATGCAGAGGATGTATAAACTCTGTTTTTTTATCCGTATAAGCGCTTTTTACGGGAGGATCATAAAATATGCATTCGGGTCATCCACATTTGGATCTATTATTTGCAGTGTACTCCAAATACAGGATCACTTAATATTTTGCGGTTATATAATAAAATACTTGATTATACATCCTGTATCTGTTATAATCTTGTTAAGAAGGGAGTGAGAAAATGGACAGGAAGCGCATACTTATAGTAGATGATGAAAAGGATCTGTCTTATATAATAGCAGAGATGCTTAACGGATGCGGATATGCTGCGGAGTGTGCCGACAGTGCGGGAACTGCCTATGAACTGCTGGCACAAAGGAGCTTTCACCTTGTCCTGCTCGATATAAACCTGCCGGACAGCACGGGTCTTGAAATATGCAGGGAACTTCGCAGAGTATCTCAGGTGCCTGTCATCTTTGCCAGCGCACGCACTGCGGAGGATGACAGGATAACGGGCTTTGACACAGGCGGTGATGATTATATCCCCAAACCGTATTCCATGAAAGAACTGCTGTCAAGGATAAACGCTCTCATGCGCCGTGTCTACGGTACAAATGAGGATAGATACACATTCGGGGATGTGTCCGTGAACACATCTGCAAGAACAGTGACAAAGGGCGGCAGGAATGTTGTCCTTGCCCAGAGGGAATACGATCTACTTGTGGCCTTGTGCAAAAACAAAAATACAGCCGTACCAAAGGAAAAGCTGCTATCGGATGTCTGGGGTCCCTTTTCCGAGGTAGAGCCCTCCACTCTTACTGTTCACATACGCTGGCTGAGAGAAAAGCTGGAGGATGATCCCGCACGGCCAAAGTATATAAAGACCGTATGGAGACTTGGTTATATGCTGGAGGATGGAGCATGAAAAAACTTATCACGGCAGCAATTGCTGCGGCTCTCATGCTTATAGCTGTTACAGCGGCTTTGTGGAAGGACAGCAGCAGGGACGATATTTCGGGTATGGCGGCGGTGTCGCTGAACGAGATAGAAAGGCTCTGCGAGCAGGGCGACACGGAAAGTGCCGTTCAGGCAGCAAGGACGCTAAGAAAAGAGCTTACAGCCCATGAGAAGGAAAAAGACCATGATCTGCCGTTGATGTGCGGCGTGTGCATTGTTTTTCTGGCAGGCACCTGTGTTTATTTCATAAAGGTCATGATCCTTCCTTTCAACAGGCTGTCGGCTTTTGCCGAAAAGGTCGCAGCAGGAGATCTGTCCGAATCGCTAAGATATGACCGTGATGACATTTTCGGAAAATTCGTATGGGCATTTGACAGCATGAGAAATGAGATAGTCAGATCCCGTGCCTGTGAGCGTGAGGCGGTGGACAGCAACAAGACTGTCATAGCCTCTCTTTCTCACGATATAAAGACACCCATTGCTTCGGTAAAGGCGTATGCCGAAGCGCTTGACATGGGGCTTGATACATCGGAGGAGACCAGACGAAAGTATATCACCGTGATGATAAGAAAATGCGATGAGATAACAAAGATCACCGATGATATGCTGACCCATTCACTTACAGAACTGAACAGGCTCAGGATGTCCCCCGAACGGTTTGAGCTCGTGTCCTTTCTTGAACAGACCGCACAGGGGCTCTCAGCAGATAACAGTGTTCGTTTTGAAAGACCGTCTTACAGTCTGTATGTATATGCAGACATGAGCAGGACAGCTCAGATTGCCGAAAACATTATAAGCAACGCCCGTAAGTATGCCGGCTCCCATGTGGATATATCCGTTGACCGCACGGATAATACTGCACAGATACATTTCAGGGATCACGGACCGGGCATTCCCGATGAGGATATGCCCTTTGTCACAAATAAATTCTACCGTGGAAAGAACAGCAGCGATACGGAAGGCACAGGGCTGGGGCTTTATATCGTAAAGTATATAGTTACCCAGTCCGGCGGAAGTCTTCAGCTTTTAGATCATGATGACGGTCTTGAAGTCGTTGTTTCGCTCCCTCTTGACAAAGAACGGTAAAAATGATATCCCTTAAGGATTTCTTAATACTAAATGATGTAGAATATGTACAGCAAAAAAGAAAGGGGATAACATATGAAAAAAGCCATTCTTTCAGCCAAGGGGCTTTGCAAGAGCTTTGCCCACAACGGAGGACAGATACATATTCTTACAGGTCTTGATGCGGATATATATGAGGGCGACTTTACAGTTATCATGGGAGCATCGGGTTCGGGAAAATCCACTACCCTATATTCCCTCAGCGGGATGGACAGAGCCACGGGCGGACAAGTGCTGTACAAGGGGAAAGACATTGTAAAGATGAGTGAGAAGGAGCTTGCCTCCCTGCGCTGCGGTGATTTCGGATTCATATTCCAGCAGATGCACCTGGTGAGCAATCTGACACTTTTCGAGAACATCACGGTGCCGGGCTATCTGAACAGATCAAGATCGGCGGCAGATACGGATAAAAAAGCTGAACAGCTTATGGAAAAAATGGGCATTTCACATATAAAGACACATCTCCCCAGTCAGTGCTCAGGCGGCGAACAGCAGAGATGTGCCATAGCAAGGGCAGTGATCAATGACCCCGTCCTGCTCTTTGCGGATGAGCCCACGGGAGCGCTCAACAAGAGAAATACCACAGAAGTCCTCGACCTTATGACAGAGCTGAACAGAAACGGTCAGAGCATCCTTATGGTCACACACGATGCAAGAGCCGCCTGCCGTGCATCCAGGATACTCTACATCGAGGATGGCATGATAATCGGTGACCTTGAACTGCCTCCTTATGACAGGGATGAGAAACGCCGTGAAGCTCAGGTAAACGCATGGCTCGCCGCCAACGGATTCTGAGGTGATGTCATGAAGGGTATAATGAAGCTTGTGGCTGCAGATCTCAGGGTCAAAAAGGGCGCATTTATCGGGATCGCACTGCTTATGATGATAATAGTGGTTTCCTTTACGGGTACTGTCAGCAATAACGATGACCTTGTGAGAGCGGTCGATGATAATTTCTCACAGGCAGACTGCGGTGATCTGCTCATACAACTGTATTCGGATATGCTGAGCGATGATATCCGTGATACGATAAATAATGACCCGCACATAGAACGGGCTGAATATGAAACTACTCTGATGGTATTTCAGAAGCCCCGTGTGAACGGTGAAGAAAGGGAGGTCCTCATAGAGCTTTCAGAGTACAAAGAAGGCTGTGATGTTTTCAATGATGAGTATACCGCTTTTATCACAGGAGATACAAAACCTGATAAGGGTGAGATCTATATCCCCTATAAAATGCGCTCATTTGTGGAAAAGGGGGATGTTATCACCTTCTCAGCAAATGACGGTACAGAGTTCAGCTTTACCGTAAAGGGAATATATCAGGATCCCATTTTCGGCGCAATGACCGTTTCCTCAAACCGCTGTGTCATATCGCCCGAAGACCATGCGGATATCCTGAAAAAAGCATCACACCTTACAGATCCGGTCAGGAATATCCTTTCCTGCACGGATATAAACATCCATACGACCGACGGATATTCTCCCTATGAGCTAAAAAAAGAACTGAACGACAAATGCAGTGTCATAGACATGAGCTTATACTCACCGTCAAGGGAGGAGCTTGAGGATAACATCAAGATGTTCACAAATGTGGGTATCAGGATGGTATTTGTCTATATCGTTCTTCTTGTGGCTGTGGTCATTATCATTATGGCAAACAGCATTTCGTCAAATATCGATATGGATCATACAGATCTCGGAATACTCTGCTCACAGGGCTTTACAAAAATGCAGATAAGGATAATGTTTGTCATAGAGTATACCATAGCGCTGCTGGCAGGTGCCGCAGTCGGACTGACCCTTTCATTTCCTGCCTGCAAAGCGCTGATAAGACTGTTCATGCGCATCTCCTGCACGCTGACATCCACAGATATATCCATAGCAAAGTGCGCTGTACTGTCGCTGCTCATAATACTTGTCTGCATCGTGTTCATATTTATAGCAACGGCAAAGATATCCGTGATCTCTCCCGTAAGAGCTATATCGGGCGGCAGGGAAGATGTATACTTTGACAGCAGGCTCAATATACCTGTCAGAAAGCCGGTCTCACTGTTCATAGCGCTCAGACAGATAACATCAGGACTTAAAAGCTATGCAGGTACGATTCTGATGATCGGTATACTCGTATTTTTCCTGATCAGCATATCGGTATTTGTGAACAGCTTTGATACCGATGCCATGTATACTGAGGTGACGGGTGACATTGAAATCAGTAATCTGGGCAGCCTGAGCCTTTCAGACCATGACAGCATAGAAAAGACCATCCATCAGGCGGACAGCGAAGCATATCTTTCAATGATGAGTATGCACCGCATGGATATTGACGGTCAGCAGGTCATGATCCGTGCATACAGCAGGGAGGAGGATCTTTTCAAGCCCACAGAGGGCAGAGCCCCCAAATATGACAATGAAGTGATGATAACAAGCTCCGTCTCACGTTCCACGGGCAAGGTGATAGGCGACAGCATACAGATAAAGAATGTAGACACCTCACGGGAGTTTGTGATAACAGGATATTTCCAGACTGTGCGGGAATACGGTGTCATGGCGTGCCTTACTGCTGACGGCATCAGAAAAATGAACTACGAGGAAGTTTCGGAATGTTTCGTCACTCTTTCGGATCTGACAAAGACGGATGAGATAATAGATTCCCTTAACAGCACCTACGATATGCTTTCTGCCGTCAGGGCAGAAGAAAGCGAGACAGTCAGCAAATTCAAGGGGCTCATCAACGGACTTTTCGACATAATAGGATATGTCATATACTCTATGTCGATACTGTTTTCTGCGGTCATAGTTGTAATGATGACAAGAGCTGCATTTTTGCGTGAACGAACAGATATCGGCATATACAAGGCCGTGGGACTGACATCAACTGCACTGAGGCTACAGTTTGCGGTGCGCTTTCTGGTGATAGCCGTCACAGGTTCACTGCTTGGCGGCATCATGTCTGCAGTAGTCACGAAGCCAATGCTGGGATATATGCTGAAGACAGTGGGGATCACAGAACTTGAGACTACTTCGGATATTCTTACGGTAATAATGCCGATGGCAGTAGTGTGTGCCGGTATATTCGCAGTCGCCTACCTTGCATCATACAAGATAAAGAGCGTTGAAGTCAGAGAACTTATAACAGAATAAAAAAAAGGGGATGCTGCACTTGCGCAGCATCCCTTTATTCGCCGAATACGGCATATGCGACAGTCTGAGCGGAGTTTTTCCTTTTGTGTCAGAATTCCTTGTAGATATGTTTGAACTTCCCGCTGACCTTGTTTGCCCGGGGCAGTGTATCCGAAAGGAGGATCTCCACATTTTCTGCGCCCTTTTCCTCAAAGAAGCGGAGAAGCTCATCCCTTGCCTGTATGAAGGCACTTTGCCTGTTATCACTTACTATGCGGAGCTCTGCTATGTCAGATGCTGTCTGAACGAACTGAAAACGGCGTATGGACTTTACCTCTTCAAGTATCTTGTAAAGTGACATGGGAGCGATGCTCACACTGCCAAACTTCAGTATATCATCTGTTCTGCCCTCTATCTCAAGCCAGCGTGTATTTCGTCCGCAGGGACATTTTTCATCGTGGACTATCACACGGTCTGTCAGTTCATAACGTATGAAGGGCTGTATGCGGTTCGCAAGATTGGTAATGAGCAGTTTATCAGAAAGAACACCGTAACCCACGGGGGCATTATTCTTATCAACAGGTTCGGCAATTATCCAGTCCTCATTGATGTGCAGATGCTTCTCCGGACATTCACAGGCGATCTCACCGCCCTCCGTACAGGAATAATGCGTCTGCACATAGCACCCGAACCTGTCGGTCAGCTTTTTGCGTATCTCATCGGTGAGAAGCTCTCCGCCGGTGATGACTACATCCGGGTGTATGTCAAGCCCCGCACTGTCAGCCAGCAGTGAGAGATTTGAGGGATAACCGCTGAGCATTGCGGGCTGAAAGTCGTTCAGCTCCTTTACTATCTGCTCCTCGGGGGCGTTGACATCAACGGTTATCTTTGTCTGCTTTGAGGGCATTTTCAGCTGGAGATAACGTGACATACCGCAGGAAAGGTAAAATCCGTAATTCGCAAAGACCCCTGCGGTTTTTTTGCCGTGCTTCATAAATGCTTTGAAGTCTTCATCCCTTGCAAATGTGCGAAAAGCCGCTATCGCAGATGAAACATCTATACAATTCTTGTCGTACAGCACCACTGCCGGATTCCCGGTTGAGCCGGACGTCTTGAAGATAAGATATTTGCCGTCAATCATATGTCCCACACGCCCTGTGTCCGACGTGAATTCTTCTATCCGCTCCATATTGATATTTCTGTCGGTCAGTACACTGTCAATGTTTGCCATCATTTCTGGCTTGGCCGTTGGCGGCAGATCACTCAGACAGAAGTCATCGGGAATATCGGAAAAAAGCCGCTTGTAATAAGGACTGTTCTCTCTTGCATAACTCACGAGCTTTTTCAGTCTGTCCTTCTGTATCTTCTCTGTTTTCTGCCGTGAACAGTTCCCTGCGGAATATGTTGCCATCATTTCTGTTATCATGCTGCACCTCCCATTTATTCTATAATACCATATATACAGGTTTATGTAAAGAGGACACAAACAATTCTAATATGATTCTAATATTGAGATTACAGACCAATACCACAGAGCCGAAGCTGATCAGTAAAATAAATTGACACGCCCCACTGCATTATGGTATAATGCTATGGGGTGATCTTATGAACATATACCTTGACCTGTTCCTGACCTTTCTGAAGATCGGAACATTCACCTTTGGAGGCGGTTATGCAATGATACCGCTGATACAGCGTGAGATCTGTGAAAATAAAAAATGGCTGGATGAGGACGATATACTTGAAGTCGTAGCAATAGCGGAATCCACGCCAGGTCCTGTGGCGATAAACGCAGCTACATTTGTGGGCTCCCGCACCGCAGGGACGACCGGAGCTGTCTGTGCAACGCTTGGGGTGGTCTTGCCATCCTTCCTTATTATCTCTCTTATTTCTTTTATCCTGAAAGCCTTTCAGGAGTCAAGAGCTGTGCAGTATGCCTTTATGGGTATCCGTGCAGGTGTGCTCGCATTGATACTTAAAGCAGTGTATACTATGTTCATGGCAGCAAAAAAGAACGCCGTTTCATATGTTATCATGGCAGCAGTATTGGTGCTAACGGCTTTTCTGAAAGCAGATGCGGTGTTCGTTATCATCGGCTGTGCAGTTTTCGGAATTGTTTGGTCACTTCTGTTCAGAAAGGAGCAGGAGCTATGATATGGGCAGAACTTTTCCTCACCTTTCTGAAAATAGGTGCATTTACCTTCGGCGGAGGTTATGCGATGCTCCCGCTTATACAGAGCGAGGCAGAGCGTCACGGATGGCTCACGCAGGCTGAGTTGGTGGACTTTATCGCCGTAAGTGAAAGCACACCCGGCCCTCTTGCGATAAATATGGCTACATTTGTCGGTATCAGGACGGGCGGCGTGTTAGGTGCGGTCTGTGCAACGTTTGGGGTCGTGCTGCCTTCATTTCTCATAATACTTATCGCTGCAAGATTTTACGAAAAGTTCCGCAGGAGCCGTGCCGTTGACGGTGCTATGTACGGTCTGCGCCCTGCGGTCATCGGGCTGATAGGTTCAGCGTTTCTGTCTGTGGGAACGACGGTATTCTTCCCGAACGGATTTCAGACTGCTGTGTTTTCGGAACCAGGCTTTTGGGTGTCAACAGGGATATTCGCTCTCGGAGCTGTGCTTGCTTTCAAAAAGCTGCACCCTATTGCGATAATCGGCATATCTGCATTGATAGGGATCGCCGCAGGATATGTACTTGGCTCATAAAAGTAAAAGAACCGTGAGTCTTTCTCTCATGGTTCTTTTTATTATAGGTCATCGCCGCATTGCCCGGGCGATCCGGAACATAATACTAATTCTTCCTCGATGTATAGACGATCTCCAAGCCTCAAATCCCTTATATTCACGCATTTGCGGCTTGTTTCTTGTCTATACATCGGTCAGAAATTAGTATAAGTTAATAAGTTCAGCTATTATTATCAATGGTTACCGCAGCTGTGACTA